>Ga0164318_10007319_pt1 | contig 10693 bp, 7 predicted proteins | sample GuaBasSedimGuay9_FD_113734 | JGI IMG/M metagenome (GOLD analysis project Ga0164318, IMG submission 113734) | Subseafloor sediment microbial communities from Guaymas Basin, Gulf of California, Mexico - Guay9, Core 4571-4, 0-3 cm | ecosystem: Environmental > Aquatic > Marine > Hydrothermal vents >...
GGGCTGGGCGGCACGGTAGGCGTGGTGCTGGGCTGGGTGGCCACGCTGGTGATCAACTACTTCACCCAGCGCAGCGAGGGACTGGACATCATGGCCGTCACCCCCCGGCTGGCCGTGGGAGCGATTGTGTTCGCCGTGTTCCTGGGCATGCTGGCCGGGGTATATCCCGCCTGGCGGGCCAGCCGCTTGGACCCGGTGCTGGCCTTGAGGACGGAGTAATATACCGAGCGCGTATGAGAAACGTGAAAACATGTCCCCGTTTATGCGCCCCTTTACCTGCTAATGAGCCGTGATGCGTGTTGCGTGTTCCGTCCCATCACGCACCACGTAACACGCAACACGCCTTGGGGGTCAAAAGTGCACATCGGGCCTGGCTCTGTTTTCACTGAACCAAATTGGGCTGAGTATAAAGGAGCATAAACCATGAGAATGCGTCGTTTGATCATTGTCATCGTGGTGCTGGCCGTCGTCGCCGTGGTGGTGTGCGTCGGTGGCGGCCAGATTGCCAGGAAAATGGCTCCTAACCTGGGCACTCCCACGCCCGTCACTACCCCCACCCCGCTCCAGGCAATCATCAAAGCGCGGGGCGAGGTGCAGCCTGCACGCCAGGAACAGGTGAGCTTCCGCACCAGCGGGATCGTGGATCAGGTGCTGGTTGCCGAGGGCGATGTGGTGGAAGAAGGCGAGCTATTGGCCGTACTGGACACCACGGATCTGGAGGCGGCGGTACAGAACGCCGAGGACGCCCTCGCTTTGCAGGAAGCGTCCCTGGCCAAGTTGAAAGTGCCCGCCACTGAGGAGGACATCGCTGCCGCCGAGGCCGAGCTGGCCAGCGCCCAGGCCGCTCTGGCTGATCTGTTGGCCTTGCCGGACAAAGAGGCAATAGAGAGGGCACGCATCGCCCTGGAGCAGGCACGGAACAACCTGTGGAGCGCGCAGGTGCAGCGCGATTCGCTACCCGGCGGCCCGTTGCGTAAGCAGGCGGAGGCGACGGTAGCCAACGCGGAACTGGCCGTGCGCACCGCTGAGATCGAGTACGAGCAGGCGCAGAAGGGCGCGAGTGCATCTGATCTGGCTGCCGCCCGGTCGCGAGTGGCCCAGGCGCAGGCCACCCTGGCCAAGCTGAAAGCCGGACCCAGCAAGGAAGACCTTCGCGCCGCAGAGTTGGCGGTGCGCCAGGCGGAGCACCAACTGGAGCAGGCCCGTTGGTCGCCGGATGAGGTCGAACTGCGGGCCCCATTCTCCGGCACGCTGGTCAACTTTGACCTTCGTGAGGGGGATTTTGTTACCGCCGGCGCGCCCGTCGCCACCCTGGCCGACCTGAGTGAGTTCGTCGTGAAGACGACCGACCTGGACGAATGGGGCGTGGCCCGCATTGCCGTGGGTCAGCCCGTCAAACTCGTCTTCACCGCTTTCGAGGATAAAACCCTCGCCGGCACAGTCACCGACATCGCTTCTCAGCCAACTACCCTGCCGGCCGGTGACGTGGCTTACACCGTGACCATCGCCCTGGATAAGCAAGACCCGGAGCTACGCTGGGGGATGACCGCGCGGGTGGAGTTCGAGAAGGCGGAATAGGGTGAGGAGTGCTGAGATGGCCATCGTCGAAAGTCGGAACCTGACCAAAATCTACAAAATGGGCGCGGCGGAGGTCCGCGCCCTGCAAGGGATTGATCTCGTCGTGGAGCGAGGGGAGTTCCTATCGGTGATGGGTCGCTCCGGCAGCGGGAAGAGCACGCTGCTCAACCTGCTGGGCTGCCTCGACCGGCCAACGGAGGGGATCATCTACCTGGACGGTCTGGAGGTCACCAGCCTGCCCAAACGCCGCCTGCCGCGCATTCGCCGCGAAAAAGTGGGCTTCGTCTTCCAGCAGTTCAACCTGCTCCCGTCGTTGACCGCGCTGGAGAACGTGATGCTGCCCCTGCGCTATTCGGGCGTCGGCAAGCGGGAGGGACGCCGGCGGGCACAGGCACTGCTGGAGGAGGTCGGCCTGGGCGACCGGATGACCCACCGCCCCACCGAGATGTCTGGTGGCGAGCAGCAGCGCGTAGCTGTGGCCCGCGCGCTGATCAACAATCCGGCTATCGTCCTGGCCGACGAGCCCACCGGCGAGCTGGACACGCACACGGCGGGGGAGATCATCGGGCTGCTGCACGAACTCAACGAGCGCGATGGGCAGACGTTCGTCATCGTCACCCACGACCCGCTGGTGGCCGAGTCAACGGATCGCACCATCTACCTGCAAGATGGCATGATCGTGCGGGAGAAGCGCCGTCAGAGAGTGAACGGTTACCTGCGCGCGGAGCAGACCTCCGATGTCTCCAAGACCTCGGAGGTCTAACATCAGGTCCGGCCTGTTTTCACTGAACCGAATCGCACTGAGGGTGCCCCGATTGCCCCTTCCGGGGCACCAAACCGGCCACCACCAGCGCGGCCAGGCCGAACACGGCCGCAGCGCAGAGGAACACCGAGCGCAGTCCGAGACCGGCCGCGAGGGAGGCACCGAGCATTGGCCCCACCGCGTTGGCGGCGGAAACTACGCTGGCATCCACCCCGTACACTGCGCCCTGCCGGCCCTCCGGGGCCAGGGCGGCCAGCATAGCACTCACCATAGCCAGTGTTCCTCCCATAGCTAAGCCCACCCCTGCCTGGAAGACAAGCAATTGCGTCGGTGTGGTCACGAAGAACTGGGGCACGTAGAACAGGGCTGCACCCATTGCGCAGGCCAGGAGCACGCGCCGGTATCCAAGCCGGTCACCAAACCGGCCCAGCACTACAGCAGCAATGGCACTGGCAATGGCACTGACGCCACTTATCAGACCGGATACGGACGCCACCCGCGCTCCCACGGGCAGCAAAGTCTGGATGAACAGGGGCAACACCGGCCCGACGATCCGTGCTCCCAGGCGCATAATCACCCGCACGCCGAAGACGGCCAGCAGCGCCCGCGAGCGCACGACCAGCACCAGTCCCTGCCACAATCCTCCTGACCCTGTCCTGCTCTCTTTCGCTGGTGGATCGAATTGTTCCTCAACCAGGAATAGCACCAACAGTCCGGCCACTAACAGCAGCGCGCCGGTCACCCAGAATGCGGCACGGTAGCCGAAGGCGTCGGCCAGCAGCCCCCCCAGCAATGGCCCCACCGACGCCCCACCGTACATGGCCATCTGGAGCAGACCCAGCGCGTAGCCGGCCCGCTCACGGGGTGTGCCGCTGGCCACCAGCGTGGTCGCCGCCGCTACCGTACCGGTTATGCAGCCTTGCAACGCACGCAAGAACAGCAACTGGGGCACGTTGCGCACGAAACCCATCGCTGTCAGGAGCACCGCCCCGCCAAACATGGCCCGCTCGACCATCAACTTACGCCCGTAGCGGTCGGCCAGTGAACCCCAGATGGGGGCGAATATGCCCATCAACACTGCGTGGCTGGCGAACAGGATGCCGGACCACATCTCGGCTTCCTTCAAGCTGGTCGCTCCCAGCTCTTGGACGTAGTAAGGCAGAAAAGGGAAAACGACACTGAAGCCGACGATGGCCAGCGCTTCGGCCACCCAGATGACGTACAGGTTGCGTTGCCATCTTTGCATTAAGCAGGGCCTCCGTGGTGACGAATGGCGATATTGTACCCCAAAACACTGCTGTGAGCAACTTTTTCCCATCGTAACACCTTTCCCTCTCTCCCCTCTCCCTGTCTCTCTTCTTGACTTCTGGCCGGTAAAGTGATATGATGGTGCGCGCAGCCAATCCACGGATAATCAGGAGGAGAATGCTGTGTTCAAAGAGGTATTGACTGCTATTCGCCAGGAATTCTCCGGCGAGGCCGCCCGGAACTACGTGGCCGCTATCAGCCGGTTTCATCGCATCCAGGCCAGCCCGGGCTACCGCCAGGCCGCCCGGTACTGTCTGGACGAACTGCGGGCCGCCGGCCTCGATGCGGAGATTCTGACTTTCCCGGCCAACGGACAGGCCCAGTTCTGGTCGGCGCGTTCGTTTCAGGAGTGGGATGTCCGCCAGGCCACCCTGCACCTCATATCCCCCGAAAAGGAACAGCGTAAGCTGGCCGACTTCCGCGATTGCCCCATCTCCCTCATCCAGCGCAGCGTTGCCTTCGAGGGGGAGGCCGAAGTCGTGGTTCTGGAGGACGGTGAGGAAGAGTCCGAGTACGAGGGCCTGGACCTGAGCGGTAAAATCGTCCTCACCCAGGGGGACGTGAGCCGGGTGCGCGAGCTGGCGGTGGAGAAGTACGGCGCGGTGGGCATTCTCTTCGATGGGATGCGCAAAGCCCCACCGGTCCGCGAGCGGATTGATCTGCCGGATGCGTTACAGTACACGTCTTTCTGGTGGCGCGGCGGCGAGCAGAGATGCTTCGGCTTTGTGCTCTCCCCCCGTGAGGGGGACCGTCTGCGAGCGCTGATTAAGAAGCAAGCACAGGACGGGGGGGAACCCGTGCGGGTGCGCGCAATGGTGGACGCCCGTCTGTACGATGGATCTCTGGAGGTAGTAACGGCGCTGATCCCTGGCAAGACGGAGGAGGAGATCATCGTCGTCGCCCACCTCTGCCACCCGCAACCTTCGGCCAACGATAACGCCTCCGGCGTGGCCACGGCGCTGGAGATAGCGCGCGCATTGCAGCGGCTGATCAGCGCTGGCCGTTTGGCACCGCCCCGGCGGGGCATCCGTTTCCTGTGGGTGCCGGAGATAACGGGCACGTTCGCCTATCTGGCTGCGCACGAGACCGAGATACCACGTGTAATCGCCGGGGTCAACCTCGATATGGTGGGCCAGAACCAGGAACTGTGTGGCAGCTCATTTCTGATCGAGCGCCCGCCGGCAGCTACGCCCTCCTTCGCACCCGATTTGATGGAACGTCTTCGCGAGGAATTGTTTGACGGCGCGCCCTCCCACACTGGTCTGGGAAGCTACCCCCTGTTTCGGCACGCCGTTACCCCGTTCTCCGGTGGCAGCGATCACTACATCCTCTCTGATCCCAGCGTGGGCGTGCCCACGCCGATGCTCATCCAGTGGCCCGACAAATTCTATCACACCTCCGAGGATACGTTGGACAAGGTGGACCCGGCTATGCTGGCCCACGTTGGCTCGCTGGCGGCCACCTACGCCTATTTCCTGGCCGTCGCTGGGCCACAGGAGACGACCTGGCTGGGTCACGAGATGGTGACCCGCCACAAAGCGCGGCTGGGCCGGGTCCTCCAACAGGCGATGACTGAGATGCTCACCCTGGAAGATGGGGAGAAGCTGGCCCGCCTGGCCGCCGACCTGGAGCGGCGCGTGGCTTACCTGGTCGGGCGGGAGTGCGAGGCACTGGATACCCTGCGTCGCTTGTGGCCGGAGGGGGACGCGCTCATTGCCGACCTTCAGCACGAGGTGACTATCGCTGCCGAGCACGAGTTGGACCATGTGCGCGCTGCCCTCGTCCAGCGAGTCAGTGCCCTGGGACTGGATGCCTTGCCACCGGTCGCCCGCCCTGAGCCCGACGAGTGGACCACCCGGGCCGGGGCCATGATCCCCCGTCGCCGCTACCCTGGGCCGGCGTCGTGGAGGGATCACCAGCACCTTTTGTCGCCGGAGGAACGCGAGCGCTGGCGGAAGCTGGTCAAGGCCCGCGAAAAGGGTGGGCGCACACTGCCCATCCTGGCCCAATACTGGGCGGATGGCGAACGCACCGTACTGGAGATCGCCGATCTCGTGGAGATGGAGACCGGACAGCGCGACGTGGAGCTGCTGGTCGAGCACTTTCGTCTCCTGGCCAAAATGGGTTTGGTCGAGCTGGATTAGGAGGAGCAGCATGTATCTGGGGCCACCCCGCCGCCGGAAGAAAACATCGTCACCGTGGCGGGTTCTGATTCTCACCATACTCATTCTTTTCGGCGTGTACATCATCGCCGAGCAGCCCCAGTGGGCACGACCCTTCGAGCCCACTCCCACGCCGACGCGCACGGCCGAATCATATTTTTACGAGGCGGAGGAATACTACGAAGGCGGCCTGCTGGACGAGGCCATCGCTGCTTACCGGCAGGCAGTGGCAGTGGACCCTGCGGATACGATCTCCCTATCACGCTTGGTGCGCCTGATGGTACTGCGTGGCCAGGCGGCCGACGCCTTGCGGGAATACGGCCAGTCTCTGGTGGAGGCAGAGACGGCTGAGACTTATGCGGTCATGGCCTTTGCCCTGGACTGGCTGGCGCCGGATCTCTCGGCGGACATGATCGAGGTCGAGAAGGCCGACGAGACCGCGCTTGATGATCAGACCATCGCCATCCCCAATCCCTACGCCGATGACGACACGCTGTGGTGGGTATCCCCTCAGATTCCAGGACTGGCGGAAGACAAATACCTGGTGAGAGGCGGGGTGGACGAGGAGCAAGTCATTACTTTTGTGCTGGAGCGGGAGCGGCGGAATCTGCTGGCCGAGGCCGAGAGCCAGTGTAAGAACGCTCTGCGCATCAATCCCGATTACGCCGAGGCGCACGCATACCTGGCGGAGATATACGCCGACCTGGGCAGTTGGTACGACGCGCTGGACGAGGCACAGTTGGCCGTGTCCCTGGACGAGCGCAGCGTGGACGCCCACCGTACTCTGGCTTACGTCTACGAGGTGATGGGTGACTACAAGAACGCCATCACTGAATACGAGGCGGCCATCGCTCTGCATCCCAGGCTCAGTTATCTATACATCGCCGTGGGCCGCAACTACCTGGCACTGTCCAAACCGGATTACGACAAGGCTATCGCCAGCTTCGAGAAGGCGATAGAGATCAACCCGGATAGCGCGGAGGGATACGACCTGCTGGGCTGGACGTACGGCTTCTACAAGGGTGAGCCTGACCGGGCTATCGTCGAACTGGAGCGTGCCGTCGAACTCGATCCCAATTACGCCAGTGCCTATGGCCACCTGGGATGGCTTTACTACGCCAAACGGAACTACGAGGACGCCATTGTCAACTTCGAGCGGGCCGTCCAACTGGGCGCTACTTCGGCCGAGTACTACTACGAGCTGGGACTAGCGTACATCTACGCGGCGACCAATGGCCTGGCCCCCGGCTACTCCCAGGAGGACCTGGCCCGTGGCTGCGAAAAGGGCCTGCCCTGGCTGGACAAGGCCCTGGACATAGACCCGTACTGCCAGCCCTGCTGGGATGGGGTTGATCTGTGCACGGGGAAATAACGTTGTTGCATCCCGCCCCCGTTTGACATCAAGGTCAGGCTGGGATAGAATATGGTTAGAGTGCATAAGTCTGACCCTCCCGCAGGTTTCGGTGCGAGCGCTTGTCCTGAACGGTGTCGAAAGACTCACTGTAAGCTCCGCCGAAGCGTAGCCAGAACCTGCGGGAGGGTTAAACCCAGGCAGCGGGGGTGTCTTTGCTCGATTTGGCGATTGTCATCGTAAACTACAACACCCGTGACTTATTGCGGGACTGTCTGGCCTCGGTGTACGACAGCCGGGGCGATTTTCGCTTCCAGGTCTGCGTCGTGGATAATCACTCCTCCGACGGCAGTGCCGGGATGGTGCGCGCGGAATTTCCGCAGGCGCGCGTGATCGAAAGCCCCGTTAACGGCGGCTTTGCCTACGCCAACAACCTGGGCCTGCGCGCCTTCGGTTTCACGGAGGTGGAAGGTGGAGACACGGGGGCAAATCCATCGCCCGAAAACCCCACCTCTACCGCCGAACTGCCCCGCTACGTGCTCCTGCTCAACCCGGATACCATCCTGCCGCCGTCCGCGCTGGCCGGGATGTTGGCCTTCATGGATGCACATCCCGAGGCTGGAGCCTCGGGCCCGCGCCTGGTGCGCCCTGATGGCAGTCTGGACCTGGCCTGTCGCCGCAGTTTCCCCACGCCCGAGGTGGCTTTTTATCGCCTGGTCGGGCTGAGCAAGCTGTTCCCCCACAGTCGCCGTTTTGGACGGTATAACCTCACCTACCTGGACCCCGGTGAGGTGGCCGAGGTGGATTCGGTGGTGGGGGCCTGTATGATGATCCGCCGGGAAGCTATCCAGCAGGTGGGTCTCTTGGACGAAACTTTCTGGATGTACGGTGAGGACCTGGACTGGGCCTACCGCATGAAGCGCGCTGGCTGGAAAGTATTCTACAATCCGGAAATCACTGTATTGCATTACAAAGAGGCGGCCAGCCGGGGAGACCGCGTGATCCGCCCGAAGACGCGCTACGAGTTCTATCGGGCCATGTATATTTTTTATCGCAAGCACTACGCGGCCACCACCCCTTTCTGGCTGGGGTGGTTGATCGTGGGCGGAATCGTATTGCGCGGGGGGATGGTAGTGCTCAAGGAAGTACTCAAAGGGGGAGGTAAGCCCCTGGTCAGGGGGGAGGTTCATTGAAACGCCAGGCGAAAGTTATCTTTGCCGTCTCGCTCCTGCTAATAGACGTGGCGATGGTCGTGTTGGCCTTCTTTCTCGCCTACGAGCTCCGGCTGCGGATTCCCTGGAGGATGCCGGCGCAGAACATCGGCCCTTTCCGCGACTACGCGGGGATGATGGCTATCCATGCGCTGGCTATGATCACAGTGTTCTTCTTCTACCGCCTGTACCACCGGCAACGGGCGCTCTCTTTGATTGAGGAGGCATCGTCCATTTTCGGTGCTGTGTCGGTGGGCACCATCATTTCCATCGCCCTGACCTCGTTCTTCTTCAGGGATAGCGTGGTGGAGTTGGGCTACCCGTGGACGATGGTGATGTACAGTTGGCTGCTGACCCTGTTCCTGGTGGCCGTGGGACGCTTCGCGCACTCGCGTATCCAGCGCGCACTCCAGGCGCGGGGGTGGGGGGAGGACAGGCTGCTCATCGTCGGTGTCAATGACGTGGGACAGATGATCTGGCAGAAGGTCCGTTACTCGCCCAGCCTGGGCTATCGCGTGGTGGGTTTCATCAGCGATAGCAACGGCGGCAGCAATGGCAGCAACGATGAGACGAATAACCACACAGCAGCAGTAGATGTTCCTGTCCTGGGCAAGATCGAGGACATCCCGCGCGTGATTGAGGAGCAAGATGTGAGCGAGGTAATCGTCGCTCTGCCGGAAGCGTCCCGTGACCGGATCATGACCATCATCTCCCTGTGCGAGCGGGGCCGGGTGGGCATCAAGGTCTACCCCGACGTGTTTCAGATCATGGCCAGCCAGGTGAGCATCGGCGATCTGAGCGGCCTGCCTCTGCTTACCGTGCGCGACGTCGCCCTGCGCGGCTGGCGGCTGACGCTGAAGCGGGCGATGGACATCGTGGTCTCGGCGGTGGCGCTGGTGGTTCTCTCCCCGTTCATGCTGCTCGTCGCCCTGCTGATCAAGCTGGATTCGCCGGGGCCGGTGTTCTACGCACAGGAGCGGATGGGATTGGACGCCAAACCTTTCTGGTGTCTCAAGTTCCGGTCTATGCGCCAGGACGCGGAGGCGGAGACCGGGCCGGTGTGGGCCAAGAAAGACGATCCACGGCGCACGCGCTTAGGCGCATTTCTGCGCCGCTTTTCTATAGACGAACTGCCGCAGCTCATCAACGTCCTGGTGGGAGACATGAGTCTGGTAGGCCCCCGGCCGGAGCGGCCGGTGTTCGTCGAGCGGTTCAAGCGTAGCATCCCCCGTTACATGGACCGCCACCGCGAGAAGGCCGGGATCACCGGCTGGGCGCAGGTGAACGGCCTGCGCGGCGATACCTCGATCACCGAACGCACCAAGTACGACGTGTGGTACATCGAGAACTGGTCGCTGTGGCTGGACATCAAGATTCTGATCCGCACCATCTTCATGGCTTTCACCGACCGGAATGCGTATTGACGTGGGGCGTAGAAATTATGAGCACAGCCCCCTGTGAATGTGTCACAGGGGGCTGTTTGCTTTCCTGACCGGATCAGGTATCTACCACACGGTCACACTCCCCGGATCGGCGGGGGCGTAATTCACGCGGAAATCGCGGGCGCAGTCGCCAGAGTCGCGGTTGGCGGGCCAGCGTTCCAGGGAGTCGTCGCTATACACCGAGGCCAGATCGGTGAAAGGAGCCACGCCGGGGTAGCTTCCAGTGCCGTAGACTACCACGTCCACGGCCGCACCGCTGGCATCCAGGAGCAGTACTTCGTCGCCGCTGTTGCCCAGGGTGAAATCACCGTTGCCCCAGTTCGTGGGGGTCAGGTCGGGGATGGCCGGGTCGGTGTTGTTCAGTTCGTAATCGGGATCGGCCTGGGTGCCGTACCCGAAGCTGCGGAAGCCGGTGGCCGTCTGGGCGATGACCAGCGTCTGCCCTGGCCCGATCTGCGCCCCGTCCGGGAACTGGTAGAGGCGCTCGTAGTCGCCGGGGTTCACCGCGTCGCCCAGCCGAAATCCGGCCAGGGTGACGGTGATGGCCGTAGGATTGTACAGCTCGATCCACTCTTTGCCCGCATCGTCCCCGGCGGGATTGTAGAGCACCTCGCTGATGAGCAGGTGGTTGGCCACCGGTACGTAATCCTTCGTCACCAGCGGCAGGTAGACGGCGTTCTGGCCGGGGGATAGAGAGGGAGCGGCGTCCCAGTCGTAGTCAAACACCCCGGCCAGGTACGCGCCGGCCTCGGCGGAGCGGACCTGCAAGGCCAGCTCGCGGTTGGCCTTGGCCGAGGTCTCGGTGCCGTTGAGGCTGCCCACGTGCAGGTAGTCATCGTCGCTCTGGGCATCGTCCACCAGGACCATCTTGTTGTGGA
>Ga0164318_10007320_pt1 | contig 10693 bp, 8 predicted proteins | sample GuaBasSedimGuay9_FD_113734 | JGI IMG/M metagenome (GOLD analysis project Ga0164318, IMG submission 113734) | Subseafloor sediment microbial communities from Guaymas Basin, Gulf of California, Mexico - Guay9, Core 4571-4, 0-3 cm | ecosystem: Environmental > Aquatic > Marine > Hydrothermal vents >...
AGCTGTGTACAAAAACGAGCTTTACATCGGTACACAAAACATCAACTTCTCAAGGATACATTTCACAAACCCTTTGCTGTTTAAAACAGTAAGCGCTGGTGCGATACTTGCATACAACCTCTTTGAATATGTTCGTAACAACCACCTTGCTCTTCTGTTTTACAACCTCCTTATCCCTCTAGCAGGTATCGCAAGTGATGGATGCGAGGTATGGAGATACAACGATAGTTTGGATAAATGGTCACCTGTGGTTAGCGATCAACCCGGTTCCATGCTCTCTGCAGGTTTTGGTGACAAAAGAAACTTTGCAGCAGCAGTTATACATGAGTTTAAAGGAGACCTTTATGTTGGAACAGCAGCGGGTTTAATGCTTGGCTGTCAGCTTTGGAGATACAACGGCACAACATGGGAAAAGGTTGTTTTACCAGGTGGAGACGGATTTGGCAGTAAATGGAACATCTACGCCTGGTCTATGGGATGTTACAACAATTCGCTTTATGTCGGAACCCTCAACTTCAAACCCGACAAGGGGTGTCAACTCTGGAGATATAATGGATGGCAATGGTTCAAGATATCTCTTCCAGGGGGTGACGGTTTTGGTGAAAGATACAACATGGGTGCAAGGTCAATGGTTGAGTATCCTGAAAACAGCGGTGGTATCGTGGTTGGTACCTTCTCTCTTGATGTTATGAGTTTCAGGTGTTTCAATGGGTGTGAAGTTTGGATGAATATGCCCTTTAATTATAATTGAAAAAGTAGGAGGTAAAGAGGTGCAGTTGTGTCTCTGGTTTTTTATTCCTCTTCCAATTCCACATCTATCATGGATTTGTAGTAGGACATCAGCTCGTTGGCTGACTCCAGACCCTCCAACATGGATGCAAAGTCATCCATGTTTTCATCCTCACCCCTCACGGAGTTGTCTTTTCTATTAACTATGTCCATATTCTCTTCCACCCAATCATTAGTATGTTAATATTTGTCACCCTCAGGTATATATATTTATTGGTTGAATAATGAAAAATCTGCTGATTTTTTACATTTTGACATTTTGACACAATAGTTTTTTATAGTATAACTCCAAGAAGGATAATACATGTTACCATGTAACATGATAGCACGTAAAAATGTGTTATGTGGTAACAAAAAAAAGGAGGTGAGATAGGGATGTTTGCCCTTGTATATATATTTGGACTACCAATGGGTGAAGGTGGACCTGGCTTAGTCAAGTAAACCAAAAAAAGAGTGACAACAGCAAACACACCTACTCCCCATCTTTATTTGTATCCAAAACATCAAAGGCATCTACTAGATAATAAAAAAACAAAAACACCTGATAAAAAGCAAACAAAAAACCTACCCATTCCATAGGGCTATCCAAATTATTGTAACCCCACCTAACCTCGCCTATACCAGCAGCAGCAAAACACATAAAAGCAACAGCCCTAAAAAGAGCAAACCAGTCACTTGGATCATCAAGCCCTTTAACCCTTACCTCAGAAAAACTGTTTGTCTTAACAGCAGAAACAACCGGTGTCACCAGAAATACAGCAGCAAAAAAACAAACCAACACAACACTCCTTCTCATAACCAACACTCCTCCACAAAAAAACAAAACAAAAACAACATTCTTAAACCTTACCCCCACAAAAAAGGGTTTACGCCCGCGTCGGGATTCGAACCCGAGTAGAAGGCTCGCTACAACCCCCCTGCTTTAGGATAAAACCCTTTTTCAAAGGGGTTTTTGGAGTTTCCGCAGGCCTTCAGGATATCCAAACTACCTCACGCGGGCATTATTTTATCACGTCAACCATAGCCACCTTTTCCAGAATAAGATCCTCATATTTATCTTTCTCCACCGTCCTTATCTCCTCATCTGATAGACCAAACCTACGTAAAGTATCTTCATTACCCTCCAAAACACTGTCGTCACGTTTCAAACCCAACAAACCAATCAAACTATCCAAATCCTCAGGGTTAAAAAAACCGTTTGCCTCCTTGAAATCAGGGATTGACGAGATCACGAGAAAAACACAACGACTCTCCTCGCTTTTTTCAACACCCATCTTAGAGAGAGCGACACCAATCTGTCTCTCCCCAGCAGCATACAACACAGTCTCCATAGCAAGAGACCTCATACTATTAGCACCTTCTCTGAAGGCACGTAATGCATGTTCAGCGGCAGAGAAAACATGGTTTCTACCATAAACCAAATCGGCGTTAAAAACCTGAATAACCACCCTATGTTTTGTGGAGAAATCACCGATCTTCCTCAGAAAATCATCAACGTCATCCACCAAACCCTCTGCTCCAAAAACCGTTAACACAACAGATCACCTCAACCTTTTTTGTACCTCTCCCCCTCAATATTCTCGCCAATCTGTTTCTTAATAGAGGAAGCAACTCTCACACCAATACCAGGTATCCTTGCAAGCCTGTCAACAGAGATATCATGAAGCGATGAAACTGTTTTGAAACCTGCATTATACAAAGCACGGGCTCTAACCCTTCCAACACCCTTTAAGCTTATAAGATTCAACAGATCCTTTTTGCAACCATGCCTAACCCTAAGGATGAGATTTGTGAGATCAGGCACCACATCAAACCTGTACAACCTAGCAAGTTCTCTCATAGCATGTAGAAGCCACTCCGCTGTTTCAACAATAACATGTATATCTCCTGGGCCAACGCCATACCTGCTACTTATCTTAGCCTCAGGAACCTCATTTATCCAATCCTCAAGCAGCATAGCGGTTTTGTAGTCACTCAAAAACCACTCATAATCAGCATCACCTGCGTTAGGCACAGGAAGAAGAAGAGTATGCCTAAACCTGTCCACACTCTCCTCAACCCAGTCATCACCCTGCTTAAGGTAAACCGACCTCAAGTCAGGTGTAGCACAAACCACTTGGAGAAAAGCAAAGGGTGAAACCTCTCTCACCATGGTGTTTTCCAATGCACGTTTAAGTTGAAGAGCTGTAACAGGGTCAACGTAGAGAGAAGAAGTTTTTGAACCAAACAAAGTGGCTTGGAATCTTCCATCGAAGGTTTCAATAAAACCATGTTCCTCAAGGAAAGAAAGCACATTCTCTATCTCATCGCCCAAAAAACTTACATCAGATTGATGGGCATAGAAGGTTGACCTCATAAAAGAGTATATGCTTTCTCTATCGAAGGCAAAGCTTGATACTATAGCCGAGAGTAGATGGATACGAAGAGCAGACTCCATACCAAGCTTAGAAAAAATAGGCTCAGGCTCAGCAAGAAGATAGGACTCAATTATCCTTTTCTTCTGCTCAGAGTTCCGTGCTATAACAACAGCCTCCCCATAGCTGTCATACCTTGGTCTACCTGCTCTACCAGCCTGCTGTTTGTACTCCAAAACAGGGATGGGTTGCATACCAAAGTTTGGGTCGTACCTCCAAAGGTCTCGTATAATAACACGTCTAGCCGGTATGTTCACTCCAGCGGCAAGAGTGGGTGTAGCGACAATGCATTTCAACATCCTCTGTTTAAAACTGTCTTCAACCATCCTCCGTTGTTCACTGGATAAACCAGCGTGATGAAAAGCAACCCCTCTACCTATACAGTATGCAAGTTTTTCACTCAGAGGGATAACCTCCTGCGTTGAAGAAAGAATTTGCTCAGCATTCTTCTGCAGCAGTTTTTTCTCATCATCGGAGAGGGTTTTTTCAACAAATGTTGAGAGTTTACTGGCCAATGAAACCGTTGATTTTCTGGTGTTTACAAAAACAAGAACCTGACCACCCTCAGAAATGGAGTCAAGAACAAGAGCAGGTACAACCCCATCCTTTTTATTGGTCCTCACCTCCTTAACGGTTCCATCGATGAACTCAATATTGTCTCTATAAAAAACACCCTCTTTTAGCTGCACCGGACGCCAGTCGGAGGTTACAAGCTCAGCGTTAAGCCAGGAAGCTATCTCATCAGCATTCTGTATGGTTGCTGACAAAGCTACTACCTGAATGTTGGGGTTCATCCTTTTGAACCTTGCTATAACAACCTCAAGGGTTGGTCCCCTACTTGGGTCATGCAATAAATGTATCTCATCAACAACCAGTATGGAAACATGTGACAACCAGTTTGCACCATGTCTCAAAAGAGAATCAGCCTTCTCAGAGGTACAAACCACCATATCATACCTTGACAGGTACGAGCTGGACTCAGCGAGGTCACCTGTCGAAACACCAACCTTTAAACCAGTTTTTTTGAACGCACGTAAATCCTCAAACTTTTCTCTGGCAAGTGCACGTAAAGGGACGATGTACAATGCTTTGCCTCCTTCTTTAAGCAGTTTATTGACTATTGCAAGATACGCCACAAGGCTTTTCCCAGCAGCCGTTGGTACAGCAAGCACTAGATCCCTCCCATTCAATACCATCGGTAAAGCTTTTTTCTGAGGAGGATACAGCTCATCTATTCCCTGCTCACTCAGTATCTCTTGAAGCATTGTATCAAGGTTTAAACTCTGCATAATTAACATGTTAAAAAACAGTATGTCATGCAAAAACCTTATGCATGGTTTACATAATACGGGGTATGAAGAGATATGGGACGTAGACAGACTCTAATGGAACGATACAAGATTCAGATGAAGGCTTACCGGAAAAAAAAGATGAAGGTGGACAACACACCCTTCCTACCAGAGGACGGCGTGGTCTATATAATGGACTCCCTTAACCCTGAGAAACCTATGCGTGCCGTTGTTTTAAAAACCAGGACGAAACAGCATAGGAAGATTATAGAGAGCATCGCATGTCCAGTGTGTGGAAACGCTATGGAATGGGACAGCAAATGGGAAGGATTTATCTGCGAGAAACATGGGAAAAGGGCGATATATGAGATAGTTAAACAAAAATAAGAGATATGTAATACAGTTCCAGGGTGAAAACCGATGGTGGAAGAAAAGATTGGCGTTGTAGAACATTTTTTCAACAAAGTGAGCGTTGCCGCCATAAAGATGACGGATGGTGAGCTTAAGGTTGGGGATACAATCCACATAGTCGGTGCAACAACCGATTTCACACAGAAGGTTGATAGGATAGAGATAGACCGACAACCCATTGAGGTGGCTAAACCAGGTGATGAGATCGGTATAAAGGTGAATGAAAGGGTACGTGAAAAGGACACGGTCTATAAGATTGTAGAGGAGTAATTAACATGAAAGAGGTTGCTGAGGTAAGAGAGCTGAAGGTGAACAGGTACGTTATAATTGATGATGAGCCCTGTAAGATAGTTAGCATAACCACATCCAAACCAGGGAAACACGGTGAAGCGAAAGCAAGGATAGAGGCAATAGGTGTCTTTGATGGACAGAAAAGAAGTATTGTTCATCCAGTGAAACACAAGGTACAGGTGCCTTTGATAGATAAAAGAAGTGCACAGGTTATATCTGTTATGGGTGATACCGTTCAACTGATGGACATGGAGACCTATGACACATTTGAAATGCCTATACCTGAGGAGTTCAAAGGCAAGTTGGAGACTGGAAAGGAGATTCAGTATCTGGAAGCGCTTGGTAAACGGAAAATCACGCGAGTATAAAATCCGGTTTTGTAGTAAAAAAAAGAAAAAAAGGGTTTTTAGTGTTTTAGCTGCTAGGATACAAAGATGAACGGGCCGAGTAGAAACGCGTTTGCTGTCACAGGTTCACAGTCGTCAACGGTTACAGTTATCGTTGCAGAGCCGAAACCTATTATAAAGTTGGACTGAATGGTTGTATGTCCACCTGTTGGCAGACTGGAGATTACACCGTTTGTTTCTCCGCCCATGAACACAAAGCTTCCATCCACGCTGATAGTCCAGTCAACGTCTGTGATATCAGAGCAGTTCTCGTTTGTCACTGTCGCTGTAACGGTTCCAATCTGGAAACCACTTGTTATCTCAACATCTGGGTAACAGGGTACCTCCTCCTGCGGTTCAGCCGTTATCTCGCTGTCATGAAAGAGCACTCCGTTTACCGGTGTTGTAGAAAACGGGTTTTCATCAGGTGCAGCAAACGGATTAAAAACTATTGGAGTAGTACCAATTAGATACCCTGGCAGGTCCTCACAGTATCCATCGGTGATCTCATACATATCCTGCGGCGGCTGCGGGTTTTCAAGGAACTCAGCAAGGTTCACAACAACATAGGTTTCACGGAGCTCACCATAGGGGTCACCGAGGAGTGGAAAGGTTACTCCCTCCCCCATGTACTCGTTAAAGGTGTCCTTGATTGGGTAAAGCCACCATTGGTTCAGCAGAGGGTTCCATTTCGGGTACACAAGTTTGATGTGATCCACGTTGTTGCAATAGTAGTCCCAGTAGAAGTCAAACATGAGGTCGTTGATCGTGTAATCCCCTAACTTGCTGGGTATGTAACCTGTATAGGTGTGGCAGGATTTAATGTATCCACTGAACAATGGTGGATAAAGTCTATCACAGTTATGTGTCCCATACACCTCAAGCCAGCCACCAGGACATTCATCGAAGAAGAAATGGTACCTCCAAGTTGGCAGCCTCGGCGACTCTGAGATAGCCGCAACGATTTCTCCACTCATCGTCTTCCCACCTGAAGTATATGTGATGTCAGGCACTCCATCCTGGTCATCATCGGTTATTGTAGCTGGGACTACCTCTAAGCCTTCGTCATCACCTCTTACAGCACCTGTCGCGTTTTTATAAGTCTGTGTCGCATCATGCGCGATCCATAGACGGGGTACACCCTTTACTTTTTCGCATCCAATCACTCGAACAAAATGTCCTCCTCCACCAGGCCATGCTATACCAATTTCTACGTCTTCACATTTCTTTACTTCCTCACAAATCCAGTCGAAGGTTACCTTGCCGTTAGCACTCTCATCCTTAGAAGTAATACCGCTGCTGGTGAAATCACCAGCCGGGATTGAACCAAAACCGTAGCCTTGATGTTTATGCGTTAGTTTGTTTGCTAAACCATTATCCTTCAGATACTTGAATTTTCCCTCAAGTATATGTTTAAGGTTCACTCCATCTCCATCCCAACGGGCTGTAACGCCTCTGTTCATAGCAGAATCGAGTTTACCAACAAGCGTGTTATCCCCCTTTAAACCTTTCTTGTGTTGATGAGGAACATTGATACCATACCGGTTTTCTAGGTATTGCAGGCTATTGGCTATCGACATTGGAGCACACTGATTATCTGCACATTGAACGTTCTCATCTAATCCCATTGGTTTTATGAAAAAACTGGTTTCACCAGCTGGATCAAAAGCTATAGTGGTTGGCATCGGAGGCGGCACATAGGATATGAGGGGACCAAAACCTTCAGCGTTGTAGTAAAAGGTGTCAGCAGGGTAACTAACACGTGGACCATCGTAGAACTCCAAAACAGGTTCCGGTGTGAACTCAAGATACAGAGAAAGTGTTGAAACGCCTGTTCCCTCAGATACACCGAGATCAAAGTAGGTGGTAATGGAATCAACTCCATCTACGGGAGTTACTAGCAGGTTTTGCACAACCCAGCCAGCGTCACTGTAAGCATTCAAGTATCCCTGCTCAAGACCCTGGTATTCAGTGAATGTTTCAACATCCACCTCAAGACGACCCCAGCTGGAATCAGGCACATTTATTTCATCGAAGACGAAGTCGACTTGACTGAACCTCAATCCAGGTGTTGGTGCAGGATGTACGATTATTGTTATCACATGGCTACCTATGGGTTCATAACAGTCCTCGCCAATGTAGAAGGTGATGTTGTAGGTACCGGCTTGACCAACAGCAGGTGTCCATGAGAGAACACAGCTTGTTTCACCATACCCTTCAGATGGATCAGGAGAAACAGTGGCTCCCTCAGGTAAAGTCTCTTGGTCCACCCATAAGCAGATAGGTCTTTCTGGGTCTGGTGGATTCCAACGAGCTGTTACCTCTATCTCAATGTGCTGACCCTCATAGGTCTCGTAAACACTTCCCTCATCAAAGTTTTGTGTTTCTCTCCCACCGAACAGAAGAGTTGTGTTAAAAGAGATACTGTCTGTAGTCGTATTAGCAGAGACGGTAGATAGTGCAGTGCCAATCAGCAGCGTACAAACTAATATATCTAGCATTTTTCTATTCATTTACCTCCTCCCTTAAATCAGAGACATTAATAAAATAAGTCTTCTTAAAGTTTTCTATAATGATGTAACTTTTGTATCATATAAAAATTTTAATGGTTAAAGATGTCCGACTCTATTTAACAACTGTTAATTTTAAAAAATAAAAAAAAAGTGATAAATAGGTTGTTTTTAGTTTATTCCTCAGGTGTCAATTCTATGTTCAACCTGTGGTTTCCACCAGATTCAATGGTTACGTAACCAACACCAGGCTGATAACCCTCAGCAGTGACGGTAACAGTGTAATCTCCCGGTGGAAGCTCCAGAGAGTACCTGCCAAACAGCTTAGACTCTGTTGGATAGGTGTCAAGGGTGTCATTGTTTGTCGCAACAATCTGAGCACCCCTGATTCCTCTACCAAGGAGTTTACCAGCCTCAAGGATTCTACCAGACAACTTCCCCGGATTACTAACATTCAACCCAACATCAAGCTTAGTTGTCTCACCAGAGGTTATAACAACATCACATACCGTTACAGCCTCATACCCTGATGCCTCAAACCGTATCTCATATGTACCTGGGTCAAGAGTGAGACTGTACTTACCCTTATTCCACGGCATCTTACCTGTCGTAGTATTGATACCCTCACCAATTACTGTAACAGTTGCTCCACCAATACCCTTCTTAAGTAATGTACCATTCTCGTAGACCTTACCCTTAAGAACACCAGGTTGAGCCTCACTCAAACCAACATCAAGCTTGGTTGTCTCACCAGAATTTATAGTCACACCAGTAATTATCTTCGTCTCATAACCCTCAGCCTCAACCCGTATACTGTATGTACCAGGATCAAGAGTTAAACTGTACTTACCCTTATTCCACGGCATACTACCAGTAGTAGTGTCAATCCCCTCGCCAATTACTGTAACGGTTGCTCCACCAATACCCTTCTTAAACAGGGTTCCATTCCTGTAGACCTTACCTTTGAGGAAACCCGGTTGTGTGGGGCTAAGTCCTACGTTGAGTTTCGTGGTTTCACTTGAGTTTATCACAACATTGTGAGCTACAACAGTTTCATAACCCGATGCCTCAAACCGTATATCATAGGTGCCAGGGTCAAGAGTGAGACTGTACTTACCCTTATTCCACGGCATCTTACCTGTCGTAGTATTGATACCCTCACCAATTACTGTAACAGTTGCTCCACCGATACCCTTCTTGAGGAGTGTGCTGTTGTCAAACACCTTGCCTTTAAGCACACCTGGTTTCTCAGCACCTATCCCAAGGCTTATAATGAAAACATTCATGGAATCGGTTGCTGTCCTTGCCGCTGAATCCTCTGCAACAACCTTTATCTCATGCCTACCAAACACCCTCTGATTCCACAGGTAGCTATACGGTGCTATTCCATCTGTTGACTTCAATGCATCATCTATGTAGAACTTGACATCCGCTGCTCCAATGGCTCCAGTAACCTCAGCTTCTATGGTGATTGGACCAATGATGAATGTTCTGTTGAGGAATGGTATCGCAAACAAACGCATGTCTCTAAAGTAGAAACCACCTTGCTCCGGTCTTGTGATATTCACCTCAAGCGGAGCCAGCGAGTGAACCTGCACGTTTCTTGTTGCAGTATCTGTGTTACTCGCACTGTCCTCAACCGTTAATGTAACAATATATGTATTTGGTGCAGAGTAAACATGGGTTACATCCTTGCCTGCCGCCGAGTTTCCATCGCCAAAGTTCCAGGAGTATGTGTATGGTGGCACCCCACCTGTTGCACCGCCAGCAAAGTAGAAGGTGTCTCCAACCTGACCAGCACCATCCCATGTTATGCTGTTAATCACAGCATTCAAGGGTTCTGGTAAAACAACCTGACACTCTGCATCATAACCCGCTGGTGGTTCCTCAACGTTTCCAGCGACATCCTGAGCGATACTGTAAAACTGATAGTACCCATCACCGTCTGGGGCAGTGAAATATTCATCAGTAAGAGTCCAGTTACCCCAGGTTTCGTTGTCCTCAGAGTACCTATAGTATATAGAGTAACCACTAACGCCACTCAAGTTGTCAGAAGCATTGACGGAGAGATGAATCGGGATAGACTCCTGCACATAAGGCACTATAGGCTCAACATAAGACTCTGGTGGTGTCACATCAAGACCAGCTTCCGCATCATAGCCAGCTGGTGCGTCCTCAAAGTTACCAACCAAATCCACAGCTATCGAATAGAACCTGTAGTAGCCATCTGCTCCACTAAACAACCATGACCAACCGTCGCTACCATCAATATCTTTACCAAAGTACGTCCAAGCACCCCATGTTGAGTTGTTTGCACTGTAACTGTAATAAAGCTCAACTCTTCCAACACCTTCATCATCCGATGCGGTCGCGTTAACAACAAAAGGTTCATTATGCCAGTAAGGTGAAATGCTGTTAACCGCTGACTCGGGTGCGTTTGCGTCACTAATAACACAAACCTTTGCCTCATCACTCTTAACCACTGGCTCATGATCTTCCTCATCGCAGAAGAACAGGGTAGCAACCACTGTGTTGTTGTAACAACCCTCACACTCCTGTGCTCTAACGTCAAACACAATGGATACACTTTCTCCAGCGGCAAT
>Ga0164318_10007321_pt1 | contig 10693 bp, 16 predicted proteins | sample GuaBasSedimGuay9_FD_113734 | JGI IMG/M metagenome (GOLD analysis project Ga0164318, IMG submission 113734) | Subseafloor sediment microbial communities from Guaymas Basin, Gulf of California, Mexico - Guay9, Core 4571-4, 0-3 cm | ecosystem: Environmental > Aquatic > Marine > Hydrothermal vents...
AGTCCGACTGGTTGAGGGACGCCAATTCGGCTAAGGCCCACGTGAAGGATGTGGCAGCAGGAAGGGCTCGACCTGGAGCTGGACACACGACGTACGGTCCGGGATGGACTTCGACCAATGTTCCAGTGACGTCTCGTATCGCTCGGGGAATTCTCCGTCATTCTGGGTTGTATGGACTTGGCGGAGTTCTTTCTATGATGGCATCGGAGCCGGGAACGCGGGAGGTTCGAAGGAAGGCCCGAAAAGGGTTAACTCCGTCTGAGTTGGCCGACGTAGTAAAGAAAACTACAGGTCGAGGGGCGCTCATCGGAGGGGGCCTGGGGGGCCTTCTTGGAATGGGGATTCCTCTCGTAGCGAATCGCCCGCAGATGCGCGCTGTAGGCGGTCTGAGAAATTTTCTGAAGCATCACAAGAGGACGTTGCCCGCTCTTATTGGTTCGGGGTTGTTGACCGGACTGTACAGTGTGCCATGGGGGGCGACTGCAGGCGCCCTGGTCGGTAGTCGTTTCATGCCTGGAGCGGCTGAAAAAGTTCGAGAGCGTAAGAAAGCAGCAGCTGAAGAAGAGCCTGCCATCCCCGAGAACTACATCACCAAACGCCTCGCAATTCCCGGACTACTTTTTGGAGGAGCTTCGGGGGTTCTTGAGCCGCCTTTACAGGTTGCGGTGGAGCGGTTGAAGCATTTCCAAAAGCTCAAGCAGCGTCCGAGCATCAGTAGCCTCTTCAAAAATATGCCGAAGGGGACAGGTAAGAAGATGTTATCGGGAGGAACTAGGGGGGCTATTGGGGGGCTTCTATCTGGGTACCTTACTGGGCAGTTTGTAGATCGCTTGATCCAAAAGAAACTCCAAGAGAAGTCTGTTTAAAAACCCTACACTTTGAGGTATAAGACGTTAAGTACACTCTAACCGGGAGGCGTATCGATGAGTTCCTGTATGTATTGGATCAGCTCGATGCTCCTTTTCCTAGCTTGCGTTGTGCTGGGACGGTTGGGGCGGTATGACACGACGGCGAGTAACCGGGAGGTGAAAGCCGGGTCTCTTATTATGAATTGGGGCTCGCGCTGTGCCCCGCTCGAGGCCCGTAAGGACAACTTCTGCGCTGTTAAGGGGGTAGAGATGTGGAGATTTAAGTATCCCCCTTTCTGGAATCCTTGAAGTGTATCACATTGCAAACGTGATACTGTAAACAGCGCGGAAGGGCCCGGGAGACTGATCATCTCCTGGGCCTCTTCCTTTTGATGGGAGAAGACATGGGGAACGGTAAAAAACGCAAAAGCCGAGCAGGCAAGAATCCGACAATAGAGCAAGCCAAGCTGAAGGAGATGCTCGACAAGTTGAAGGTCGACGCTCCGGCCGAGCAACTCAAGCAGCTGTTGTTGGAACAACGGGTTACTAATGAACGGCTTCATGTAACTAATAAGGTACTGACTCAGACGCTCAAAGAGATGCTTGGAGAGTTCCATGAGCGATTGGCTGCGCTGGAGATGCAGCAGTTCGGTGAGGTTCGTGGGAACTTTGAGAAGTACTTGGCCAAGGAGAGTGCAGATGTACAATTGCAGGATGTGCGGGAAGTCGACGGAGCCTCGTCAGACGATGCTGAAGATCGTGAAGCAGAGGATGGTCGAGGACAAGGTGACGAAAGCGATGAGGCCGGAAGTGAAGGAGGAGATTCCACTCTGCATTGAGTGCTACGCGAAGCACAAAGATGATGATCCCTTCAGCTGATGTCGTATAATTAGCACGGAGCTCCCTGAGGGTGCCGTGCTAATTTTTTGATTTGAGGAGCGTAGGGTGCCAAATATCCCCAGACCAGTTAAGAGCCTTAGTTCCGACCTTGCGCGTGCAATGCGCAAGTTTCGTGGGTCTTCTCGTAAGGTGTTACGTGAGGGCAGCGGGGAACTGATCCGGCAACAAGTACGTTCGGCAACGGATGAGAAGGAGAAGAAAGCGGGGCTCCTCTCTGTTGAGAACCAAAAATATATAGAACCTGAACTACTCGAAAAACAGGCATTCCTGGCTCGGATGCTTTCGGTTCCGGCGGCGGTTGGTGTCGGTATAGGAAATGTTGCGAGGTCCCTGAACCCCAAAAGCCCCATGACTTTAAAGAAGGCCATCCCTACCGCCAGGCGGTATTTTAGGCATGTCGATCCCCGTATGCGGGAGTGGGTTTCAAGGAACATAGGCTCTCGGGCTGCGCGTTTAGCGGACAAGCCCATGCAAGGACTCGACAAGGCGATCAATACTACCCTGGGAAAAAATGTACCTGTGAGCGTCCGTAAGAGGATCATGGAGGAGGCAGCCGAACACCCGATGTCCCTCCTCGGAGCACCCGCAGGAGCAGCACTGCCTGTTCCTGGGGCGTCCGAAGTAGGGATGGCGGGGGCTTGGGCTGTGAGTAAAGCAGGGAAGAAACTCCTTGGTATACCATCGTCGGCAACTCCTGCGATGGAAGTTCTTGATGATCTGTATCGCCAGAAGGGCTTCAAGGGTGTCTCTGACTACCTCGCAAAGACGCAGGCGCGCAAGATGCCTGTGTCTGCGGCGGTTGAGCAGATGACTGATGTTGTTCGGCAGACCGGCTTTGTACCTGCAGGCTCCCTTCAGTGAGACGTGAACTTCACCACGAGCGCGATAGGCCATATCAGCGCCTCTGTGATGGCGTAGTTCCAATCTTTTTTGGTCTTGTACGTGTACGCGCCCCAGCACAACGCACCAAGAAGCCACGCTGCTGCGCCTAAAATCCAGAGCATTTAACACCTCCTTGTTTTGTACTATACTTAGAACACGCGGTTCGTCACAGCAAAGGCTTGTACCATGGGTCTACTAAGGGTTTTGACAAAAGAAGGACGTTGGACGAAGCACCTTCCAACAGGCCAGAGGGCTAATGCTGACGTTATTTTGGCACTTCGCAACTACGAACGAATGCAGAAGGACCTCCGTGCTGGTCGTTTGTTGCCTAATGACCCATCGGTCCTGGCGCGAGAGATCCGACTTAACGAGTTAGCTGAAGCGTCGGGCATGGAAGATATGCTTCCTCGAGTAGGCGGGGGAAAGGTCAATCCGAAAACTCGACTCACACAAGCAGAGGAACTCCTTGGAGTGAATTCCCCTGAGCTCCGTAAATTTCGCCCTTCACGTGGGCGTTCCTCCGCACCGGGGAAGATTCCAGGGCCGCCTCCTGGAGGCTATCCCCCAACGGGATTCAAGAAATTTTTGTCGGACTTAGCGTCCCGAGCGAAAAGCTTGCGTGCGTTTGCGGCTAAACACAAGCGTCCCCTCATGTATGCAGGCGCGGGTGCCAGCGCCCTTGGACTTGGACTTCTCGGAGCGCATGCGGCTACGCAAAAACGTCACGAAGAATTACGCGGTAAAGGTTGACATCATTTGGTCACCTGTTAAGGTGTTCTTGGGCATTGTCGAGTACGGCCACGATTCTGTTGCTCCCGGGATCGTGGCCAATTTTTTTTCAGTCGATTAAGTCCTGGAGCTTCTCTTTTACACCTTTAGCCATTCCTCCCAGGGTGTCTTTGTAGCGCCCGAATAGGACGTTGTAGGGAGTTGGGCGGTACGATTGTCCCAATTCTTTTTTCAATTTCTTCACAGATTCAGGGACGTGTTCGACCACTTTTTCTTTGATGTTGGTCACCATTCCCGGTTTAACACCCAGAACGTCGAGAACATCTTCGGCGCCTTTTTCAAATGGAGTCATCTGCACCTCTTCAAAAACCAGCGGCGTACTAGACATGGAAAGGGCCATGCCCACAGGTATGAAACACCCGTCAGGAGTTTTACGTAGTAATCTATTTCAGGTTTCAACCCGATACGTTTGGCGGCGTTGTAGCTCTCGAGGTACGCCTCACGTTCGAAGGCGTAACGGAACCACGCAAACAGAATTGGCAGAGGGACGAAGAGGTACAGGAGCAGGAAGATGACGAAGCCAAGGGCGGCACTACCCAGCCCTAAGGATTTGTACCTTTCGACGTGTTTGAGTTCGTGACAAAAGGTTATGTAGTCGACTTCGTTTGCGTGTTCTTTTGTCCAACCGAGGGGGAAGTAAATTGTAGAACCTACGGTTGTGGTGTAATCCGTAAGGATGCTCTTCCCTTTTCCGAAGGTTAGCCCTTTCCAGATAGTATCCAGGATTTGCCAGCCATGTTTGTACGTAGCTTTAGTTGTGATGCGCACACCTCGAGTTTTTTCGAAGTAGGACGCTAGGTGATTAAAACGGTCATTCGCGGTTTCCATCAGTTCCGCCTCCTTGTGTGGCGGCCACACCTTAATTATAGGAGTCTTGATGGTACAAGGAAATATTACAACAAAAGGAGGGCTCTGTGCACGCGACATATCTGTTTTTAGTCTCGGAGGGTGACGTGGAGGGGGATGCGTCTCCTTGGGACGTCTGGCATGAGCAGGTTGATCATTATATGGAGAGGAAAGGGGATGCGAACAACTGGTATACTCTTCTTGCAGGGGTCAATTACGACAACAACACACACTTTTACGATGAGGAGAGCAGCCACCTCAAAGCGGCTAATGATGTGACGTTTGATAATGCGATGTGTCTGGCAATGAGGTGTGTCGCGGCGGACGTACACTTGGGGGGCCAGTCATTTCTTTCCTTTCCGGGAGTAGAACGCACTGATGAAGAAAAGCGAATCGATAACATGTCTTATGAGGAGTTACTCCAGGAGGTTATTTCTCAGGTGTTAGCAGCGCTGAGTTGGGAGTTTTCTACGATGGCAACACAGACTTGGGGTCAGATAATGTCGAAACCTATGTTCGACTACAAGCATAAGGACCTCGGGCTTCACCAGCTTAAGAGGATGGTTATGTGTACGTTGGGATTATTAGAGAGTTGTGTTCCGCCGTTTACTCAATCCTATTATACGCCGTACGAGTATCGTTGTTTCGATCTTCGTAACAACGATGACAATTCCACGAACCTTACAAACTGTGCGATTATCTATGTGGATATTCACACCTGAGGTGCATTATGGAAACCAAAAAAGAGCGCGTAGCTGTTTTTCCCGCCGCCAATATCGAACATTTCGAAGGGCTCCCCGGTTACGGAGAGTCTGACGTCAATTTCGAACAGTTCCGTTTGATGCTTGAGACGTGTGTAACTTTTCGTGAGCGTGCGGAGGTTGAAGAAGATGAAAAATGGAAGCAGCTCATCCCCTACACGTACCTGTACGACCCGCGCTCCGACTGCGTTCTGGCGTACCGACGCGCTGCTTCTGGAGGAGATCCGCGATTGGCAGGTAAGTGGTCTCTGGGTTTCGGGGGGCATATTAATCCGGTAGACGACCGCTTGGGGCGTGATCGGATGTTGGATATAGCTACGAACCGAGAGCTGCAGGAAGAGCTCATCTTCCATGATCCGTACGATGAGCCTAAGACTCTGGGCTTTTTGTATTTGGAAGATACCCCGGTGGATCGCGTACACTTTGGAGTGATCCGTCAGGCTCTCTACCGTGGAGAGCCGGGGGGTATCCAGCATAATGAAGAGATCGCTCAGATGAAGTGGGTACCTGTCTCGGAGTTGTCGGAGTATGTGTTCGAGGGGTGGTCGGAAGCGTTAGTGACGCTTTTGCTGAAGTGAACTACTCAGAAGGCGGGGATTCCTTATCCTCGCCTTTTTTTGGCTCTAGGTACTTTGCTGCGGTACCCGCCAGCCCGGCGACTTTTCCGATCATGGCATACCCCCGAACTGCGATGTCTGCGGCAGCTTGTTTTCCGAGATACCACATTGTGCTGATACCCATCATGAAGACGATGCCGACCATGAAGGCAGCCAGGGGCCAGCCCAGGTCAGTCTGCTTCACCAGCGCCGTTAGCGCCATCGCTGCCATCAGTACCTGCTGAATCAGCCACGCCAGAAATTTCTTGCTCTTGATCGCGGGCTTCTCCGTCTGGGTGAGCATCTCCTTCTGGTGTTTCAGGTGCAGGGTCTCCCTCTCTTCCTGTGTCATCGGAGCTCTCCTTTGCTTGTTTTTCAAATGCTACGAGCTTTTCCGCCAGGACCTGGCGGGATTTTCGAGTCTTCGCTTTACCCGAGCATTCGTTGCATTTTAGTTCTACGAGGTAAATGATACCTTCTTCTTCGTTGAGTTCGTAGGTGTACTTTTCCGGCGCTAGTCCGAACCGGTTAACCGCAGTTTCCCAGCGGGCCTTCGTTTTTTCTTGTAGTGCTTGGGAGGTTATCTGTAATTCTTTTTGGAGTTCATTTTGGCGTACCTGCAGATCGACAACATCTGTATTCAGCTTGCTTAACTCTTCATCATCTTCGAAACGTACTGCAGGACGTGATGTTTTACGTTGTGAGCAATAGGCATCAGCCATAATGACCGCGGCGATTCCATTACCTACGATTTCTAGAGGTTCTTCGATATCGTCTAATTGCAGGGTCAGCAGTTTGTCGAGCAGCTTCTTGATCTGTCCAGCCTCGTTGGGGATGGGGCAGTCTGACAGCGCACGTAGCGCTTGCAGCCCTGGTCGACCTGAGGGAAGCGGATTAGCGCTCTCCCGTGCTTTCGCTAGGTTCGTTTCTTGCTGTTGTTGGCTTTGTTGTTGTTGCTGTTGTGCCTGTCGCTTCAGTTGCTCGATCATCCGTGGATCCATTACCATTCCCGGCGGCATTCCCATTGGCGGTCCTTGCATTAGTCTCCTCCTTGTGTTTTCTCATACATACACGATCATATGTGTATAGGGCACTGTTTGTTTTTCTCATCGGTATGGCGTGCAGTACGTCGAATTTTGCGTCCAAGAGGACAGTTGGCTTTGGGTTATATTCCTTAACAACCCACCCAAAGTACTCCACGAACACTACCGATGCAAATGTAAATTGTTCTCCCAACAGACGTACTACTAGTCCTTCTCCAAGGGGGATCGTTGTTACTGTCCGACCCAAAAAAGAGTGGGAGCTCACGTTCGCGACGCGGGCGTACTGCGAGGTGTGCCCCACGCAGTTTCCCCCGACGTAGATGAAGTTCATGGTTGATGCTCCTCCGACCTGGCCCTCCGGCATCTGGAAGACCTCTCCGGGTTCGGGGTCAGGTGGAAGAAGTGCGTCCAGTGTAACATAGCGTTCGTCAGTCATCGATCAGCTCAACTAATTCTTCAGCCCTCTGGAGGGCCTCTTCTCTTGTTCCATTGTTCAGGAAGGTGTAGGTGAAGAGTTTCTTGGGGATTTCATTGACGCTCGTTTCGGATTTGTGCCGTCTAGTTTCTGGGTCTTTGCTGTCACCTGCTCCGGGTCGCCATACCCGAATGAGTTTTGCGTCGAATTGTTTCACCAACGCTTGTGCTTCGTTTGGGAAGCGGACGTCGGGGATTACTATTTTGACAGTTTCACCAATGTTCGAAGTATCCAATAGCTCTAGGTAGTCGGCTTCCCCTTTTTCGATTCGTTCGATACGCTCGAGTATCCGGTTGACCCAGACTTCGGAGTCGAACTTCCTGGCAAAGTCTGTTCCCAGTTCCTGCAAGATTTTGCGTGTGCGAGTGTCTCGCTTGCTGCTGTCACCCCAGAGGACCTCAACGGGGATCCTGAAGATGCGGTGTACCGCATCCTTTAGCGGATCGGCGAATGCCATCCTCAGGAACCCTCGTTGAGTGAAAACATTAGCGATAAGGTCTTTTCCGCTATTTTGAGGACCGACTATCCCCACTACTTTGGTCATTATCTCCGTCCTTTGATGGTAGATCGGTGACTTCTACCGTGCCCTCGATTGGTGGCATGGGCTCGTTGTCATCGAGGGCGACTAATAGGTACCTTCGCCCATTCTTCATAAAGGCGTAGACTGGGATTTTGCATTTTCCCAGGTTGAAGTTGAGGTTCACTCGATCTTGCGAGACAGATGGGAATTCGTCACCCCATAGCCCGTCGGCGATGATGACTCCGCCTGAGTCTGTTTCTACGTGACCGACTAGTGTCTCTTTCATTCCGAACTCGAAGGTTACGTCGTCCATTTTTTGTCTCCTGATGACTTTAGCCACGTTAACAGACTTTAAAGGTTCCTTAAAGGGAAAATGCAGACTAGCTGTGTTGTTTGTGATCCCGTAGGCGTCCTCCGCAGGCGCCTGTGGCTTGGTCCTTGGCTGCACGAAGTGCAGCGCAGTTATCCCCCCAGTTACTGAGGGGCCGCTGTAAAAGCGTTATCCTAGTCTGTTGGCTTTGCTTGCTGTGTTGGCCTGAAGAGCGCGCTCGAGCGCTGCGATGACATGTACATTTGCCGAGCAAAGCTCGGCGCGGCAGAGTTTCCGAGTAACTCGGGAATGCGCCGTTAGGTGCTCCAAGCAAAGTTTGTAGATTCTCACTGGCTGGTTTTCGTGGTGGTCCGGATCTCGCTGGGCTGCAGAGGGGGTAGCGTTGATCCGTGGATGCCCTCGAGCTCGCCCGTCTCGCGAAGCGAGAGACGAGCTCGTCCTAGTATCTAGGACTCGCTTCTCGTAAAAACGAAGATCCCAGTGAGTGAGGGATTCTCCCCGCTGGCTGTGTCAGCGCCGGAGCACCTGGTCCGACGGACAGTAGCTGGCCCACCGCGGACGTAGTTCGCCGTGAACCCTACAGAGTTTCTCTGTAGTTAGCGTCTGTAGACGTTTTCCCAGTCGGTTAGGAGACCCTCCGGATTACGTACACACTAGCTGTCTTATTGCCCGGACTGGGCACGCGGGCCCAGAGAGGGCGGGCTGGTTGCGAAGCAACGGATGTTTATCCTCTGTAACAGAGGACCTGCGTTAAGCATGCTTTCCTAGTGTGTCTATATTTCGTCTTTGGTGGCGCCCCCTTTCCGGGCCCACCTCGTGACTTTTTTATCGTACCTGGTGGATCGATAGCCGGGCCAGTATTGCCACGGGCGATCCGTCTTGAAATCGATAGCGTCTTTTTTCATTTTTCGAACGTTGTATTCGAAACCTTTACCCAAGGAGAAGACTTCATCGAGTGGGATAGGTGGAAGGGGGTCACGTCTATTGAACTTGGGACGGCACATACCTTCTTCGTTGCACCGCCACAGTTGATGGAGCGGCGCTGCGTCGATCCCTGAAGTTTTCCAGCGTTCAATTCCCTTGGGATGGAGCATGGTGGCTTTGATTTCTGAGTAGGGGTGGGAGATACATAGGCGTCTTCGTTGGATGGTTTTATGCGCGTATCCCCATTTTCGAGGCCATGGTCCGAGGGCACACACATCGAAGCCACTCTCGTTAGCGGCTGTTCCGAAAACGCCCCACGGGTTGATCGTGACGCCGTCGTTGCTACCGTTGTCGGAGTACTCCCATGCCAGGTAAACTATGCGGTACGCCCACCTCATTGCTAGGGTGTCTTCCTCTTCAGGTTCGACTACCTTACCGCAGCTCCACCAGCGGCCGCCTCCTTTCTTATGTGCGATTTTCTTGACACCTTGCATCTGCCTGCCGATTAGCTGTACTTGTTCGGAGTTGGGAAATCCTGTTGATTTTCTGAATGTGGTGTTGTCGGAGTCAAAAAGTGTTTGGGGTAGTGGGTCTCCAAATTCTTCAGGAAGCGTAGTAGTCGGAAAGTCCGACAATGCAGTGTTGGTTTCTGGGGGTGTTCTACCGGTTTGTGCCGTGAACGTTCCGCAGAGTAACACCAAGAGACACGAGCTAAGCATGAGAACAAAAGGAACACGCATGCGATCATCCTCCTTTGATCGGCTTCTATAAACCAACCCCCAGCGCCGATTTTGTAGTGTGGAAGTAATTGTAGGGGATGAAACGAAAACTGTCTACTGGTAGCTTTTACCAGTTTTTCATTGTTCTTTGTGTTCTTGAAACCACTTCCAGACGGTTTGGCATAGCCCGTCATAGTACTCTGGCCAGTTTTCCGTTCCGTTAGGTGCGAATTCGCGATTGTTGATGTTCATGAGGTACACAGCGGCGATAGCCTCTTCCTGTGTGAGTCCGTAATCTATGATGTACGCTTTGAGGAACTTGTGGAGTGCTTCGGTACAGTGCCCTACACGGATGAAGAAGTCGCCTTCGCGAGCATGTTCTAAACCCTTTTCTGCAGCATCTGTGTCCAAACGCCGGACGTCTGTTGCACGCACTTGCACCATATTTCCTTCGCCATCGGGGATTGTGATGGTTCTTTCGTCGTCCATAACCCTACGCCTTTTCTTTGTAGGATGTGCAATATTCGACAACCTGGTCTTCTCGAACGATGAACGGTACAATGACGGCGTTAGGTGTGTCCTTCACGATAGCTCCGGGGGGATATACGTGTTTCCCGGGACGGTTTGCGGGAAAGATACTGCGTTTCAGGCAGTGTCCTCGGCTTAGAGAAACCGTGTCGCCTCCTCGTTTACCTTTCTGTAGAGGCCACATGAATTTACACGTACCGCATGTCTTGGTATTTGTTGCCATGGTTATCCTCTCCTAACGATTTTGACTCGGTGTTTTTTCAGTATGTTTTTATCGGGAAGGGTCCATAAAGTGGCGCCTATTCGTCGGAACACTTCAATTTCGTTTGCGGCGCCGTAGACGCTGATAGTTCCGAAAGGACTTTTGAGGATCATGCTTTGAGGTTCAACGTTACCGATCCAAACTCCATGTTGCGCGAGGTGCGCTTTTGCAACTGTGTTTACATCGTAAAGTAGTTTCACAAGTGCTTCAGTAGCGTTATCGGGCTCAACACCTCCCAGAAATCGAATGATGAAACTGTCCCCGTCTAG
>Ga0164318_10007323_pt1 | contig 10692 bp, 13 predicted proteins | sample GuaBasSedimGuay9_FD_113734 | JGI IMG/M metagenome (GOLD analysis project Ga0164318, IMG submission 113734) | Subseafloor sediment microbial communities from Guaymas Basin, Gulf of California, Mexico - Guay9, Core 4571-4, 0-3 cm | ecosystem: Environmental > Aquatic > Marine > Hydrothermal vents...
ACGGGTTGTTTTAGCCCGAGTAAAGTTGCTGCCGGTGAGGAAGGTGTTATGATAAAAAAGCCTTGGATCTTTGGCCATGGTGGTGTTGAAGTAGAACCACTTTTGACAGGATTAACATGGACTGTTTGGTCCACACAAGTCAAAAGAGTTTCCGTCAAACCATTCAATCAAAATGAGACTTTCGATGATTTGATTACGGCTGATAATAATCCAGTTGACTTTAAAGTTCACTTGACGTTTAAACACATCAAAGGTAAGACACCAATTTTGGTTGAACAATTTGGAGCCGATTGGTATAAGAATAAAGTTCGTGAACCACTAAGAGCTTCGGTGCGTGAGTTTACAAAATCACATTTGATGTTTGATATGACCACCAACCCTGATACAACTAGACAGTTAGAGATCAGAGTACAAGAAGATATTCGTAAGTTTATGAAAATTGAAGGTATGCCAACCGAACTAGTCTTAGCAACAGTCGGTAAAGTATCACCACCGGCTAGAGTTCTGGCAGAGACAATTAACACTGGTGTTCAAAAACAGAAAGTTAAGAGTAATCGTAATAGAGTCTTAGCTGAGAGCGAGAGAGAAGCGGCTGAAAGAGCATCGGCTAAAGCTGACAAAGCTTATATGGATGAGATGGAAATGTCTCCAGATCAATATCTATCTATGAAGAAACTAGAGAACGATCGTGCAGCCATCGATGGTGCATCTGAAGGTAAATTTAAGATGAACCTGATAATGGGTAACGCACAACCTATGTTTAACGTAGATCAGTAATGGCTCCGGAATGAAAGAACCAGATAAATTTCTGGCTGCTATTTCCACTATGTTAAGTTCGTGGGGTGGAGACACTCCACCAGAAGCCATTTGGGCTTTCGCTGAATTTGTAGAGTGGATAAATGCAGAATACAATCTAGAGTTAGAAGCACCCAATGAGTTAGATTACGGGACGGATGCTTGGGATGAAAAAATAAATAAAATAAAGGAAGCACTAGATGCTACAGAAGGATAATAAATGAAAAAATTAGTATTAATTGGACCGATAGCCGTAATTCTACTTAGTGGTTGTGGTGTTCATGATAAAATAAGTGTTGTAACAACATGTGAAGAGGGATTAATAGTTACTGAGTTGTATCAAGAAAATTTCGTATCTAAGGATAAGAATATAGCAATACCAGGCAATTTGCATCGCACCGGTGTTGTTCTTGGTTGTACATGTAAAAAAAAAGAGAAAGAAAAGGATAAGTAATGGGATACACAGAAGAAATTCCAAATATTCCAGATAAGGATTTTCACCTACCGCGTTGGAACCACAACGACGGACGAAGTCCGAGAGAGATAGAGGAAAAAATTAAAACTATATATGAGTATTATATAAAGAACTACGAATTACTGCCAAAATATGAACCAAGGTTAATGTGTTTGAATAAATGGGCTTTGAGTGGTTTCCTACGAGGATTTACTTTCGGAATATATAAACGCAGATATTATTGTCCTCGGTGTTGTAGTAAGATAGATAAATTTACCCACGACTACCATCCAGTATATCACTTTGGGTGTAATAATTGTAGAATTAAAAAAGGATAATGATGCAGAGTGAGCATATTTTTAATAATAGTCTAGCTATTATAATACTGTTGATATTTTTGGTGTTTGCTAATATACATACTCAAATTATAAAGAGTAGATTAGATAATCATTATAAAGCCATAATGACTCTCTTTGAATCCTCTGATGTAAATGGCGAGTTAACGACATTAAATAGTAAGATGATAAAGTTAATGAAAGAAAATAGACTAACACAATAAAAAAATTAAGGGATAAATAATAATGAATATAAAAATTGTTAAAGTAATAGACGCATATGATTTTGATAAGCTGGTTAAGGAAACCTACGGTCGTCCTTACCATTTTCAGCAACAAGATGGCTGTAAAGAAAGACAACGTGTGTCAATAGAAATTCCGTCATCAATTGAGGACTATACAAGAGACACTATCCCAGAGATAGTTAATGGATCTGAGATGGGAGTATCTTTTCAGGCATGGATTGATCGGGACCCAGAGCTGTGTCTCGATAGAGACGAAGGTAGACAAGATGATAATAGTAATTGGAGACTTAATTTGTGGTGGGAAAGAAATTTCTATCCAGAGGTAGGAATGATCCTTAATGATTTACATTCTAAAGGATTAATGGATGTCGGGAAATATGAAATAGATATAGATTGGTAAAAAGACAAAAGATAAAGGAAAGAAAATGAAAAAAATATCAAGATTAAACGTAAAGAGCAAAATACAGGCGCAGGGTAATAAAATCATGTCTTGTACCTTCAAGAAAGCTGACGGACAAAGTCGACAGATGAATTTCAGACTTGGAGTTCATCTGGGTAAAACCTTAGGACCAAATAAAACAATGTCGGATGAGAGGACAATTGTTACTGTCTACGATATGAACACAGGTGGGTATAGAAACATCAACGTAGCGACAATGACTGAGCTTAAAATTAGCGGCGATAAATACGAGATCGTTTAAGATCAAATAAACAACCTGTCCACCGCGACGTTAAACATAAAAAGTCCCAATGGGCAAAGGACTAGCATGGCAGAAGTAGTATTAACGAAAGTAAGTGATCATGGCAGAACGAATGTCCCGCGAGAGAATATAGCTGGATTTAAAATTGGTTCGACAACATTTGGTCATTCTGAATGGACGGTCGTCTGGGGCGAAGGCGCTAATAGAAGGAGCAAAACATTACATTGCTCCGAAGCCACAGCAGAAGCTGAAAAGTCTCGTCTTAAAGGAGTTGAGTAGTCTCTTTCTGTCGATAGATTAACGACAGAAAGAGCGGAGCTCTAAGAAGAGCTCCGCTCACAGGAAAAGAAACTAACTTAACATCGGTTTCTTTTTTTATATTCTTTTATGAATTTACAGTCGATCTAACCGTTACCCAATCATCTTTCATAGCTGTTAATTTAATTTTAGTAGAATCAATTATATCAAATTCATCTTCTGGCACATCAGCCCCACTTAGAATTACTTGTAAAATACCACTGGTAGCCACTTGATCATTCAGTACAAACCCACAATCAAATTCAACTTCACCATCTGTTGTTATCTGGAACGTTACTTGCCGCAACGACTCGCTGTTACTATCTCCGATAATCTCTTCTATCCATGGTCGTTTATCGTCAACTATTATTAAGTTGGTTCCATCCCAAGTAACTGTTCCAAGTTTTAATTGATGTTCTGAGTCAAAAGCCATCGAATCAACAATATCAAAAGATGGCTTCATTGGTGGCATAATATTCACCCAAGTGTAACATAATACAATATAATATTCTTCATTCGTCATCATATAATTTACATTAAATTCTATCTTAGACTCAGCGTCTACAACCGTATCATCTATTGTATCTAAGAAGCCGATAAATTGATCGTCTACGAAAGCGGAACCATCTGTTACACCAATGGTCGCGGAACCACTCACATCTGGTGGTGATAATAAGATAAGATGAAAGCCATCTATATATGCTGATATAGATTTAGTTAAAGTCTTTGAAGAATACGCGGTAAATACCCTTGCGACCATTCTTAACCAGTCGTGTGGCATGCGGGAATCCGGTTGTAAACCAACAACGTTTTCTCCAAGATTTAACCCCGTTATTATATTTATGCTCATTCGTTTTCCTTCACCGATATCCGGCTTATTATATTTTTTTATCTTTTGTTAAATAATATATCTTTAGTAAAAAATTCTGTGGCTCGTATCCCACGTATTTTTCCGGGTTGTAAATATAATCCTTTACCATTATATTTATATACCTGCTAAGATAAAGTTATATCTCGTTAAAATGAACCACTACCAACGTTAAATTTCTCTGAATCTTGATAACTCTTCTTCTCAGTGAATTCATCGTTGTCTTCGTCAAGCTCTAAATCGACATCATTTTGCATTTTCTCTTTACGAACAACTTCGTCGCGTCTATCTTTTTTATCCTCGATAGCTTTTTCGCCTTTTTGAACATTATTATACTCATTGAATAATTCCGTTAGTTGTAATAGAATTGAGCCATACATTTGATAACTAACGGTGGTCTCGATTTGAAAAATAAGGCTCGATAGTATATTTAAAAACTCACGTAACTGTAAAACTCTTTGGTAAATATTGGATTGAGTATTGTCAAAATTCTCTTTAAAGTAATCTAACTTATCCGTTAGTTCTTGAATCTTATCGTATAGTGCAAATTTAACGAACGTATCATTGGTTTGATCTATCTGTTGACTCATTAGTTCTTCTTCGTCTTCTGGTTCTTCCCCCTCAACTTGAGCAATTACCTGTTGGATATCTTCTTTACTAACCTTTCCCGATTGATAGAGTTTAATTAAGTCTTCTTGTTCAATAGATCCTGCTTGGAAATCTGCCGTTAGTTGTTCTAGATTGACTTTGCTTCCTTCTGGTTCCTTTGGGGTGGCGCCTGGTTCGGACGGTGCTTCTCCATTTTCGTCGGAGCCGTCCATATTTGAATCTTGATCACTATCGACCATACCAGCTTCTTCTATGATTTTAGATAGTAATGGATCATTAAAAAAATCTTTCCATATATCATCTTGCCATTGTTCTCTCATTATTTATCCTTTATAATCTTTTTACCACATTATTGGTTTTAGTAAATCTATGGTTTGTATTAGTTTGACTAACATTGTTTTTCCCAGTTGTTAGGATAAAAGCGAAGCTATCCTAGTAGCCTCCGCCTTGGTGATCACCACTCATTAAACTATCCTTGATCTCTTTCTTTATAGATGCCTCTCCAGACTTGGCTAATTTATCCCATTCCATACTTGGCACGTACTTCTCGAACAACATCATAGGATCAAACTTCACACCAGCCTGGCCAAGTAATCCAATAATATTGCTTACGGTAGTTATTACGGACTCGTTCGCTTGTAGTTGTAAAACAAGTGGTTCATTCAACGATACTTTAAAATATTGAGATAATTTAAAATCTGTATTAAGATTATTCTTCTTTAAAACGGTATCGAAGATAGCATTCATTAAATCGTTTAAACCATCTTCGAAATGACTTTGTAGGTTACTAATCGTATGAGAAAACCCAATATTAATATTTACTAGAGTCTCTCTAAGTTCAATGGCGTCTCCAACGTTCAAGTATACACTCGGTACCCCGGTGGCCGCGATTAACTCATTACGTAAGTCTTGCATATCGTTCATTGGTAACGCACGGTCATGCATCGGCATAATTTCCATATCCACAAACCGTTGACCATTTTGGGAAACAACAGCGATGTCTCGGAAGTCTGTTAAGACCTGAGAGATATTTCTAATTGAATTCATATTATCATAAGAGATCGATTTCGAACGAAGGTCTTTCTTAACCTTCTCTATTATCTCTGGATAGTTTCTTTTAGTACCAACTTCTATATTCCACTTACGTACAACAGATGCTCTAGATAATCTAGAAATAACCGAAGACATCATAGCGATGGTATACATTTTAACTGGTAAGACAATTGGATCGTAGATTGAAGTTCCATATGGTCTAAATTTATCAATACTTGTATGGAAGTTAATTAATCTGTCGGCTTGTAAAAATCGAAATTTAAGTTTCGATTTTTTTCTAATTTTTTCATAAGCAATAATACGTAAGCTCGATTGCAACTCTTGCGGCATGTCGGATAAGAATCCGCTGTCTTGTGAAATAATTTCAGCTAGTTTGTTACTAATAGAATCCACCAAAGCGTCCGCTAATTTCCCTTCTTGTTCTTTCGAATCTTTTCCCGTATTACCGTCTTCATTATCACTAAGAAATCTTTGGTACATATCTATCTCATTATTTTTACCATCTTCTTCCATATCTTCAATAACTAAGAAGCCATAATGATTACCGTCTTTTTCTATCTTTAAAACACTGGCTGGGGTAATCAAACATAAGTATAAATCTTCAATACCGTCAAAGTCTAAGTCTTGGAAATCCTCAAGATTAAAATCGCTATCAAAATACCCCTCCTTATTCATTACGTCGTCCCAAAAACCTAGATCATCTTCCTGAATGATAAAAGATTTATCAGTTTTATTCATTAAAAGTCGAGACATCTTATTATGAAAACCGGCTGCTTTTGGAATTACATTCCCGGTCATCTCTTGAATCTCCCTTGAGCTTTGATTTGTCAAATTAGTACAATCTTCAAAGTAAGCCAGTTTAGTCAAAGCTGTTCTTGTAACCGGTCTTAATCTTTTGTCTGGTTGTATCTCTTCATAAGTAATACTCTCTTGTAAAATACTTAGTTTATTATCAATAATGTTATCGACTGGACTTAAATCGACTATCTCTACAAAGTAGTCTCCAAATTTAAGAGTTTCTGGTACAATCTTATTCTTCATCTTCTGCTGAATGTCAAAATAAAGTAAAAGGGTTTTAATAAACTTCTTAATATTATCTTTTACCTCTTCATTAATTCCAGATACATAACTATTATATTCATTATCAATAACGTTAATGAACTGCTTATTTTGGCCATTCTTAATTAAAATATTATTAATATATACTTGAAGCATTCGATAAGCAATATTATTAATATTTGAAATCTCCCCGTACATTTCATACAATTTTTTACGATGGGATTGAACAGTAACATCATTGAATACTTTTAAAATATCATTTTCACTAGACCCCATCAAAGCATCTATATCTTCCTGATATTCTTCTCTATCCGGCATCAGTTTCTTAGAGACAGTTTTGGCAAAATTACCTAATTCTACTTTTTGCATTTTAGAACTAAATAATTGGAGTTCTTCGGCTGAACTTTTAGTTACATTTTTATAGACTTTATCGAAAGTTTTATCCAAACTGTTCAAGAAATCTACATTTTTAAAAGCATTATCCGCCGTTTCCCCAGCTGATTGTTCTTCTTGTTTTGGTTGTTCTTCTTCTGCCGCTTCTGATCCCCACGACATCTCAGTTAGTTGTTTTCTCATTTTTTTCCTTTTCCTTTATATAACTCTACTGACGTTACTTGCGTTTATCTCTCTAAACGACTCATTCAATTTATCACTTGCCCTAAAATCTGTTTCATTCATATAGGTAATAATTTTTTCATTTACTAAGATCTCTATACCTTTCTCGGTAAAGAATCTTAGTATCTCTTGTTTAACAGACGTTGTCAAACTTCCAACTATAGAAGCATATACTTTCTCTTTAACCTTTTTAACTACTGTTCTCTCGGGTATTTTACTATCTAGATAAATAGGGAGCAGATCTTGATATAAATAATATTGATATTTATCTTTAATGAGGCTCTCTAAAAAAGAGAGGACCTCTTGACCATGAATTAAATTAATTATTTGGTTCTTTTTTCTATCTTCCTCTATTAATTCTTCTTCCATCTTCTTTAATCTTTTTACATTCTTAATAAATTTTTTGAGAGCAAGCCCAAACCAAATTAATAAAATTAATCCAATTAAAATTAATCCAATTAAAATATCTGATTGTTGTATCGATATATTAAATGTTTGTTCTATTGGTGTGATTATATTTGTCTTCAATCTTAAACCTCCTCGACATTAGTCTCTTCTAGCGTATCGGTCAGAACTGTTTCCGTCATAAAGATATCAGAGTATTCCTCTAATATAATATCTGTTTCCATTAATGGCGGTGGTCTGCCAATATGATCCATTTCGCTAAATGGGGACTGTGTTTCTTTAGTTGGTTTAACAATTTTAGTAGATTTTCTGAGTTTATACAACCTATCTTTTTTAATTTCTATTTGGATACCCTCTTCACAATCAATGATTTTGGGCATTACGTTATGTTGTTCTCTATCTTCACTAAAAGTCATTATTATCCTTGGTTTTATATTTTATATTTTAATACTTATTATGTTTGGTTTTGTATGTTGTTTGATTCGGTTACCGACCGGACCGGTATTCATCGTACCTCTATAAATGTCAGCGGGGTTTTGTACTCCGAGATACTCAGACGCTTCGTCTGTGTATATACTACCAGCAGCATTATTATTAGTCTGAACGGCAAAGTCATTCAATAGTGGTATAATTGTAAGTCGAACATCTATCACGGTGGGTTGAAGCGCCTTGGTAAATGTAGTCTCAAATGATCCTCTAATAATTGATAAAGCAGCTATACTACCAATTCTAAAATTTGCTATACCATGGGCATGTACTTGCCACATCAATGGATAACCATATACAACCCCATACGCAGTAATCGGGCTGGCGGCCGCAATTAGATACATTAATGGTTCCAAAATATTTTTCTTAATACACTCTTCTTGTCCAGTTGGAGATATCAATTTTATAAATAGGGTTAACGTTGAATTATATTGGCTAGCACTCCATATTTGGGGGGCTGCTATATTCATACCCAAAGCGGCTCCTGTTAATATTTCTCCCAATGTATCCATTCCCGTATATCCTGCAACTCCCTCAAACATACCACCAACCATATTTTGCATAGCCATACTGTCAAAAGTTTTAGCCCCTTTAAGAAATTGTGAACCTATTGGAATCTGTCTGGCAGTGTTTTTTGCAGACTGAAACGAGGAGACGATAACATTCTCCTCGTCGAAAGAATTGGTAAAGGTTTCTGTAAAGGTACTATCATTGGCTGCAATAATCCTTATAGATTTCGCCTCAGCAAATGTTCGTCCCATTTGAAAGGTTGATTGCATTCTTTCTAAGACTTGTTTGAAAAGTTCAGCAGATGGATCTCCATTATTTGCTCCACCAGTCGCTGTTACTCTGGGTTTAGATACAACTAACCCAGGGCTTTTAAACATTTTTGCTAATTGATCTCCAAAAAAGTTACCATCCGCTTGTAAGGCGGTATCTCTAAGTTCAGTTGCGTCTGTATATGAAGTTGGATAAAAATCAACGTATGTTAATCCTTTTTTCAACTCCTGCTCAAATATCCCACCAAAATCGATGTTCTTATTATATCCCGGTATCTTCCCTATTATTACTCTATCTGCCACATGGCCCCCTATTTAAATTATTGTGTTGTTATATGACTACGCTCTAGTGGGCATAGAATTTTTATATGAGTGTGCGTTTTCCACCAAAGCATTATTAGACATAGCTATCTGTTTCTGAGTTTTAACCCCAACACCTGTTACGTGACTAATACTATTAAGCGCCTCTATTTGTGTTTGTTGATAAGCGACCATACCTTCAGCAATCATAATATTATCTTTTCTCATCCCAATTATTACAGCAGTGTTGTTTTCAGTAACGGCAATAAGTTTCTCTTCTCTCTCTTTTTTCTCTTCTTCTGCTTTCAGATCAGTCTCAATCTTTTTTGCTCTTGAACTTCCTGTTTTTGTTGTAATATCCCCAGCCGTCTCTGCTTTTACTGTTGTCTTGGATACCTCTGTTGGGTTGGATACCTTTGTTGTCTTGGATACCTCTGTTGTAAGATTACTAAGGACTTTTATTTTTCCAGATAGTTGTTCGTTTTTCTTTACATCCCATTTAGTTCCATCATCCTGGATGAATATTAATTTACTGCGTTCTCCCCGTTTTCTCTCCCAGACATAATCCCCGTCATCAAACACGGTCCCAATAAATTCTCCTTCTTCTGCTGCCCTCCAAACTGGAATTTTGTGATCTGCCTCAAAATCATCAAACCATGGCTTTTCCTTAGCTGCTTTTATCTTATTGTAATCGTCGTATTTCGTACTATTATTATATTTCGTACTTAGATTGTGTTGTTGAGATTTCGATTTATGTTTGTCTTCGTCGAATATCCACTTTACAATATCTGATTTATATTCCCAAACCAACGCAGCTACAGCGCCCCCAACAGCACCGTATATACCACCATAACTAGCACCGGCTGCAGCGCCCAACGCCATGTTAAGTAATAATTTAGTGATTTTGTTAGCGTCTGGGTGCTTTTTTGAATCTAGAACTTCATCAATTACCGCCTGTGTGCCTTTATAGACAAAACCAACAACCGCTCCCGCTACTGCGCCTTTTACACCCCACTTCGAACCATACATCGAACCAATCATGGCGCCATCAATGGCCCCACTGGCTAATTCCGCGGTCAGGTCGCCGAACCCCAGACTTTTTATCATTGTTCCTGTTGTTCCAGTTGCAGCAGACATAATACCAAAAATGCCTACCTTACTTATCTTGTTAAGGGCCGCAGCCATTCCTGTAAGTATTACCGCAGCCATTCCACCACCTACTGCCGTACCAATATCACCAAGTAACCCTAAGTCTTCTTCTTTCTTTTTCTTCTTTTGATCTCCAAAGAATCCAAAGCCGCCACCACCACCACAGCATTTCTTTAACGCTTTTTCAATATTAACAACGCTATCAACCATCTTCTCTTCTCGCCCGACCTTTTCTTGTTGAGCTTGATATGCTTCTAACATAGCATTGGTTGAATCGTCAGAACCATTCTGATCAGGTATCGGCTTGAGAGCTTTCGAAATACCAATTAGATTTTGATTCATCCGTGTTAATATATTTTGATCTTTGCTAGAATTTGCAGATTCTAATAACTCCTGATTATCTGAAGCATTCTCTGCATTAACGACAAACTCTTTTGGTTTTAAGGTTGCGTTGAATGTATCTACCCCAGGTGGTGTGCTACCACCTGGTACCACACCTGGCTCTGTATACCAACCACCTAAATTTATTTTTGGTGTGGTAT
>Ga0164318_10007324_pt1 | contig 10691 bp, 10 predicted proteins | sample GuaBasSedimGuay9_FD_113734 | JGI IMG/M metagenome (GOLD analysis project Ga0164318, IMG submission 113734) | Subseafloor sediment microbial communities from Guaymas Basin, Gulf of California, Mexico - Guay9, Core 4571-4, 0-3 cm | ecosystem: Environmental > Aquatic > Marine > Hydrothermal vents...
AACACTGCAAGATGGATAAATCATTCCTGTAATCCTAATTGCGAAACAATCAATATCAATGGTCATATTTGGATCGTTGCCTTGAGAGACATCAGGAAAGGTGAAGAACTGAGTTATGATTATGGTTATTCACTTGACGATTTTGAGGAGCATCCTTGTCATTGCGGCTCAAAGAACTGTGTAGGTTATATTGTAGCTGAGAAATACAGGAAAAAGCTGAGGAAAATTCTTGAGGCAAGACAAAAGAAGAAGCGTTAGCGAGAATTGGTTTTCTTTTCTCAGTTTATTCAAGAAATTTGATGCTCTCATAATATTCTTCTCCGCCTTTGATTATTGTGTGGTTTTTGATTATTTCTTTTATCAACAAGTCTTTTGGATTGAATTTTCCGATTTTTATGCTTAAAGAATCATATATCTTCTGAATCTTTTTCTTCAACTCTGGATTTGTTGTGCTTATGTAGATGTCTATGTCACTGTCTTTTGTTTCATTGCCTTTTGCGTAGCTTCCAAAAAGGATTATCATTTCTTTTTTGCATTCCTTGATTATTTTTGTAAATATTGGTTCCATTTCTTTATGTTTTCTTAGCAGTCTTATGAGTTTGTAATTTTCTGCGTTTAGAATGAGTGATCTGGACACTAGGTTTCGTTTGATGAAATAGATGTGATTTCTGCCTGATTCTTTGTAATCTATTGCGTTCAGGTCTCTTAATTCTTTCAGGATTGATTGCACTCTTGTCAGGGATGTTCTGAGCTTCTTGGCAAGTTCTCTTTGATGCATCTCTTGTTTTAACAGAAGCAGGATTATTTCATAAGCATAATTGATTTTTATTTGAGTCATATGACTTCAAAAAGAGTCAATAGTATTTAAATTTTTTGTTTTATGGGGTGGTATTTCCCGATTCAGTTAATTTTTTAAACAGCAATTCCTTTTCAGAGCAGGGGTGATATATTTGAAGAAAATCTTTTGCTTTATTCTGGCATTTGTTTTGATCATTGTCATTTCAGCTTTTTTTGGTTATCATTGGCTGACTTCTAGCAAGACAACAGCGGCTTATCTGAATATTGAGAAAGGGAATGTTCAGGTGGATAAAGGCAAAGGCTGGGTCAGCGCAGCTGATGGGATGGAGCTTGATCTGAATGATAAGGTCAGGACTTCTGCAGAAAGTGAAGCGTCTGTTGTTCTTTATGAGAGCGCTATCATCAGTTTGGATCCTGGCACAGAAGTTTCTTTGGCTGATCTTGATAAGGAGCACCTTAAGGTAAAGCAGGCTTCTGGATCCACATGGAATAAGTTCACCGGCCTTTTAGGCGTGAAAAGCTTAAGTGTTGAGACACCTAATACTGTCGCGACTGTCAGAGGGACTTCTTTTGAGGTGAATATGGACTCTGTCATTGTTGCTGAAGGATCTGTTGAGGTGAAGCATGGTAAAGAAGTCTTGACAGTCAATGCTGATGAGAAAGCAGTATTTGAGGACGTCAAGGATAAGGTTACTGGAAAAATGCTAAGGAAACTTGTCAAGAGAAAGCTGTCTGATGATGATAGGATCAAGATTTCAAGGAGATTGGGAAACACTGTTGAAGTGTTAAGAAAGATAAGGCAGAGAGAGATAAACAAGAAGAAGTTTCTTGTGAACAAGCTGAAGAAGAAATACAATGTTTCTGATGAGGAAATTAAGCGAAGGATGAGAGAAGTTGACGAAGGGAAGTATGACCTTGACGAGATGATGAAGAAATCTCCTATAAAGATCGAAAGCCTGAAGAAGATTAGAGACCTGACTGAGAAGATCATCAAGGAGAACAAGAGACTTTCTGAATTAAACAAGAGAATTAAGTCAAATCAGAATAAAACAAAGACAACAAACTCAAGATTAAACAGATCTAATAATGGAAATAATTTGCTGCAGAAACCTGTTCAACGTAAAATCGCTCCTGTGAACTGAGCGCAGTTTTTTACAATGCAGTTCTTAGGGCAACAACGGTCTGAAGGGTGTTTCTTCCAAGATGGCTATTTTGACAACTGTTTGCTTGACATCCATTTGATTTTTACTGAGGTATGCTTATGAAGTTAAAGAGTTGTTTTTTGGCGGCTTTAGTTCCTGCAGTAATCTTGTCAGTCCTTTTTGTCAGCGGTTTTCTTTCAGATATTCAGTTGAGGCTTGCTGATAACCTTTATGGCGGCAAGCCTGCTTTTGACAGCATCAATATCATTGCTATTGATGATGAGAGCCTTCAGGAGATCGGAAGGTGGCCTTGGAACAGGACTGTTTTTGCTGATGTGGTTGATTATCTTAGTGAAGCAAAGGCTATTGGCATTGATGTTGCTTTCTTTGAGGAAAGCGACAGCTTGAGTGATAATATGTTAAGTGATGCTATCAAGAGATCTGAGGATAGGGGCGTGCCTGTTGTTCTGCCTGTTGAGTTCACTTCATTTGTTTATGACAAGAGGTCTAAGAATGTTGTCGGCAAGGATTTTCTTAAGCCAATCCCTGCTCTGTCTCATTCCAAGAAAGGTTATATCAATGTTATCACTGATGATGATGGGATAACAAGAGCTGTTGATCTTGGCTTAAGTGAAAAGTTTGATCACTTTGCGTATGTTGTGTTTAAGGAGTTTTGGAAAAAAGACATCAAGCATGAGCTGCCTGACAAACAGAGGTTCTTGGTGGATTTCATAGGTCCGCCAGGTTCTTTCAGGAGATATTCTTTGGCTGATGTGTTTTATAAGAGAGTCCCGCGTTCATCTTTTAGAGGAAAGCTCGTGCTTATCGGAGCAACTTCTCCTGACTTGCATGATGATTATTTTGTTCCCACTTCAAAAGGCAAAGCGATGCCTGGCGTTGAGATCCATGCTAATCTGATTCAGGCTTTGATCAACAGGAATTTTCTTAAGCAGGAACATCCTGTCAGTGTGATTGCAGTTATTTTCTTTTTATCGATCATTCTTGGATTGGTGTTTTTTGTTTCAAAAAAGATTGCTGGCTTGCTGCTTCCTTTGTTGATTATTGGTTATGTTTTCTTTTGTGTGATTGCTTTTGGTTATGGGGTTATCCTTAATATTGTCTATCCTCCTCTTGCTTTGGCGGCTGTCTTCATCTCTGAGATCTTGTTGTCTTATTTGGAGGAGAAGAAGGCTAAGCTTCAGATCAGGAATGCTTTCTCAAAATATGTTTCACCTGCTGTGCTGGATGATGTAATGGCAGACCCAAAAAAGTTGAGGCTTGGTGGTGTAAGGAAGGATATCACTGTCTTTTTCTCTGACATCAGGGGGTTCACGTCTATCTCTGAGAAACTCTCTCCGGAAAAGCTAGTACATTTGTTGAATGAGTACTTGTCTGCTATGACTGATATCATTATGAGGCATGAAGGTGTTGTTGATAAGTATATTGGTGATGCGATCATGGCTTTTTGGGGCGCGCCTCTTCCTCAGAAGGATCATGCTGTGCTTGCTTGTTCCACTAGTTTGGACATGCTGAAGAAGCTTAACGATCTGAATAAAGAGTGGAAAAAAGATCGTTTCCCTGAAATCAAAATAGGCATAGGGCTTAATTCAGGGCCAGCTGTCATAGGCAACATGGGATCTTATGAGAGGTTTGATTATACAGCTATGGGGGATACTATAAATCTTGGCTCAAGGCTTGAAAGCCTGACTAAACAATATGGTGTCAGAATAATCATCAGTGAATCCACCAAAAAATTGATAGATAAAGCTGGTGCAGGTTTTGTCACAAGAAAGCTTGATCTTGTCAGGGTCAAAGGAAAGCAGAAGCCAGTGGTGATATTTGAATTGGTCTGCAGGGAAGATGAATTGACTGAGGACAAAAAAGAGGCTATCGCTGTTTTTGAGAAAGGCTTGGATCTCTATCTGAAGAGAAGTTGGGCGTTGGCGATAAATGAGTTCAGGAAGGTTGATGATTTTGCTTCTCTGGAGTTCATCAGGCGCTGCAGAGCTTTCATGAAGCATCCTCCTGAGAAGGATTGGGATGGTGTTTGGGTGATGAAGAATAAATGATGCTGACAGCAATTGATTGGTGGTGTCTTTTTCCGAACATTAACAAGGCCTCTGTTGAGAGGAACAAATGAAGACAATCAGAGAACTCTATTCCAGAGTGGTTAAAAAAAGAAAGATTTAAAAGATGAAGCACTCCTGAAACAAATAATGAAAGATAATGAAGACACACATGTCAACATGAACGGTGATGATGAAACGCCTGAAGATGAAGACAGACTTATATTGTCAGAAGAAGATGTGAAGGATCTGATCTTGAGGGAATATAATATTGTTGAAAAAAAATTTTTAGAGTTATACAATAATCCAGATATGAGTTTCTCAGAGGTCATTGGTTCAGCTCACACAATATTTTCGGGTTTGGAAGAGATAGATGAGTTATTGGAGTCAGGCAATCTTGATTCACAGCAAGCCAAAGATTTAAAGAATCTAACTAGTGAGAGGAAAGAGAGCGGATTCGCTGAAGTTTACGACATTCTATTTGAACATCTGATTCTTGATGATTTATACATTTATCATAGCGCCTTAGACTCTGCTTTAGGAAATTTATTTCCATTGAACATCATCAATGATAGCTTGCCAGAGAGAAAGAAAGATAGCTTTTCTCAAACTTATTTTGATGAGCCTAAGTTGGTTGAACAGATTAAAGACCTTGACTTAGGAAGAATGATTGATGTTTATTTTGTGATAAATGATGTCTTGTTTAAAGGGCCTGAACAGCCTTGTTTTGGGGAGTTTTATAAGGATCTTGTCTTAAAGAATAAGGACAAGAAGTCTTACTTACCAAGAGCAAGCGGAGAAGTCAGCTTTGAGTACCTCCCTGCTATTCTTGATGATGATTGCTTGAAAGAATTCTTTGAGTCAGTGATTCAACCAGAGAATCCCTACATTTACAAGCACATCCTTTCTCAGAGCCTGCGATTCATTAATACAAAATTTACTTCTAAATTCTTTAATTTTATACCAGAAGATCCTAATAAGTTCAAAGAAGACGATTTTAAAGGCGCTGATAGAGTTTATTTTTTCTCCAGCGTAGCAGTTTATTCTCTGTTAAGAAAGGTTTCTGAAGAAAACGAAAAAAAACTGCCAGTTGTTTCTAGTGACTTGGTAAAGGCTTTTTTCCAGGAAGGTAACCGCAAGGATTCTTATAAGGGATTGTTTAGTGATTTTTTGCTTTATGATAATCCTTACTTGTTATTTCTTGCTGATTCTCTGACCCAGACAATCTCTCGAGAATTAAAATTAAACTATGATGCTATGGATTATTTTGCTCTTCTCGCAGCAGACTCTATTTTTTCGTTGCTTCACAGGCAAGCAGAATCCGATGAGCTGAACGATCTTTTTGATATCTGATTTTTATGTGATTATTTGATTGGGTTATTGTAATCCTTGAGAATGTTAGTGCTTGACAATTTACTCAGTTTAGGAGCATTTGCTTGTGCAGAATTCTTGTGCGCCTTGACATTGTTACATTGTAATTAGTGTTTGACTACATTCTTAGTTAAAGTGTATTTCTTTTTACTAAACTATTGTGAGCCTGCTTGGTGTGTTGATATCTCTGTTCAGTTCTTACGTCAGGAGTGTTTTCTTGTGTTGTATTCTAGTGCGCCTTCTGGGCGCAGTTCTATAGTGTAGCAGAGTTCTCTGTTTCAAGGGGCTGTTGAATTTTTCTTAATCTTTTTCTTGCTGTTAAGATTTTCCAGTCACTAAAACCTGTTTTTGACTCTGCGGCTTTTATCTTTGAAGAATGCTTTTTCTAAAAAGCAGCCAATAATTCCACGATTTTTCTTTCAGAAGAAAACAACCACAACTATCAGTCGCGTCCTAACAGGACGCCTCTTGTTTAGCCCAAAAGTTTTCTGCAGTTACTTTTCACAGCATCAAGGACGCCTAATTTCCAACCCAAGAGTTTTTTTTGTTGTTACTGCGCACATTGGTTTCGCGTGCTTGGAATCAGCTTGAGAGTCTTTTGTGTTGTTTTTCACACCATCTCAGACGCTTTTTTTTTAACTTAAGAATTTTCTGACTATTTTTCCTTGCAATCCTGTGGACAAGTTTCAGCAGTCTCTGCGCAAGGGCAGCCTAATGACATGCAGACAAACTCCTGACACACCCCATCCCCGCAGAGGTCTTTACAGTTCGTCTCTGTTTCTTTTGTTGGATTGTTTGTTTGTTGTTTGTCAACGGCGTTCTTTTGAATCTCTTTTATTGAGCAGGCAGTAATGCTCAGGAATAGAGCCAGTAAGATTATTATCAGCAATATCTTTGTCTTTCTCATCACCAACCACCTCCTGCCCCGCCGCCTCCAGAGCTTCCTCCTCCAAAACCGCCGAATCCGCCTCCAAAACCTCCGCTGAATCCGCCGCCTCTTGGGCCTATGATTATACCTCCTCCTGTTCTCCAGGGTATGAGTGAAATGAAAAGGAACATAAGTATCGCGACAATTGCCAGCGCAAGGTCAAAGATCAGCCAGAACAAAGCAAAGAGCAAGATTGTTGTTGCGATCCTTGCAGCAATTGATTTCTTTTTGCCTAACCTTTTAGTTGCTGAATTGATCATTGTTCCTGCAAAGATCAGGATGAGAATCCAGTAGAAGAAACTGGTCGTCTTTTTCGCTGATTTGATCTGGTTTTCCTCTTCTTTTTTGATCTCAGAGATTATCGTCGGATCTTTCTGCAAGAGCCTTATTATGTCCTTTATCGCTCCTTTTATCCCTTCAGCATACTTGCCTGCTCCGAAGTTGTTTATGAAGTTTTTTCTGCCGATGATGCCTGCTGCTGAGTCTGTTATCGCACCTTCCAAGCCATAACCTACCTCAATCCTGTACTTTCTTTCTGTGGGAGCTATCAGTATGAGCAGGCCATTGTCCACATCTTTCTTTCCAATCTTCCATTTCTCAAAAAGCTCAACTGCATATTGTTCTTTTGACATCCCTTCTAATGACGGCACTGTCACGACTGCTATCTCAACAGTCGTGTTATGCTCTATCTGTTCAAGCATTGTTTCTATTTCTTGTTTTTCCTGAGTAGAAAGTATCTTAGCATAATCGCTCACAAAACCTGTCGGTTCTGGGTAATTCATTGCGATAGCTGTTGTCATCAGCAACAGTAGAATCAAAAAAGCCAGATATTTTTTCATGGTTGATTATGTTGTTTTTGTATTTTAAAAACTCTTTGGTTCTGTGAATTTAAGAAAGAGCTATTTTTTTTTAATTTAGTCCTTTCGCTTATCCAAAATGCTCCTTTGTCTTTTACTTTCTCATAAAATGAAGGATAATTCATTTTTATTCTTTCCAATTTCTTCTGAATGTATTTGTTCTTGCACTCTTCTGAACAAAACAGTAAAACTTTTTCATTATCAAATTGCGGTGCAAGCCACACGCCTGATTGACATTCTCTCTTGCACATTACACAACGCTCATAATTTGCTTTGCTCATTTTTTTATATTGTTTTCCAACACTTCCCACCAACCACCTTTATCAGGCCCCACTCTTTTAATTCTCCCTCTTTTTTTTAGATTTTTAATATGCCATTCTACTCCTCTTCTGCTCAGGCCTGTTAATTCAGATAATTGCTTTTGTGTTATTTTCGGATTCTTTTTCATTAACTGCAGTATTTTCTCCACAGTTTTCTCCACAGTTTTCTCCACAGTTTTCTGGTGTCTCTTAATAACTACCCTGAACCAATCTTCTTCATCCTCAAAGCTAACATCTGCCTTTAAAATTTCTTTAACTCTGTTGATTCCAGAGCCTATTTTTTCTACTAACCCCACCCTATGAACCAAATCAACTAAAAGGGGATTCCTAGAAATGCTTTTCTTTCCAAGAAATCTTTTATCAAACAACAATCCGCCAGGATTTGATATTTCTATTCGATCATGAAATATCTCGATTAAAACTCTTCCTTCAGAAAAATAATCTCTATGGATCATAGAATTAATGATTAACTCTCTTAGTGCTTCTTCAGGAATTTCTGGCTTTTCCTCTCTTTCAAGTTTTTTTATAATATATTCTACCCTTAGATTTCTTAGAGCAAATATTATTGCGTCATTTAGGTTTGAAAGAAAATCTGCATTTAACTCTGCTTTATCTAATATTTTAACTCTCTTTGTTCCCTCATAAAGAACGCAACCAATTACTGCATTATGAAAGAATTTTGAAACCCTTTGAGAAAAGAATAATACTCCTGCATTATTCATCTTACCATCTGTTAAGAGATTGAGATTTTCTAGAATATGATTTTTAGGCAATGAATCACTAATTTTGGCTTTGACTAAAAACTGTTTGAATTTATTATCATCAAAGTCATTAATGGAATCAAAGTCCGGGTTTGCTTTTCTATCAAATCTTATTAGATTTTCTTTTTGAAAAAATAATCTTATCTCATCCCTTGTTAATTGCTGAGAATTTGCTCCTTGTCTCAAATAACAATGTCCATTAACAAAATAAGGTTTATCTTTTCCTTCAGGCACGTAAACAATGACTAAATTAGAAACTTGTTCAATATGTATTTGAAAAGAAGGATCCATATTTCGAGCAATATCTTGTATTTTTGATTTGTCTTTGTTGTTCAAGGAAAAACCCTTAATCACATTTGTTTCATCATCAACACCAATAATAATTTTACCTCCTGATGCATTAGCAAATGCACAAATATCTTTTCCTAATTTACAACTTAGTCCTTCTTTGAACTCTAAAGTATATCCCTCTCCTGTTTTTATGAGTTCCAATAAATAATCTTTGTTCATTTTATCTAGACTCCTTTTATTTCCATAACAAGCTTTTTCTTTTTGAAGTTTTTTAAGTGGTAGCGAACTCTATAATGCCATCTCTATAGTAAGTGTGATTGTTCTTAGTAAAATTCTTCTTTTGTATCTTTTTTGGTGGTAGTTTTAGTGGTAGTGGTAGTTTGGAAAGTTATTTGTCTAAAGTAATAAAATTATCTTCATTTATAAAGTTTATCTAATTCAGATTTTTTTTCTTAGTTTGTAAAAACATTTATAATCTACTTAGCCTTTTAACCTTATAATGGATGATGAACTGAATGAACTGATTATGAGTATTGTTGCGTTGGTCATTGTTGCAGCAGCTGTCGCTATCTTTTCAGTATTTTTTTTGCCAGCGATCTTTGAGGCTCTGCTGAACGGAGTCATCTTGTACTTTGTGTCATTGAAGGCTTACGCTGATATTACTAAAAGAAAGCTGTTGAAGAAGTATGTCTTTTCTGCAGTGGTCTCTGCGATTTTCATTGCGATAGTCGGAAATATGTTTCCTGTCTGGGTGTTCACGACTTGGGCTTTGCTTACTGTGTTTGTTGTTGTTTTGACAAATATTGTCCAGACTAAGAGATCAGTCAAACACTGAATTGTGCAGTTTTTTCATCACGCTGTCCACTGCAAAGAATATGTTTCTCTCTGTGACCTCGCTGTTGTATAGCTTGCCTTTGATCAGGACTTTTCCATGCAGCTCGAACAATCCCAGGCCTTCTTCATCACCTGACTTCAGTCTCTTGAGGTGCATGCTAACTTTCTCAAACCCTTCTGCTCTGTCGATGAATTTTCTTGTGTACGCGCCGATTATCTTTTTCAGCACAGCCATTGTCCCGCCATCCAGAGTGCTAAAGCCGCTCAGCTCTATGACTCCCCCTAAGTTTATTGGTATTTCCATTTTCTGTTTCTTTTTCACCTGTTTTTTCAGAGGATAAAACATTTAGGTATAAAAAAGTTTGTTAAAAATACTTAATCACTTTAAAGTAGGTTCAGAACCGCAATATTTATAAATAATGCTCTATTTTGGCCTATAAAATGGTTGTCAGATGTCAAAGGTGCGGCGTTAAGATAAAGTCATACTCGCCGATGCGCAAGTGGTGTGTTGAATGCAGGCGAATCATAAATCTTGAAAGGGCCAAAGCGCGCAAAAAGAAATAAGCACAAGATTTATAACATTTTTCTGAGCATCAAATATCATTATGGCTAAAGTTTTTGTGAAGAGTTTTGGCTGCAGCGCAAACATCTCTGACGGAGAAATAATGAAAGGCCTGCTATCCAAAGCTTTTGATATCGCTGAAGACAAGAAGTCTGCTGATGTGATAATAACAAACATCTGCACAGTAAAAGGAGATACTGCTTCTTTAAGAGAACTCAGGAAATCCCGCGAGGAATTTCCTCACAAAAAGATGATCATTGCAGGATGCATAACTAAAGAGATAATTCCAAAGATAAGAGAATTTATTCCTGACGCGTCTTTCATCAGCACGCACAACATCGACGACATAACACAAGTCGTTGAGGAGAGCCTGAATGATAATCCAGTCACTGAAGTTGCAAAGAAAGACTGCAGGAAAGTTCTTTTGCCAAGGGTCAGAAAAAATAAGACAATAGGTATAGTACAGATCTCCACAGGCTGCCTGAACAAGTGCAGCTATTGTTCTACAAGGCTGATCAAAGGATCGCTGAAAAGCTTCTCACCTGACGACATTGTGAAGGATGTTAAAAGTCTGGTCGATGATGGCTGCAATGAGATCTGGCTGACAGGGCAGGACACTGCTTGTTATGGTCTTGACATCAAAACAGACATCGCCAGCCTGTTGAAGAGAGTCTGTGAGGTCAAAGGAGAATTCTTTGTCAGATTAGGAATGGGCAACCCGCAGTTTTTCAAGAAAGTCCTTGACAAGCTAATCCCTGAGT
>Ga0164318_10007325_pt1 | contig 10690 bp, 10 predicted proteins | sample GuaBasSedimGuay9_FD_113734 | JGI IMG/M metagenome (GOLD analysis project Ga0164318, IMG submission 113734) | Subseafloor sediment microbial communities from Guaymas Basin, Gulf of California, Mexico - Guay9, Core 4571-4, 0-3 cm | ecosystem: Environmental > Aquatic > Marine > Hydrothermal vents...
CGGTGCACTTTGAGACGCCTTTGGGCGTGGTCCGCGCAGTAGAGGAGGTCTCATTTCATGTGGAGGTCGGGGAGTGCTGCGCAATGGTCGGCGAAAGTGCCTGCGGAAAAACGGTCACGGCTCTGGCTCTTTCACGTCTCATACACTGTCCTCCCGGACGATACGTGTCCGGCCGAATACTTTTCCGCGGACGCGACATTCTCTCCCTCCCTTCACGGGAGCTCCGTCGCCTCCGGGGGAATCGCATTTCGTACATCTTCCAGGAGCCAGCAGTCGCCCTGAACCCCGTATTCCGGATCGGCTACCAGATCGGAGAGGCCATCCGGCTGCACCGGGGAAAGCGAGATGTCTATCCGGAAGTCGAGCATCTGCTCGAAATGGTGGGAATGCCCGATCCTCGGCGCGCCCTGCAGAGTTATCCACACCAGCTCAGCGGCGGCATGCAGCAACGGGCGATGATTGCCATGGCGCTGGCCTGCAATCCGGACCTCCTCGTAGCGGATGAACCCACAACTGCGCTCGATGTGACCATCCAGGCGCAGATACTGGACCTGCTGCGCTCTCTTCAGAGTCGCGTAGGTATGGCGGTGCTTTTCATTACCCATAACCTGGCGCTGGTGCGTGGGCTGGCCCGCCGCATATATGTGATGTATGCCGGCCAGCTGGTGGAGGAAGGCCCCACATCGGAACTGCTGGATCAGCCCCTGCATCCGTACACACGATCGCTTATCGCGGCCGTGCCGCGGCTGCGACGGCGAGGGGTGGTCCTCGAAGCTATCCCCGGCGCTGTTCCCGATGCTCTCAATCCTCCGCCCGGATGCCGGTTCCAGCCACGCTGCCGCTGGGCCGACGAGCGGTGCGCCCGGGAAACTCCGGATATGGTGCCGGTGCTTCCGAACCGGCGGGTGAGATGTTTCCGGTGGAAAGAAATCCTGACGGAGGATCGCGGGACTTGAGCGAGCAGATCCAGCAGGTTCTTCTGAAGGCAAAGGGTATTGAAGTGGTGTACCGTCGTGGCCGCCAGACCACCCGGGCGGTGCGGGGTGTATCGCTAGAACTCGGAATCGGTGAAAGTGTGGGCCTGGTGGGAGAGAGCGGATGCGGCAAGACCAGCCTGGCCAAGGCCCTGATGCTGTTGGTGCCGACGCAGGCCGGAGACCTCTGGCTGGGCAGTCAACCTGTCGACCCTCAGGATCATCGTGCAGTCCGGCGGTATCGCCGCAGTGTGCAGATGGTCTTCCAGGATCCACATGGCTCGCTGAATCCGCGGTTGACGTCGGGTGCCGCCGTAGCGGAGGTACTTACGGTAGTGCGGGGGATGGCCCGGCGGCAGGCGTTACAGGAGGCCGTGTCGTTGCTGGAGCAGGTGGGAATCGATAGTGCACTTGCCGGGCGCTACCCCCATGAGTTGAGCGGCGGACAACGGCAGAGAGTGGGCCTTGCGCGGGCACTGGCGGTCGGCCCGCAGGCCCTGCTTGCGGACGAGCCGGTTTCTGCTCTGGATGTTTCCATCCAGGCACAGATCCTGAACCTGATCAGACGATTTCAGATGGAGAGAAAGCTTTCGCTGCTTTTCATATCGCACGATCTGGCGGTGGTGGGCTATATGTGTCAGCGGGTGATGGTCATGTATGCCGGTGAGATTGTAGAAGAAGGCCCCGTGGATCGGGTCTACGAACAGCCCGCCCACCCATACACCCGCCTTCTGCTGGAAGCCGTTCCGGATCTGGACCGGCCGCTGGTCAGAGGAATTCACGATCGCGAAACGGAGCTTCTGCATCCACCGCAGGAGGGATGTCTTTTCTACCCCCGTTGTCCGTTCCGGGAAGAGCAGTGTCGCAGGGAGCATCCCGAGCCGGTTCCGCTGGCCGGGGGACGAAGCAGCCGGTGTTTCCTCGCTGAGGAACTGGCAGGGCTCGGCCGGGATGAAACCCCGCTGACTTGGAAGGAGCCGGTGGAATGAGAAAATCCGTTTCCGGGAATACCACCGGTCGTGACCTCCTGGAGGAATCCCGCGGATTTCTCCGGGAACTGGTACGGCGGAAAGGTCTGGCCGGGGCACGGATATCCGTACAGGTCGGCGTGCTGAGTCCTGAGGAAGCTATCGGCCGGCCGCAAAGGCAGGATTTTCCACTGCTGCTCGGCCGGGAAGTGATGGTGGAGGCCCGGCTGGGTGATGCACGCGGGCAGGTCTTTACCAGTGCCCCGGCCGAGTATTCCGGACCGGTTGGGGATATTGTGGCGCTGGACATTTCCGATCCGCGCAGTCGAACAATCTTCGCGGCTACGCTGAACGCTGTCCTGCGCGCGTGCGGTCTGATAGAGGGCACCGTACACTGCCGCAATGAGGAGCCGGAATTGTGCGCGGCCGAGCTTGCCCGCCGGTTAATGCGCGACGGAATCGCAAAGGTCGGGCTGGTAGGACTTCAGCCGGCATTTCTCGAGGCCCTGGCGAGGTCTTTAGGCCCGGAGAGAGTGCGGGTTACTGATCTGAATCCGCGGAACATCGGAACGCTGCGGTACGGAATCAAGGTGTGGGATGGGGACAAGCGTAACGGTGAACTTGCCCAGTGGGCGGACCTGCTGGTAATCACCGGATCTTCGATTGTAAGTGGTACTTTTGCGCCGCTGGAAGCCGAGCTGAGGCGGCTGAAGCGGCGTTTTGTCCTGTATGGGGTGAGTGCCGCGGCCGTCTGTAAGATCTTCAATATTCCTCGCTTTTGCATCTATGGGCATTGATGCACGGGGCCGGAGTGTGTCGGGTGAATGATATCGAGCCAAGCCGTGTGGGTCGTTTTGAGGTAACCGCTCAGGATCCAGATTCCCGGGCGCGGTGTGGCCTACTCTACACAGTGCACGGTGCCGTGGAAACCCCGCTGTTCTTGCCGGTAGGCACATATGGCGCCGTGCGTTCAATTGCTGCATGGGAGCTGGAAGGAATGGGTTTTCAGATGCTTCTGGCTAATACCTATCATCTGGCCTTACGTCCGGGGGTGGAAGTTATCGAAGAGCACGGCGGGCTGCACCGTTTCATGGGGTGGGAGCGGGCTATCCTTACTGACAGCGGGGGATACCAGGTGTTCAGCCTGGCGGGGTTCCGCCGACTTTCCGACGAAGGTGTTGAGTTCCGATCGCATATCGATGGCAGCCTTCACCGGCTGACCCCGGAGAGTGCTATGGCTCTGCAGAGGCGCCTGGGGTCCGATATCGCCATGGTTCTGGATGAATGCCTGCACTATCCAGCATCGTACGATTACGCTTGTAAAGCGGTGGAACGCACCCTAGCATGGGCGGCCCGTTGCCTTGAGGAGCCCCGGGCTCCCGGACAGCTTGTCTTCGGTATCGTGCAGGGCGGGGAATACGAAGATCTCCGTGAACGTTGTGCGGCAGAGCTGGTGCGGTTGGGATTCGACGGATACGCGGTGGGTGGGGTAAGCGTTGGCGAGCCTGAGCCGGTGCTGCTGGAGTGGGCGCAGCGGACGGCGCGGATGTTGCCGGAAAGCCGGCCGCGGTATCTGATGGGTGTGGGAATGTTCAATCAGATGGTAGAGGCGGTGAGCGCCGGGATTGACATGTTCGACTGTGTAATGCCCACGCGCTTCGCGCGTAATGGCACGGCTTTCACCAGAGAGGGCCGTTATCCGGTGAAGTCAGCGCTCTACCGCTATGACGACACTCCTCTGGAAGAGGGGTGCGGCTGTCCGGTGTGCCGAAGATATTCTCGCGGATACGTCCGGCATCTGTTAAACGTGAACGAATCGTTGGGAATGCGATTACTGACGATGCATAACCTCTACTGTTACAAGGAATTCGTACAGCGGATGAGAGAAGCGATAGCAAGCGGAAGGTTCTCGGCGTTCCGCCGCGAGACCGCCGCGAAGTATTCGCGCGTACGACGCGACCATCTGGAAAGGGTGAGGCAGAAAAGGTAAGGAGGATTAGGAATGTCTGGCTGGAATGGATGTCTGCTGGGGATGGCGGGTCAGGGTGCGCCGTCAGATCAGCAGTCCCCGGTTTTTATGATCGGGTGGCTGGTAATCATGCTGGCCATTTTTTACATGCTGCTGGTTCGGCCGCAGCAGAAGCGGGAAAAAGAACGCCAGCGGATGATCGAGTCTATCAAGAGCGGGGATCGGGTTGTTTTCGGGGGCGGGATTATTGGGGTGGTGACGAATGTGAAGGACAAAACGTTCACGATCAAGATTGCCGACAAGGTTAAGGTAGAGGTTGTGCGGGGGGCGGTGAGTCGGGTGCTGAGCCGGGGCGAATCGCCACCCGAAGACGTGGAATGAGTGTTGAGTGAACGGGAGGATCGTGATGAAGGCTGCCGGTGACGTGGTGGATCGGTACGCGTTTTGGAAGTGGCTTCTTCTTCTGGTCCTGCTGAGCTGGTCGATGGTCCTCATTACGCCGCTGAGCAAGAAACTGAAGCTGGGACTGGACCTGCGGGGGGGCACCAGTTTTGTCCTGGAGGTGGATGTCTCGGCGCTCGAAGAGGACGCGCGCCGGGACGCCTTGGAGCGCGCCCTCGAAGTAGTACGGAACCGGGTGGACGCGATGGGAGTGTCCGAGCCGGTTATCTACCCCGAGCCTCGGAACAACCGCATAGTCGTTCAGATACCGGGCTTGCGTGCCGAGGAAAGGCAGCGTGCCATTGAGAATCTCAAGCGGGCGGCCTATCTGGAGTTCCGTCTGGTCCACCCGAAGAATGATCATCTGGTTCAGTCGCTTTTCGAAAAGGGGCTCGCTCCACCGGGATACCGCATCGTCAAGGTCGAGGAAGAGGACGCCAGCGGCCGGTGGATCTCGACTTATCTCTACCAGGAAGACCCTTCCCGGGTGCCTGAGGGAATGAGCCGTGAAGAGCTGAGGGAAAAGCTGGGGTCTTTTCAGGCTCCTCCGGGCTACGAATTCATGCTCAAGAAAGAGATACACCATGGGCAGGAGCTTTACCGTCCGTACTTTGTGAAGAAACGGCCGGAGCTGACGGGTGAGTACCTCAAGACCGCCGGGGTGGATATCCGCCAGTTGGGGCAGCCCGTGGTAACGCTTAGATTCGATGCCAAGGGAGCCCGCAAGTTCGCGCGCGTCACGGAAAATTATGCTCCCGGCGGCCCGAAGAACCCCAGTGCCACCGGACGCCGTTATCTCGCTATCGTACTGGACGGCACGCTCTATTCGGCACCGTTCATCAAGACTCCGATCTACGGGGGCGAGGCGGTTATCGAAGGCAATTTCACTCCGGATGAAGCACGCGACCTGGCTATTGTTCTGCGGGCCGGCGCCTTGCCGGCTCCCTTGCGAATAGTTGAAGAGCGAGCGGTGGACCCGACACTCGGACGGGATTCGATCCGCAGTGGCAAGCGGGCAACCATCATGGCCGGCGTAGCGGTAATGGTGTTCATGCTGCTCTATTATCGCTTGAGCGGCACGGTGGCCGATGGAGCCCTCATTCTCGACCTCCTGCTGCTTCCTCTGGGCATGATGATCGCGTCAGGTTTCCTCGGCCTGCTTACTGCGGCGCAGTCAGTGGGCAACGCCCGTATCTCGCTGCCTACCCTGACCCTGCCGGGGATCGCGGGTATCGCTCTGACGGCTGGCATGGCAGTGGATGCCAACATACTGATTTTCGAGCGGATACGGGAGGAGCTCCGGGGCGGCAAGAGAATCTGGAGTGCCATTACCGCGGGGTATGAGAGGGCGTTCCGGACCATTCTGGACGCGAATGTAACGACCATCATCACCGCCGTGATCCTTTTCTGGCAGGGATCCGGCCCCATTCGGGGATTCGCGGTCACTCTGACGGCCGGCATCCTGGTGAGTATGTACACCGCTCTCGTAGTCACCAAGATGCTGTTCCACCTGATGGTAGGATATCTCGGTCTGAAGAATATCCGGATGATGCGGTTGTTCACCAAGCCCCAGTTCGATTTTCTGGGGAAACGTACGATAGGCGTTCTTCTCTCTCTGCTCGTAATAGGGGGTAGTTGGACCGCTTTCGTTATCAAGGGGGAGCGGAATCTGGGCGTTGATTTTACCGGCGGACGTTCGATCACATTCGCCGTGGGGGAACACATCCCCGTGGAAGAAATACGTTCGGCATTGCAGAAAGCCGGAATCGGTGAAGCACAGATACAATACGTGAAGCGGATTTCTGCGGATCTGGAGGCCGCAAAAGCCGAAAACCTGGAGGTGCGCGTCGCCTTCGACGCCGGCAATCGGGCCCGTGAGGCGCTGTTGTCGCGATTCGGCGACCGCGGCCTGAAAGTCCTGCAGGAAGACAGTGTGGGCCCCAAGGTGGGACGGGAACTGCAGAGAAAGGCGGTTATTGCAATTGTTTTCGCGCTGGTAGGGATTGTTATCTATATCACCCTTCGCTTCGAATTCGGGTTTGCCATCGGTGCGATCGTAGCGCTGGCGCATGACGTTCTGATTACAGTGGGGGTGTACTGCCTGCTCGGCAGGCAACTGAGCCTCCCGATTATTGCAGCACTGCTGACGATTGTAGGTTACTCGGTAAATGATACGATTGTGGTCTTCGATCGCATCCGTGAGAATCTGCGCCTGAGAGGGTCCGGCGCCTCGTTCATTGCCATTGCTAATTCCAGTATCAATCAGACGCTCAGCCGCACGCTTCTGACTTCCGTGACGACTCTGTTGAGTGTGGGAATCCTGCTGTTTTTCGGCGGTGGCGCGATCAACGACTTCGCGTTGACCTTGTTTATCGGAATAATCGTGGGCACCTATTCTTCGATATTCATCGCTACGCCGGTTACGCTGCTGTGGCACCGCGAGAAGAGGCCGGAGAGTGGGAAGACCGGTACCTGAGTTTTTAGGGTTGCGGCCGGCGGGCCTTGGGGCTATATTGCGCCGCCTGAGGGAGGAATCGGAGTGTCCAAGGTGTGTCAGATCTGCGGTAAGCGTCCGGTCAGTGGGCGCAGAATAGTCCGGCGGGGATTGGCGAAGAAGAAAGGCGGAATCGGCCTGCATACTACCGGCGTAAACCGGCGGCGGTTTCTGCCGAATCTTCAGCGCATCCGGGTTCGGGATGAAAAGGGCGCCGTGCGGCGGATGCGGGTGTGCACAGCCTGTATTCGTGCGGGGCGGGTCACCAAGGCGTGAACCATACCGACCTACTGCGGCAAGCGTAGCCGGCCGATGCAGGAAAAGAGTCCAGAGACGGCCGAGCTCAGATACGGGGAGAAGTCACTGGAGCTGCCCGTACTGAAGGGTACCGCGGGGGATACCGCGCTGGATATCAGATCCCTGCGGAAACTGACGGGGATGGTGGCATTCGATCCCGGTTTTGCGAACACCGCCTCCTGCGCCAGTCGCATCTGTTACATCGATGGGGAGAAAGGTCAGTTGTTTTACCGCGGATACCCGGTGGAGTACCTGGCCGAAAATCATGAATTTGTGGAAGTGGCCTACCTTCTGGTGCACGGTCAGCTTCCGGACCCGGATGAACGCGCGCGGTTTTCCGAACTTCTGAACCGCCATTCACTGATTCACGAAGACATGCAGCATTTTTTCCGGAACTATCCGGAAGGAGCCCATCCCATGGCGATTCTGTCGGCAATGGTGGTTTCCCTTTCCACATTCTACCCCGAACTCGAGGCCAGTGAAGACGAGGAGATCGACATCACGGTTACACGGCTTCTTTCGAAACTGCGTACGATCGCAGCCTTTTCCTACAAAAAGTCAGTAGGTGAGGCCTTCGTCTATCCCAGCTATAAGCTGAAATACTGTGAGAATCTTCTTAACATGATGTTTTCTTCGTCCGTAGTGGATTACCAGCTTGATCCCGTGGTGGTGAGGACCCTGGACCGCGTGCTGACGCTGCATGCTGATCACGGACAGAACTGCTCGACCACAACGGTGCGAATGGTGGGCAGCGCCGGTGCCAATCTTTATGCCTCGGTGGCGGCCGGAATCTGTGCTCTTTGGGGCAATCTGCACGGAGGGGCCAATCAGTCGGTTATCGAAATGCTGGAACGCATCGCAGCGGACGGCGGTAATGTTGAGCGGGCGATCGAGGCTGCCAAGAGCGGAGACAGGGCAAGAAGGCTCATGGGATTTGGGCATCGCGTCTATAAGACTTATGATCCCCGTGCTAGAGTCGCGAAGAAGCTTTACCACGATCTCGCCCGGCATCTCAACATTGATGATCCGCTTCATGAGATAGCCTTGAGACTGGAGGAAAAGGCACTCTCTGATCCCTACTTCACGGAACGCGGCCTGTATCCGAATATTGATTTCTATACCGGACTGATTTTCCGGGCTATGGGCATCCCGAGAGAGATGTTTACGGTGATGTTCGCCTTGGGCCGATTGCCCGGCTGGATCGCGCATTGGCTGGAACAACATGCCGATCCCGAAAAGCGCATCGCAAGGCCGCGCCAGTTGTACCTCGGTCCCGAACCGCGCCCCTCCCAATCCTCTTTCTCATCGTGATCCCCGCTCAGTCTTCCGGAATGAGAAGACCGAGTCGCCGCACTGTGTTCTTCACGTGACTGCCTTTCCAGTAGACGCGGCCGCATCCGGGACAGATCTGAAGCGGTAACTTCCGGTCAAGAACATCGGCGGGGACACGATCACGCAATTGTTCCGGATCAGGCGCCGCCTCAAGCGGCAGATTGCACCAGACACAGCGCGAGAACGCATATTCGGTAGTCAAGCGCAGCTGACGGACTACAAAGCGGAACTGTTCGACCGGATGCTCCGGTGCGACGTAAAGCAGATGGTGGGGACGTGGATATTCCTGACTGAGACGGCGGTTACGGGTCAGAAATATGCGGCCGTCACGATTGCTGAGCGCGATAAGTTCATGCGTGCGCAACCTGCGATTCCAGAACACGTCATAGCCGGCGAGCCGCAGGTAGCGCCCGAGTCGGATGACCATGTGGTCAGCAGTGAACCGGGGTGGTGAGAACTCGGAGTGGATGCGATCAGAGGCAGATATCATTGTCTGTACCCAGAAGACGGTTGTATTCCTTTGTGTCTCTCACTAGAATTATTCTTGGTAAGGTGAGCGATGGCCAGTCCGAAGAGGAAGAAAAGGCTTTCCCGTAACGATCAGGTGGAAATCGAGTTTCTGGAAGCGGTAAGGCGCAGATGCCCGCGCAAGCTCGATGTGCTCCACGCGCTGGGGGATCTCTATACCCGCGTGGGCAAGTATCAGGAGGGTTTGCAGATTGACGAGCAGTTGGTTTCGAGTTGTCCCTCGGATCCTTTTGCTTGGTACAACCTGGCATGCAGCTACGCACTGGTAGGTAATCGGGATGGGGCGATGAGCGCCCTGAAGAGGGCTGTGGATCTGGGCTATGACGACTTTGAGTGGGCACAGGAGGACAGTGACCTGGAATCGCTGCGAAAGGATCCGGAATTTGGCAGATTGCTTGAACAGATGAAATTGGTCCGCAGTCGCCAGGGGGCCGGCCATGACTGAGTGGTCGCCGCAGGCCTGCAAGAAAATCGCTGTGGTGCAAGGTGACATCACGCGCGAGCAGGTGGATGCGATCGTTAACGCGGCCAACCGGAGTCTGCTGGGCGGTGGCGGAGTAGATGGAGCAATCCACCGGGCAGCCGGACCGGAATTGCTCGAGGAGTGCCGCCGACTGGGAGGCTGCCCCACGGGACAAGCAAAGATCACCCGCGGCTACAGACTGCCGGCGAAGTGGGTCATTCACACAGTCGGCCCGGTGTGGCGCGGGGGAGCCCATGGTGAAGACCAGCTTCTGGCATCCTGCTATCGCAGCAGCTTGGACCTCGCCGTGGAGAAAGGAGTGCGGCGGATTGCCTTCCCGGCAATCAGCACCGGAGCTTACCGCTTCCCGCTGGAACGTGCCACGCGGATTGCGGTAAGGGAGGTTCTACGGTTCCTGTCGGAGCACCCGGGGATAGAGGAAGTGCGGTTTGTGTGTTTTGACAGTGGGACATACACTGTCTACCGGAAGGTGGTGGAGGAGCTTTGCGGCGAACGCTGAAGATTTGTCGAGCGGGAAGGAGGGTAACTATGCAATTTCCCAGGTCTGCAGCGATCTGGCTTGCTCTGGTTGTGAGTCTTTTTTTCCGGATACCGGGCGCAGCCGCGTCTGCGGTAGAAGCTGATCTCCGCTATTACGGTGTCTACCGGAGTGCAAGGACGGGGTGGGCACCGGTGCCGGCTGCAGTGTCGCCGGAGCTCGTCCCGGGCGTGGACGTGGTTATCTATCGCGTTGGGGCCGTGTCCGCCTTCGACATGATCCTGTCACCGGGTGTAGACGTGAATGGTCTCTCCTTGAGCCTTCCCGGCTGGCGTCTGCTGCATGTGACGGCTGGCTCGGCGGTGTGGATGAGGGAGGGCCGCCTGCTGGTATGCCGTGCTCCGATTGCATATCAGATACGGGGGAGGTCCGTGGTTCGTCTTGCGGCGGGCTTCCGCCGGTGTGGGGAGGGCATAGGGTTCTGGGTGATCGGGCACGATCCTGACTATCCACTCGTAATCGACCCGGAGATCCTCAATCTCTCCTATGCCGGAGATGCGCAGCACGATGAGTTTAATGCGGTCGCTGTAGGGCCGGACGGCAGCACGTACATGGCGGGTGAGACCGTCGTGAGTGGTACGGTGGACGCATTGGTGGTCAAGGTTTCTCCGTCGGGAACTAACATAGAGTATATGACCATAATCTCCGGCGGCAGCAACGATGTC
>Ga0164318_10007326_pt1 | contig 10690 bp, 11 predicted proteins | sample GuaBasSedimGuay9_FD_113734 | JGI IMG/M metagenome (GOLD analysis project Ga0164318, IMG submission 113734) | Subseafloor sediment microbial communities from Guaymas Basin, Gulf of California, Mexico - Guay9, Core 4571-4, 0-3 cm | ecosystem: Environmental > Aquatic > Marine > Hydrothermal vents...
AACCCAGATTCTTTACAAGTTATCAAAAATGCCCTTATTGAACCTGCTGTGATAACTGAGAAACCTGATGAGAGATTCCAGTTTGAAAGACAGGGGTATTTTTATGCTGATCCTATTAATTATAGCGATGAACACCCTGTGTTCAATAAGATTGTTGGTCTGAAAGACTCTTGGGGTAAAAAGAAAAAAACAGGTGAACCTGTACCTAAGCCTCAAGCTAAAAAAGTGCAAATAGACGGTGAAGTAGTAGCTATGAGTGAAGAGCAACAAGCATTATTTGATAAGTACACTAATGCGCTTGGACTCAATAGTGAAGTTGCTAATACACTAGCGCGTGATGAACAACTATCTTCTTTTTATGAAGAGGCTCTTGCTGTACTGAATAGCCCTGTAGGTTTAGCTAACATTGTGTCCAATGATGTAGCAAGAGAGCTAAAAGAAAAGCAAGCAAATGAGCTGAAATTTAATGCTAAACAAATAGCTGAGCTTGTTAAGATGGTTGATGATGCGACTATTTCAAATAAGATAGCTAAACAAGTATTTGAAGAGATGGTGAAATCTGGAGAGAACCCAACACAAGTAGTGAAAGATAAAGGACTAGTGCAGATAAGTGACCCTTCTATAATAGCACCTATCATTGATGAAATTATTGCAAAAAATCCAGACAATGTCGCTAAGTTTAAAGCAGGCAACACCAAACTATTGGGCTTCTTTGTAGGTCAAGTACTAAAAGCCACAGGGGGCAAAGCAAACCCAAAAGTGGTAAATGAACTTGTGGCTGAGAAATTAAAATAATAAAGTACTATTTTTGTTGTTAGGTTTTATTCTGATTCCTCCACATCAGCCAAAGTCAAAGCAAAAAGTACATTCACACCATGTGCCATCAATACTTTCTGTGCTTCTTGCAGCGTAATACCGGTAGTGATAATATCATCTATAAGTATCACATCAATATCACTTTTACCGGTATAGACAAAATCTCTTGGATGTTCTAAACGATATTGTAATGTTTTACCTGAATAATTTACTCTGTTTCCTGCCATTAGGCTACTGTGTTGCGGTATAGAATACTTAGTCTTCATAGCACGTGCAAGAAGAGCTACATGTGCATAGCCACTTTTAACATGTTCATCTATACCTACGATGTACACATCCCTGTCATCAGACTCCACAAACTCTTCTATAAATGGCTTCATGGTCATCTTGGCCAATGCTTTGTAGATACGATAACCTTCGGGCTTATGTTTGGTAAGGAGAAGTGTCTCCAATGTGGAGTATTTAAAGAAGCTAATGACATCAAGAGTGCCTACTTTTCGTGTACTTACAGTAGGTACAAACAGTTGTTCTTCACATGTTTTACAGATGATTTTTAGGCTTAGTTTTGAACAAGAAAAACAACGCATATTTACACTCTAGATAATAATTTCATTTAAAGCCTGGGCAGCTCCCATAGGCAGTTCTATCTCTGCTCCGAAACTCTCTCTGGGGTTGATACGTATGAGAGAGATATCAAATCTTTTGGCTATCTGAGCAGAAGTGTTTCGTACTGTTGGCACAGCTGTCCCTGCTCCTAGCTCAACGATGGCAAGCTTTCCACCCTCTTCTTCTATCTTATCCATCCAGGTAACAAGTCTTTCTCTTTGTCCATTGGTACGTGCATATTCCCAGCCAAAGTCACCGAACATCAAGATATTCGGTCTTGCCATGGCACCACAGAAAGGACAGGAAGGTAACGGTTCTTTTGCCCTGAACCCCTCTTCTATCTCTATACTAGTATCATCCGCACTCCACAACATCCCCTCACAGTTATCGATACATTGCAGGTTATGAATGGAACCATGACACTCCATCACCCTCTCATCTAAAAAGCCTGCTTTTTTAAACTGCCCATCAACATTTGAAGTGAAAATAAAGGCTCCATATTTTTTAGTATTAGAGAGTTCTAAAAGCTTCCTAAAACCCTCATGAGGCTCAGTGTCACGGTAAAGATGCAGTCTATGCCCATAAAAAGCCCAAGCCAGATGAGGGTCAGACTCAAACCATTCAGGATTAGCCATCTCTTCAAACTGAAGCCCTAACTCCTTAGCCTTAGGATAAGCATTCCAAAAGCCCTCAACTCCTCTAAAATCAGGCAATCCACTGTCAACCCCCATCCCTGCCCCGGCAGTGATGAAGATGGCATCTGCTTCTTCCAATAATTGTTTGGCTTTTTGTATGTTTTCTGTGATATTCATGGAGAGATTATAGCATAGTTTATAATGGATATTTAAAGTAAAAAGGTGCTATAAACTCTCTACAAATTTGATTGACTTAATATGCATTTTCTCAAGGCGGATCACGGTCGTCTTCCCTTCAACCTTGGGAAGTATGTTTGCTATTTCTTCATCTTCTATCAATCCTACACTAAAATTATATTTTTTTAATGCAGGTTTCATAAATAGGGACATTGCTATAGAAGGTGCAGAACTTACATCTGCCAGATACACTGCTTGTTTCTTCTCCAGGTACCCTTTATGGGTCTGTAAAAAGGCTTTAACCGCTTTACCATTTTTTTTACTGAATGAAATAATGATCTCTCTGGTTTGAGACGTAATAGCCAATTTCTTTTCAAATTGATCTATAAAACTATCGTAAGGAAATTTATCTTTTACTTTTAAAACATCGGCGAACACTGCACTACATAACAATAAAAATATCACTGTAATTTTCATATCTACTCTCTTATCTTATACATTTTAAAAGTGATCAAAAAACATACTTCTAAAGTATATCTCTGATCACCATAGCATAATGCAAGACAAAGAGATTCAAAAAGAAGATAAGCATTGAAGAACCTCGTGAGACAAGGTGTTGAATCTTTGTACGTTCTGTATTGTTCGTTTTAAGGGCAATGACAAAGTGTATGACCGTTACGATCAAAAGTACCAGTACCATCCAAAGTTTTATACGTAAAGCATCTATGACCTCAGAATGATAATCCGTAAAAAGAAGCTCTATAAGCCCATAGTCTGTGATCATGTAGGAGCCTGTACCAAGTAAGAACATCAGTGCAACAACTTCAAAGTAGCCAAAGATAGGTCCAATGTGAGGATAGACTGCTTTTTGTGCTTTTTTATCTGTCATGGTCACGCCAAGAGCAAACATAAAGATAGAACCACCTATCCATGCGATGGCTGCAAGGATATGTATATGTAAAGCCCAGCCCATACCCATTAGCTATCCAACTTTAAAACAGCCATAAATGCTTCTTGTGGGACTTGAACAGAACCGATGGACTTCATACGTTTTTTACCAGCTTTTTGTTTCTCTAAAAGCTTTCTTTTACGTGTAATATCTCCGCCATAACACTTAGCAGTCACGTTTTTACCCATAGACTTCACGTTTGAACGTGCGATGACGTTGTTCCCAACACTTGCCTGAATGGCTACTTCAAAAAGTTGTCTAGGAATGAGTTCTTTAAGCTGTGCCACAAAAGCAAGTCCTTTATTGCGTGCTCTATCTTCAGGAACAATGATAGAAAGTGAATCTACCACATCTCCTGCCACACGTATGTCAAGCTTCACAAGGTTACCTTCCCTAAACCCTATAGGTTCATAGTCAAAACTCGCGTACCCTTTAGTAATAGACTTCAACTTATCGTAGAAATCCATCACGATCTCATTCATAGGAATGTCATATTCTAAAAGTACCCGTGTTTCATTCAAGTAATCCATTTTTATCTGTATACCGCGACGGTCATTCAGTAGTTTAATGAGGTTACCCACATACTCTTGAGGTGTTAAGATAGTCGCTTTGACATACGGCTCAAAAATCTTGTTTATCTTTTGTGGTTCGGGAAGTTCGGAAGGGTTTTGTATCTCAATTTCTTCCCCATTGGTCTGTTCAACTTTATACACAACCGTTGGTGCAGTAGCGATGAGTTCGAGGTTAAATTCACGCTCTAAACGCTCTTTAACCACCTCCATATGCAACATACCCAAGAAACCTGTTCTAAAACCAGACCCCAACGCCATGGAACTTTCAGGCTCAAAACTTAGTGAAGCATCATTGAGTTTGAGTTTATTGAGTGCATCACGCAACTCTTCAAACTTATCAGTTTCTATAGGGTAAATACCTGCAAAAACAAATGGTTTAGCCGGTTCAAACCCGTGTATAGGTTCTGCTGTAGGGTTTTTAGCATCGGTAATAGTATCTCCCACTTTAAGAGAATCAACCGTTTTAAGACCCATCACTACGATACCTATCTCACCGGTACGTATTTCCTCTGTTTTGATAGGCGCTACTGGGTTTGGATACATAAGATTAAGTACCTGGTGGTCATCTTTGGTCCCCATTACTTTTGCCATCTGTCCCTTAGATATCTTACCGTCAAAGACACGTACAAGTGCCAATGCCCCAAGATAGTTATCAAACCAGGAGTCATAAATAAGTGCTTTAAGCGGTGCATCTGCATCACCCACTGGCGCAGGGATACGTTCTATAATACTGTCTACAAGTTCTGCCACACCTACACCCGTCTTAGCTGAGACAAGGTTATGTTCTGTAGCATCAATGCCAATAGCTTCTTCAAGTTCTGAAAGTACTCTGTCCGGATCTGCTGCAGGAAGATCTATCTTATTTACTACAGGTAAAAGTTCAAGGTCATTTTCAATGGCTATGTAAACATTGGCAATCGTTTGTGCTTCCACACCTTGCGCAGCATCTACAATCAGCAATGCTCCATCAGACGAAGCCAAAGAACGACTTACTTCATAAGAGAAGTCCACGTGACCAGGAGTGTCAATAAGATTTAAAATATATGGCTCTCCATCTTTTTCATAGTCCAAACGTACAGACTGAGCTTTAATGGTAATACCACGCTCTTTTTCTATGTCCATCGTATCCATCACCTGTGCAGACATCTGTCTGTCTGACACCGCCCCACACTCTTGTATGATACGGTCAGCCAGTGTAGACTTTCCATGGTCAATATGTGCGATGATAGAAAAGTTACGTATGTTTGCTTGTGGTACTGCTTTTGCCAATGTTGTTTCCTTACTAACTATCCAATAGTTATTGCTCTTGGAAGTGGAGACTTCAGCCCCACCTGCAATCTGCATAAATTTATATTTTTAATGCCCAAAAAAGTACTAACTTAGAAATAGACACACCTTTTTATTAGCTAATAATTTTAAGTGGGACTAAAGTCTCCACTTCCTTTTTATGTATTTGCCTCAAAAAGTGAATTTACACTCTCGTTATTATGTACTCTTCTGATCACTTCACCAAGCATGGATGCTGTTGAAAGCATTTTGATCTTCTTGGACTGTTTTGTCATAGGAATCGTGTTTGCTACTACAAGCTCATCTAGTTCACCCTCTTCTATACGTTCATACGCCGGTCCCGAAAGTACCGGGTGTGTACAACATGCCATTACTGAAGTGGCTCCAAGCTTTTTAAGTGCAGATGCAGCTTTTACCATCGTTCCCGCAGTATCAACCATGTCATCGATGAGGATGACATCTTTACCCTCTACATCACCAATAATATTCATTACTTCACTTTCATTGGCTTTTTCACGACGTTTATCAACGATAACCATATCTAATCCAAGCTTATTGGCAAAGTATCTTGCTCTTGCCACACCACCAATATCCGGAGAAGCAATAATAGGGTTTTTAAAGTTTTTTGCTCTGATGTAATCCATAAACAAAATAGCACCATAAAGGTTATCTACAGGGATGTCAAAAAAACCTTGTATTTGTGACGCATGTAGATCTACTGTTACCATACGCGTGATCCCCGCTGTTTCCATAAGGTTTGCGACAAGTTTTGCAGTAATAGGAACTCTGGGAGCCGCTTTTCTATCTTGTCTTGCATATCCATAATACGGCACTACTGCAGTAATAGAATTCGCAGATGAACGTTTCAATGCATCTGTCATGATAAGTAGTTCCATCAAGTTGGCATTTGCCGGTGCAGAAGTAGGCTGGATGATAAAGACATCTTTCCCACGTACACTCTCTGAAATCTTCACAGAGATCTCTCCATCTGAGAAACGATTGATTTTTGCCTCAGAAAGAGGCATCTCAAGGTAAGTTGCTATCTCCTCAGAGAGTTCAGGGTTTGATGTTCCAGAAAAAATCATATATCCGCTCATAATATACCTTTATGTCCCACGCTTCATTAGTTACTTCACGTGATAGTTATTTATGCGTATTTTACACAAAACTTGATATAAACCCTCTGAATGAAGCCCATTCAGAGGGTTCAAGGTGATTTAAAGCTCGTCGATACTACACTATTATAAAATAATTTATTTGGATTTATATTTTTCATGATTAGAAAAGCGTTTAAGAAAAAATCTTCAGGCTCCAAGCTTGACAAGTTTATAGAAAAATACAATCTCCCACGTGAATATTTAAGCATTAATAGAAAAAGTGTCAGTAGAGGTGTTTTAATAGGTCTGTTTTGGGGGTTTATCCCTATGCCTATGCAGATGCTTGGAGTGATGGCAACAACACCATTTTTGCGCTTCAATGTGCCTGTAGCTATCTCAATGGTCTGGCTTAGCAATCCTTTTACCATGCCACCCATGTACTATATGGAATACCTTACAGGTAATTTGATATTGGGACGGGAAGGACTTTCAGATATTGAAATAACGATGGATTGGTTCAGTGAAAATTGGGATAATATCATTATACCACTCTATACAGGTACAGCATTCTACTCTATCGTCGTCTCATCTCTCATTTACTTCTTGATCAATCGATTGTGGATCGCTTCAGTGAGAAAAGAAAAGTCTGAGAAAGAGAAAAAAAGGAAAAAGTTAAAAAACAAACTATTTACTTTTGAGCCGTCACATACACACTCCATTCAAGAGGATGAGAGCAAGAGTGATGAAAAGTAAGTAAAATTCTCTAAAGAAAATCTCTAAATTTAACAGATAACTCCACCTCCAAGTAACCTGTCTCCCTCATAAAACGCAGCGATCTGTCCATGAGCCAATCCAAAGACCGGTTCATCCAGAACTACTTTAGCTATGCCATCTTTTATCTTGACACTGCAAGGTACTGCATGGGTACGGTAACGCACTTTTATATGACAAGTAAAATCTGTCAACTCTTCAAAAAGATTAAGCTGTTTGACACTAAAAGCACTCTCTGCCAGTTTTTCTCTTGTACCTACAACGATCTGGTTTTCTTCAGGTTTAATGGCAAGAACAAAATGCGGATCATGGGCACCATTAACAAAGAAACCTCTGCGTTTACCAATGGTATAGTGCATGTAACCTTTGTGTGTACCTACAACATTTCCTTCTGTATCTATTGTTTCACCGGGAATATCTATGTTCATATGTTTAGCCAACACTTCATCATAGGTGTTTTCTACAAAACAGATCTCTGTACTCTCTTTTTGTGTAGCAAAGTCTTGGAGCACTCCTATATTTGCAGCATAGGCTTTGACATCTTCTTTTATCCATGTAGCAAGAGGAAAGAGAAGTCTGGGTAAAACTTCCTTTTTTACTTCACAAAGAAAATAACTCTGGTCTTTGGTCGGATCATCTGCCATATAAAAATACTCACCGTCACAACGTACATAATGTCCTGTAGCCACATAGTCTGCATTCACGCTGTCGGCAAACTCGATCATTTTTCCAAACTTGATGGTACGGTTACACATCACACAAGGGTTAGGGGTAAGTCCTGCTTTATAACTCTCCACAAAATAACTATAGACCTCTTTATCAAACGCTTCACTCAGATCATGAAAATGTACTTTAATACCCAGGTAATCCCCTACACGTTTTGCTTTGGAAAAATTCTCTTCATGATAACCCTCTTTATGATGGAGTTTCATATAAACACCCTCAACCTCATACCCCTCTTTTTGGAGTAAGATAGCCGCAACAGTTGAGTCAACTCCACCACTCATACCTACCAATACTTTCTTGTTAAGATTCAGCATTTAATGCCTCACTGTACTGAATTTCACACAAATCATTTAGTGATTTATTGCATTGCATTTTAACGCTTATAATTCTTGTCATTTTCTTACCTCATCTATCTGTACAGCTATCTCTTCATCCACATTGACTAAAGAGCCTTTTGCTATATTTTTTCCATCGACATGAAGTAAAATTTCTTGTAGATTCAGCTGTGCTGTTTCTATTTGATGTCCTACTTCCAGTGTTCTGCTTTGGATCATACCAAAAGAAAGTTCAACTACTTCATATTTTTTACTATTAGTCTGTACTGTCGTACTTTTTTTAAGTTGTATGATTTTTATTTTACTACTATTTCCACTCTCGTTCAACACAACATTTGCAGAGATGCTTCCCTCTTCGAGAAGTATCATATCCAGACGATGCATCCCTAAAAGAAACAGATCTCCGGAAGTAAGTTTTTTTAAGTCTTTTTTCTTCACTTGAATAGGAGAAAGTGCCAATTCATATTCAGGAAAAAGTTTATGCTTTTGCATCATCTTTTCCAAGTGGAGAGCTTGCGTTTCAGCCTTCATCTATATCACCAATAAAATGTTCCAAAAGATACTCTTTATTTGCAAGTAAAAGATCATCCGGGACCTCTTGTCCTATAGAGAAATAACTCATAGGAAGTTTATAGAGTAACATAAAATTCAGGAGTGTTCCAAAGTGCCTTGTCTCATCAAACTTGGAGATGATCACAGAGTCAAGGTTTAAAAAGGAAAAGTTCTTATAGATATCTTCCATATCTTCATATTTAACCGTTGCAGAGAGTACAAGTTGTACTTCCATGTTTATAGTACCATCTGAATTCACGAACTCCACTGTGTTGATAAATTTTTGCGTATCATACGGAGACATACCGGCAGTATCTATAAGTATAACATCATAATCTACCAACTGTTCCAGCTGCTCTTTAAACTCTTCCACCGATGAGACAGAGTGATGCTCTATCTGCATAATGTCTGCATAGTGTGCAAGCTGTTCTATGGCTCCCACTTTATAGCTGTCAAGATTTAACAATACCACTTTATAGGGTCTATCTAACAAGTAGGCATAACGTGCTGCAAGTTTGGCAATAGTTGTGGTCTTACCAACACCTGTAGGACCTACAAGCATCATCACTTTTGGTGTACTAAAGTCTTCTTCTTTTACTTTAAGTATCTCATCTATCTCTTCAATCAAATAAGAGACTAAAAGTGATGTCTCTTCCACCACAGGTGTACCAATAAGCGATCTGAACATTTCATCAAGCCAACGCGCTGAAATACCTTTTTCCATAAAAAGTGCTTTGACCTCTTCTATGATACTGTTAGACTCAACATTACTAGACTCATCCAGTTCCAGCAAACCATCTTTCATCTGCTCCAATTGTGCTTTAAGTTCACCTATCTCTTCGAGTAATGTCTCATCTTCATCACTGCTACTGTTATCCATCGACATATCACCGAAAGATTTTTCCATGAAAAGCTCTGTTGGTACAGCAATGACTACTTCACATCGCAATACACCATCATCATATTTCAATTGTTTTGCAGACACAAGAGATACATCATTACCATATTTTTGGACTGCCTGTTCATACGCACCTTTAGGATCAGAAGCTACAAATGTTTCGTTGATCATATATACCCTTTCATCATTGACAATGGAATCAACACAGAGTCTCTTTGCATCCAAGCAGGATGAGGCAAAGTTAAGCGCTTTGTATCCATTTTTACATTTTCATAAAATATTATATCTATATCTAACGTTCTTGGTCCATCTTTAAAAAGACGCTTACGTCCAAAAACTTTCTCTACACGTAACATATATCGTAATAATGCCCGTGGTGTCAAGTCTGTCTCTACAAGTATCAATGAGTTATAGAAATCACCTTGTTCCAAATATCCAAAAGGAGGGTTTTTCAAGATAGGTGCCGTCTCTATCATATGTATAAAAGACGAACGTTTCAAATACCAAAACAGATGTTCAAAACGACGTACAACATCACCTATATTACCACCGATACCAAGGAGTGCTTTGTATCCACCCTTACTCTTTGTATTATAGGGGAAATGTGGTGTGAAAATCAATGTGTGTTTTTCATTGAGTTGTTTTCTTTTTACCATCTTTTTTCCTTTTATAGGCAGATATTGAATCTGCTCCTACAACACTACTACTTTCCCATCTACCATGGCTACCATATCTTCAATGCGTATACCAAACTCATCCGGTATGTAAATACCAGGCTCAATGGTATAAACCATTCCATCTTCAATGATCGTATCTGATCTGGTTGAAATGTATGGCATCTCATGGATATCAAGCCCCACACCATGTCCTGTAGAGTGCACATAATACTCTCCAAACCCGGCTTTAGTGATGATGTCTCGCGTGAGAGCATCTACCTTTTTAGCTTTCATGCCTGAACGTGCTTTGGCTATGGCATGGTCATGGGCTTTAAGTACAGTGTCATAGGCTTTTTGTATTTTTTTGCGTTTAAACGTTTGCTTGGTGTTAAACTTAAAGTCTTTACCTGCTTCTACCGTACGTGTACGATCTGAACAGTAACGTTTATATTTTAACCCTGCATCAACAAGTAAAAGGTCACCTTTCTTCAGTTTCTTTTTAGTAGGCATAGCATGAGGTTTAGCTGCATTTGCATTCACAGCGACAATAGGATCAAAACTCAATTCATACTTTCCAAAACCACCCAGAATAGACTTTGCTGTATGGGTTAAA
>Ga0164318_10007327_pt1 | contig 10689 bp, 10 predicted proteins | sample GuaBasSedimGuay9_FD_113734 | JGI IMG/M metagenome (GOLD analysis project Ga0164318, IMG submission 113734) | Subseafloor sediment microbial communities from Guaymas Basin, Gulf of California, Mexico - Guay9, Core 4571-4, 0-3 cm | ecosystem: Environmental > Aquatic > Marine > Hydrothermal vents...
AATGATATTATTTCAAGATTAACATATTTATATTATTTAAAAGAAAATCCTAAGGGTCTATATCGCGACTTTTTTAAAGAAACAAATGTTAGCTTTGTCACAAGTGACTGGCATACATTAAAAAAAATTTAAGAGGTGGAAAAATGAAAAAATGGGATTTATCAAAACTATATGAATCATATACATCAAAGGCTTTTTTAGAAGATCTAAAAATGCTTGATATGTATTTAGAACAAGCAAACAGTTTTAAACAGCGGTTTATAAACGATAAGACTCAAGCAAAAGTCTTAACTGACTATTTGTTATTTCAACTTGAATTAGGAAGTCTTTTAAGAAAACTCTTTAGTTTTGTTTCTTTAAACAGTTCAACTAACACAGTTGATAAAGCAAGCGCAAGATATATGGTTATTTTACAAAAGAAAGCAAGTGACTTTACAGAGGTTTCTACTTTGTTTTCGATTTTTGTAAGTAAAATCGAAAACCTTGATGAATTGATCGAAACATCAAGTTTTTTAAAAGAACACCAGTTTTATTTACATGAAACAGTAAAACATCATCAATATAAACTTGATGAAAAAACTGAAGGCTTACTCTCAAAGTTAAATCAATCAAGTACTTCTTTATTCTCAAAGATGCAAAGAGTCTTAACATCAACCTTAGAAATAGAGTTTAATGGGGAAATATTAACGCTCCCTGAGATTATTGGCAAAAGCGAAGATAAAGACCAAGAAATCCGTAAAAGTGCTTATGAGACAGAACTTAAGGCTTATGAAAAGATTGATAAAGCAATTGCTTTCGCGATGAACGGGATTAAAGGTCAAGTTAATACCATGGCAAAATACCGTGGTTATCAGTCAGCATTAGATCAAGCGCTAGTAAAATCAAGAATGAGTAAAGCAACCCTAGATGCAATGTTTAGTGCAATTGATGATTATTTACCGGTCTTTAGAATGTATTTAAAACGTAAAGGAAAACTTTTAGGTCATCAAAATAGGCTTCCTTGGTATGATTTATATGCGCCGCTCGGAGAGAGTACTAAAGTGTTTACGATTGAAGAAGCGCAAAGTTTTATTTTAAAAAACTTTGCTTCTTTTAGTCCAAAACTTGAGGATTTAGCTCGTCGTGCTTTTGAGAATAATTGGATTGATTATTTACCTTACAAAGGAAAAGTAGGGGGCGCTTTTTGTGCGAATATTCCTCCTATTAAAGAAAGTCGAATTTTAACTAATTTTAATGGGGCATTTGGGGATGTGATTACTTTAGCTCATGAGTTAGGACATGCTTACCACGGTGATAATATTTTTAGTGAATCATTATTAAATTCACATTATACTATGCCAGTAGCGGAAACTGCTTCAACATTTTGTGAAACAATTGTTTTAAATGCTGCGCTTAAGGACGCTAAAAAAGCTGAGAAAATTTATTTGTTAGAATCAAGTTTACAAGGCTCAACAGCAGTAGTTGTTGATATCTTATCAAGATTTTTATTTGAAAGTGCGGTATTTGATGAACAACAAAATGATTTTTTAGATGAAAATGCTTTAAAAAGCTTAATGCTTAATGCCCAAAAAGAGGCTTATGGAGACGGGTTAGATCAAAACTTCCTACACCCATATATGTGGCTTTGGAAACCACACTATTATAGCGGTTCACTAAGTTTTTATAATTTCCCTTATGCTTTTGGCTTATTATTTGCGAAAGGCCTTTACGGGATTTATCAAAAAGAAGGAAAAAACTTCACGGCTAAATATGATAATCTTTTAAAGGCAACTGGTAAAATGAGTGTTGAAGATGTTGCTCGTCTTGCTGATATTGATTTAACAACAAAAACTTTTTGGGAAACTTCCTTAGAAGTTATTAAAAAAGATATAGAACTCTTTTTAGAGTTAACCAAATAAAGGAGAAAATCTAAATGTTTGAAAAAATAATTGCTTTAGTTGTAGTACTAGTTTTAGTTTTTTCTTTATCTGCATGTTCAAAAAGTTATACGAATATCTCTAATGAAGAATTAATTACGATGTTAGAAACCCCTGCAAATTATCAGTTTTTAGATGTTAGAACTAGTGCGGAATTTTATGATTCTAAAATTCCTGGTTTTAACATTAATATTGATTATTATTTACTTCAAGATGATTATTCATTACTAGAGAGACTAGATAAAAATCTTCCGGTGGTCGTAATGTGTAATAGTGGAAATAGGAGTGATGATGCTGCTAAAATCTTAGTAAAAGAAGGCTTCACAGTTTACAATTTAACAGCTGGTATTCAAGGATGGACTGGCGAAACTGAATAAAATAAGGTATAAAAAACATAATTGAAACCTTAAAAAAACGCTGATTTCAGCGTTTTTTTGTTATTAATTATAAATCTATGAGTTTTCTTTTCTTTTATCTTAATCTAAGAAATTAACATTTACATATTAATTGTCTTGCAATCGCCTCAGCTGCTTTAATCAATGGGTAAGCTGCAGGAGAAGCTGTTAACATTGGTTGGGTACCTATTTGGGAACATAGTAAATCGTTTACTGTCATTTTATTTTGAATTACAAAGCCTAAAACATTAGTTAATTCACCAGCGCTTACTCCACCAACAATTTCTCCACCTAAAACCAAGCCAGAATATTTAGCGGCAACAAGTTTCACTGATTGATAATGAGGATTATTTAGTTTTCCTGGATGTCTATCCATTCCTTTAAATGATCCTGTAATAATTTCAAAACCTTCTTTTTCTGCTCGTGATTCTGTTATTCCTGCAACACCAAATGCGGTATCGCCAATATTAGTTGAATAAATGCTAATTGTTCCATTAAAGGTTTTAATAGTTGATAAATTATATAAATTCATCGCCGCAATACGTGCTTCTGCACAGGCAGTAGATGCAAGCATTATTGAGGTTAATTTTCCTGTTATAAAATCTCTTTTTTGTGCACAGTCTCCGGCTGTATAAATATCTTTTTGATGTGTTCTCATATAAGCATCACATTTAATATATCCGTATTTATTAATACTGATTCCTGACTTTTTAGCTAAACTAGTATTAGGAACATAACCAGTCGATAGTACAACTGCATCAACTGCGATAGTTTCACCGTTATTTAAGAGAATTGACTCTACTTTACCGTTACCTTGGATTGCTTTAACGCCAATTCCGAGTAATAACTTAACTCCTCTTTCTTCCAATAATGTTTCAGCAATAAGAGATGAGTTTTTGTCAAAGGCTGTTCCAAGTAGATGTTCTTTTATTTCAATTAAAGTTACATCATTCCCGTTTTTATTTAACTCATCAGATATTTCCACACCAATAAAGCCACCACCAATAACGGCTATTTTTTTAAGATTGTTTAATTTAGAATGAAAATAATCTAAATACTCTTTATTTTTTGGAACTGTATAAACATTTTCTAAATTGGTTCCTTCAATAACCTCTGGAATATATGAAAGTGAACCGGTTGAAATAATTAGTTTTTCATAAGTAATCAGAGTGTTATCATCAGTAGTTAGTGTATGATTGTCAACATCAATGTTGTTTACAGTATCAACCTTTATTGTCACTCCTAAATTTAATAAACCACCATCTGGTAAGATATTATTATTTGATGTTTCAAGCGTTCCGAAAATATAAGGAATTCCACAAGGAATCATCACCTTTTTTTCTTTTCTGATAATCATAACTGATTTATCAGGATAAAAAGATTTTGCAGTTGTTGCTGCTACTAAACCGGCAGCACTACCGCCGATTACTACGATATCCATATTAATTTTTTTCATTATTGTCCTCCTGACTAATTAGTTTATTTTTCGAACCAATTAAATTATACAACTTTTTAATAAAAGGTCAAGTGCGATTATCATTTATTTTTAAAGAGTTATTTCTTCTTTAATATCGAATAAAAATAAGCGATAAAAATATGTTATAATAGTGATAGAGGTGATTTTTATGGAAATAACAAGTGTAAACAATGTCTTAATAAAAGAAACTGCTAAATTACATCAAAAGAAATATCGTGATTTATATAAAAAATTTATTGTAGAAGGATATCATTTGTATACTGAAGCGAGTAAGTTTAATGTTATAGATAGTGTTTTTACTAGTGATAGAGAAATAAAAGGCGATAATGTTCACTATGTTAGTGAACGTATTTTAGCTAAAATAGCAACAACAAAATCACCACAAAAAGTTTTATGTGTTTGCCATAAACTAAATAAAAAAACAGTGACTGATAAAGTGTTAATTTTGAATAATGTTCAAGATCCTGGTAATTTAGGAACATTATTGAGAAGCGCATTAGCATTTGAATTTAATACGATTATTTTAGATAATACGGTCGATTTATATAATAGTAAAGTTATTAGAAGTACACAAGGGGCAATCTTTCATTTAAATATTTTTATTATGGAAACTCTCGATTTTATTGAAAAATATCCAAAATACTTTATATATGGAACTTTATCAAATGGGGTTTCTCTTGCTGAGATTAAATCGCATCAAAAAGTAGCGGTTGTTTTAGGGAATGAGGGTCAAGGAATAGCGACAGAAATCCTTCAAAAAACCCATGAAAATATAACTATTAAAACCAAGACTGTCGATAGCTTAAATGTTGGAGTAGCTGGAAGTATTATAATGCACTATATAAATAATAATTAAGATACTTGATTTTTAGATTTTATTATGATAAAATACTAATGCATATGAGTTAGAGAGTGGGTCAAACCCACCCTTTTTTTTGTTAAAAGGAGCGTGAACAAATGGAACAGTTAAAAAAACAATTTAAAAAAATTGTTGAAAGTTTAGGATATTATTTATATGACGTCCTTTATGAAAAGGAACATGGGACATACGTCTTAAAAGTATTAATTGAAAATGATACTTTTATTGATATTGATGATTGTGTTAAAGTTTCTAAAGTGTTAAGTGAAGAACTTGATAAAAATGATCCATTCAAGGAAGCATATAATTTAGAAGTATCTTCTTCAGGGGCTGAACGTGAATTAAGAAACAGTGCAGAAATCGCAAGAGCTGTTGGGAAAAACATTCATTTAAAAACAATTGAACAAAGTCTTGAGGGGAAACTTGTTTCCTTTAATGATGGCGTTTTAGAAATAAAATATAAAAACAAAAAAACAAAGATTGATTATATAGATGTTACCTATATAAGACTCGCAATCATCTTTTAGGAGGAATATAAAATGATAAGTAAAGATTTCTTTAGAGCACTCGATTTGATTGCTGCTGAAAAAGGACTTGAAAAAGAGAAAATTTTAGAAATAATGGGTAGAGGGTTATTAAACGCTTATAAAAAAGTTCATAACACTTCAGAAAATGCTAGAATTGATTTTAATGAAGATAAAAATGAAATCATGTTAACGGCGGAATACATCGTTGTTAAAGAAGTAGAAAACCCAGGTGAAATTGCCTTAGCGGATGCTAAAAAAAGACGTAAAACAGCAAAAATTGGTGATACAATCACAATTAAAGAAAAAATAAAAGATTTCGGAAGAATTGCTGCTTCATCTGCTAAACAAATTTTAACACAAGGGTTAAAACAACTAGAGCGTGAAAAAGCATACGATATCTTTAAAGAAAAAGAAAACGAAATGATTACTACTGAAATTGTTGCGTTAAATAAAGATTTTGTAACTTTAGATTTAGGACAAGGTTTAGAAACTAGTTTACCGAGAAAAGAATTATTAAAAAGTGATGATGCCCGCGTAGGTGCACGGATTAAAGTTTATATCACAAAAGTAGAAATGACAACTAAAGGTCCTAAAGTTTTTGTTTCAAGAACTGATAAAAACTTAGTTAAACGTTTAATCGAACAAGTTTGTCCAGAAATTATGGATGGAACAGTTGAAATTATGGGAATCGCAAGAGACCCAGGAGACCGTTCTAAAGTCGCAGTTTATTCCCATGACGAAAATGTTGATCCTGTTGGAGCTGTAGTAGGGTATAAAGGTTCAAGAATTTTAGAAGTTTTAGAAGCTTTACAAGGAGAAAGAATCGATGTTTATAAATGGTCTTCAAAGCCAGTTGAATTAATTACTAGCGCAATGGAACCAGCAAAAATAATCGCAATTAATCCTGATAAAAAGAAAAAACAAGCTCTTGTCATTGTTAAAGATAAAGATTTAACTGCGGCAATTGGAGTAAGAGGACAAAACGCAAGACTAGCTGCTCAATCAAGTGGATGGAAGATCGAAATTAAATCAATTTCACAAGCTAAAGAAGAAGGTATTAGATACCGTAGGTTAGATAGTGAAACAGCGTAAAATTCCGTTAAGAAAATGTGTTATTACTAACGAAAAACTTCCAAAAAAAGAGTTAGTTAGAATTGTTAAAAATAAAGAAGGAATAGTTTCCTTAGATTTAACTGGAAAACTAAATGGCCGAGGAGCTTACTTGAAAAAAGAAAAAGCAGTGTTCTTAAAAGCTCAAAAAACAAAAAAACTAGATCGTCATTTAGAATGTATTGTTCCAGAGGAAATCTACATAGAACTATTAAAGTTACTAGAAGATGAATAACCAAAAAATTTTAAATTTATTAGGACTTGCATTTCGTGCAAGAAAAATAACTTTAGGCGAAGAATTCGTTTTAAAGGAATTAGCTAAAGACCAAGACAACTTAGTTTTTTTGGCAAGCGATGCTGGGGAAAATATTAAAAATAAAATAATTAAAAAAACTGATTATTACAGTGTTATCTTAATTGATTCATTCACAACAGATGAACTTTCAAAAGCAATTGGTAAAGAAAACAGAAAAGTAATATTAGTTTCAGATAAGGGGTTTAATAAGAAATTTAAAGAATATTTAAATTCCTAAAGAAAGAGGTGATTTTTGATGGCGAAGAAAAACATCAAAAAAACTAAACAAAAAGATACAAGAAAATCAAACATACCACAAGAAAAACAAATTAAAAATGAAGGGATTTTATATTACTCTCCAGAGATGACAGTCGCAGATGTGGCTGAAGGAATTGGAGTAAGTCCAGCTGAAATTATTAAAAAACTAATGTTTTTAGGAATAATGGCTGCGCAAACTCAAAGTGTAGACCGTGAAACGATTGAAGTTATCGCCCTTGATTTTGGGTATACTTTAGAAGATGAAATTAAATCAGATTTAACACGTTTTGAAGAAATGGTTATTTTTGATAAAGATGAAGACTTAGTAGAGCGACCACCGGTAGTAACAATCATGGGGCATGTAGACCATGGGAAAACAACTTTACTAGATACAATTAGGAATACCCGTGTAACTGAAGGTGAAGCAGGGGGGATTACTCAACATATCGGGGCTTACCAAGTAAGAAAAAATGGTAAATTAATTACCTTTATTGATACTCCAGGCCATGCCGCTTTTACAGAGATGCGTGCTCGGGGAGCAAAAGTTACTGATATAACTATTTTAGTAGTTGCCGCAGATGATGGGGTAATGCCACAAACTAGAGAAGCAATTGATCACTCTAAAGCTGCGGGAGTACCTATTATCGTTGCGATTAATAAAATGGATATGGTCGGAGCTAACCCAGAAAGAGTAAAACAAGAATTAATGAAATTTGAACTTGTTCCTGAAGAATGGGGTGGAGATACAATTTTCTGTGAAGTATCTGCTTTAAAAGGTGAAGGAATTGAAAACTTACTAGAAATGATTCAGTTAACTGCAGAAATTAATGAATACAAAGCTAATCCTAACCGTTTAGCTGTTGGGACAGTTATTGAATCTAGACTTGATAAAGGAAAAGGACCAGTTGCAACATTATTGGTTGCGAACGGAACTTTAAAAATCGGTGACGTGTTAGTTGCTGGGGATACTTTTGGACGGGTTAGAGCAATGGTTAATGATACTTTAAAAAGATTAACTAGTGCTGTTCCTAGTGCTGCTGTAGAGGTTACAGGGTTAAATGATGTTCCTCTTGCCGGAGATTCATTTATGGTTTTCTCTGACGAAAGAAAAGCAAGACTAATTGCTGAAGAAAGAGCACACCGTACTTGGAAAAAAGAACGTGGAGTTGGGAAAACTGTTTCCTTAGAAGACTTATTCGATCAAATGAGTGAAGGTGAACTAAAAGAAATTAGAATCATTTTAAAGGGTGATACTCATGGATCAATTGAAGCGTTGAAAGCATCATTAGATAAAATTGATGTTGAAGGGGCGAAAATTGAAGTGATTCGCGCAAGTGTTGGGACAATTACCGAAACAGATGTTATTTTAGCACTTGCATCACAAGCAATTATTTTAGGATTTAACGTTAGACCTAACGCCGAAGTTAGAGCTCACGCAAAAGAGAAAAAAGTTGAAATCCGTTTATATAATATTATTTATAAAGCATTAGAAGAAATTGAACTTGCGCTAACAGGAATGTTAGATCCAGTATATGAAGAAATCGTGACTGGGCAAGCTGAAGTTAGAAATACTTTTAAAATTTCTAAAATTGGAACAATTGCCGGATGTTATGTTACTGAAGGAACAATTGAAAGAAATAGTTTAGTCCGTATTTTAAGAGAAGGAATTGTTGTTTATGAAGGTAAAATGGCTTCCTTGAAACGCTTTAAAGATGATGTAAAAGAAGTTAAAGCAGGATATGAATGTGGAATCATGATTGAAAAATATAACGATATTAAAGTTGGCGATATTTTTGAAGCTTCAGTCGAAAGAGAAGTTAAAAGATAGTGTCTAAACATTTAAGACTTGAATCCACAATTCAAAGAGCTTTAACAGAAATCTTTATGCGTGATGTTAAAGATAAATCAATTGGTTTTATTACAATTACTGAAGTTAGACTTACTAGAGATTTAAGTTATTTAACTGTGTATTATACTATCTTAGGAAAAGATACAAAAAAAGACGCAGCTAAAAAAGCCATTGAAAGATCTAAATCATTTATTAGAACAACTTTAGCCCATCGTGTTAAAATGCGAAAGACTCCACAACTAATTTTTAAATATGATGAGTCATTAGCTTATGGAAATAAAATTGAACAAGGGTTAAAACAAGTTTTATCACAAGAAGAAAAAAAAGTTAGTGAATAATTACACTAACTTTTTTGTTTGATTTTTTTATTTTTATAAATTAAGTAATACACGCTAGGAACTAAGAACAATGTTAAAATTGTACTTGTCACAATTCCTCCCATAAAAGTAATGGCTAGTGGTTTAAAGAATGATCCACCAGTTAGTAGTATCGGAATTAACCCTAAAATTGTTGTAAAACTTGTCAGCATGATTGGTCTAAATCTTAAATAGACAGCGTCAATACAAGCTTGTTTAACATCACTGCCGTTTTGATGGTTTCTACTAATGTATTCAACAAGTAAGATTCCGGTATTAACGGTTATTCCGATTAAACTAACCATCCCAATTAAACTAGTTGCGGTTATTGGACTATTAAAAATAATTAAGAATAAGAAAGATCCAGTAAAACTAAGGGGGATTGTTAAATAAACAATAAGCGGTTTAATAAAACTATTAAACTGAATAAACATAATTAAGAAGATTAAAACTAAAGCAATAATACTTGCGGTAATTAAATCACCACTTATTTCTTCAAACATTTCGTTTTCTCCACCATAGTTGATTGTTACCCCATGGAGATCACTATTATTAATAACTTCTTTTACGTCGTTTTCTAATTCATTTAAATTAGAACTATCGGTATAATATAGATCAATATAGTTAACTTCTTCGTTATTATAACGATTAATTACACTATAGTCGATAACCCTTTCTACTGAGATGAAATTACTAAGCAGAAAATCAGTATTTAAGGTGTCACTATGAACGGTTAGATTTAACAGATCATTAAGACTTATAATATCACTATTAACATTGATATTTAAGGTTTCATCATTGTAAGTAAAAGCATTTATATCAAGCCCGTTTAAATTAATGGCGATTACTTGATCAATTTGTGCTTTTGTTAAAAAGCTGTTGCTGATTGCATTAAAATCATAAGTAATAACGTATTTTGGAGCTTTAATATTTTGAATAATCGTATATGTCTTAACACTATCTAACGCAATGATTTGCGTAAAAAGATCGTTGCTAACACTATCTAATAAAGCAATGTTATCACTTTGTAAAGTTAAATGAACTGGTGGAAGTGGCGGACTGAGTTCTAAAAGATTAACGGTTACTAACTTAGTGTCAATTTGTGATAACTCATTTTCCAAAGTTGTTTTATAAGCTAGCAAATCACTTTCGTTATAATCAAAATCAACATAGATTCTTCCAATATGGGGACGCTCATTTAAGTAAGGGGCACTAAAATGGAAATTAGGAAGATCTCCCCCAACACTACTTGCGTAATATAAAACATGTGGATTATCATCTAGTAAATTAGTTATTTCATTTTTAATGTGTTCAGTGGAAGCAGTGTCCCCTAAAAGATTATTTTCAAAATCAATATATAAGACACTTCTTTCGTCATTTGGATATAAATTAATTTCTTGACGATCAAAGGCAAAATAAACACTTCCAACTAACATTAAGATACTTATGGAAATCCATAAGAATGGATATTTAACTGTGAAGCCAATAAGGTTTCTAATATTCTTTTCATGAATAGACGTCTTTTTAATTTTGCCTTTTTTAGAAGGTTTTAAGAAAATTGTTGCTAAAACGGGGCTTAAAACCATACTAACAATATAACTAAGCGAAATTGCAATAATCACAGTAAGTGGTAAACTACTAATAATT
>Ga0164318_10007328_pt1 | contig 10689 bp, 6 predicted proteins | sample GuaBasSedimGuay9_FD_113734 | JGI IMG/M metagenome (GOLD analysis project Ga0164318, IMG submission 113734) | Subseafloor sediment microbial communities from Guaymas Basin, Gulf of California, Mexico - Guay9, Core 4571-4, 0-3 cm | ecosystem: Environmental > Aquatic > Marine > Hydrothermal vents >...
AGTGAATTTTTTCCAATTTTCGCACCAAGTGATTTTAGATATAAAATACGTAATGGTTCAAGAGAAAATAGCTTCAAAAGTTTAACAAGTGGAAAATATAAAGCTGAAAACAAAGCAAATCTGAAGAACTCCTTATCAGCCAAACTTAGTTCATAAACACCTTCTCCATATTTTAATCTTAAAATGTTTATAAAAAATGCTATTGTTAAAATTTCTGATATAAAGAAAAATATGAGCTCAAAAAACAGTATAAAAGATAAGGCGACTATATGAGTTATCTTGTTCAAATCTAATAAACTAAGGAGGTATTTTAAAGAGAGTAATGGTGGTATTAATCCTACTGAATATATAATAAAGGGTACAATAAGTAGTAGTAATGCCCTATGCAGGAATGCTTTTGGATATCTTTGGTTCATCATATTAGTATGTGGCTATACTAATATAAATATATTTTCATCCATTTAAAAAATAATAAATCATTAATTAAAAATAAAAGGATGATTTTCCATGATAGGCATTAATTATTTTTAAAATATATTTAGGAGCTCATTATTTTTCGATAATTTTTTATAATATTAATGTTAATATTATCTATACATATGATAGACCCAATATTAATATCAACTATAATAATAGGCATATTTCTAATCTTTTGGTTTCTCTTTCTAGTCTTGACTATATTAAATCTCAAAAAAATAGATCGACTTCCATTAGATGCTAAAAGAACAATTAGACAACTACCATTGATATCTGTTATAATACCAACTAGAAATGAGGCAGATAGGGTAGAAAATTGTATAAAAACATTGAAAAAACAAACTTATCCAAAATTTGAAGTAATAATTGTTGATGATTCCACTGATAATACTCTAGAGGTTCTAAAAAAACTGATAGGTGATGATAAAAGATTTAAAATAGTGAAGCAAAAGAGATTACCAGATGGATGGGTTGGTAAGTCCTTTGCACTCCAGCAGGCAAGTAGGGAGGCAAAAGGAGAATGGCTTCTTTTCCTAGATGCAGACATAGCACTTCATCCTAAGACTATTGAAAATGCTTTATATTACGCTGTTAAACATAAGTCAGATTTGCTAAGTTTGATTCCTCGCCTAGTATGTAAAACTTTTTGGGAAAAGATCATCCAACCAATTGTTGGTGGATTAATACTGCTAGTGTGCCCACCATTCTTAGCAAATGATCCAAAGAGCAAGATAGCATTTGCAATGGGACCCTTTATACTGATAAAAAAGAGGGTTTTTGATAAAGTAGGAGGCTACACCACAATTAAGGATAAAATAACAGATGATGTAGAGTTAGCTAGAATAGTCAAACGATCAGGTTTTAAAATAACACTAATAAACGGTCAGGATGCTTTATATCTGAGAATGTATAGAAATTTCAAGGATTTGTGGATGGGATGGAGTAAAAACATATTTCTAGGTTTCACCTATCTATATAATATAAACTCTAGAATATTGCGTGCTCTTATAGCCATTGGAGGGGCCTTAGCAATATTTGTTCTAATTAGTTTACCATTTTTCATCACCCTAACCTCTGGGATAGGAGTATTACTAGGCTTTACAAACCTTTTATCACTCTCTATCTTTTCATTCTCTGCATGGATTGCTACAACTATCATGCAAATGTATCTACACAAGATTTACAAAGCATATCCAAAATACTCTGTAGCATCATTTTTAGGAGGATTAATCGTATCTGCTATTTTCTTGAATTCAGCAGTAAAGGTTTTAACAAGAAAAGGAGTTGTATGGAAGGGAAGAGTGTATTACAATAAGACTCCACTAGTTGAAAAGCAATAAAATAGATAAATAGGTTTTTTAATTCATAAAATAATTTTATTATTTACTGCCCCGGTAGTGTAGCCCGGTCTATCATGCGAGCCTGTCGAGCTCGCGACCCGGATTCAAATTCCGGCCGGGGCGCTCCTTTTCTAAAAGTTTAGCAACATAGTCAGAAAGATATATTTTATTAAGTTAAATTTATGTATTAGAAATTCTTTTTTAAAAAATATGAAAATATATAAAGATAGTAAATTCAAAATTCTACTACCGTATATGATTATCTTTTTGGTATTATTGACGAGTAGTTTCTTTGGCATAGCAAAACCAATAAAAAACATTGAAAAAATTTTGATTAATAAAGCAATTCCAATTATAAGTGAATCTAATAAGATTTTATATGTTGATGATAATAATACAAATGGTCCTTGGAATGGTAGCATAGAACATCCTTATCAACATATACAAGATGCTATAGAAAATGCAACTAACTATACCGAAATCTATGTGTTTAAAGGTATATATAATGAAAAAATCCTATTAAACAAGTCTGTTAAACTAATTGGGGAAGATAGAGAAAAAACCATTATTGATGGACTAAACAATGGAACTGTGATTTTTATCTATGCTAGCAATGTAACTATAAACAATTTCACTATTCGGAATTCTGGTGGATACAAGAATGATGCAGGTGTTAAAATAAACTCTGATTATAATATAATAGCAAATTGTATCATCTACAGAACAAGAAAAGGCATTTATCTCAACAATAGTCATCACAATGAAATTAGGAACTGTATATTTCACACCAACGGAAAAGGATTAGTAATAAAACTTTCCTCTGAAAATTCTATCAAAAACAGCTATTTTTCACATAATGCTCTAGGTATTGACATTCAAAAATCTAGGGGAATTTATTTGTTTAATTGCTATGCCAACACAAACGGAATAGGTCTGTTTATTGAAAAATCTTCAAACATTGATATCACCTGCAGCGCATTTTATAACAATAATGATAACCAAGGTGGCATTTCAGTAGACAAATCACAATACATTACTATAACAAATTCCAATATTTACCATAACGGATTTGGTATTAAAATATCTAAATCATCCTCTATATGGATTAACAGATGTAACCTGACATGGAATACCCACTTTGCTACTATGATTAGTAAACAATCCAGAGATGTAACAATCTCTGGATGTAATATCTCATATAATTTCAGATATGGAATATATATTGAAGAAAACAGCTATGCAAATATTCATCTTAACAATATTTTCAAAAATACACTATATGGCATATTTTGTGACAAAGGCTTCTTCAACGCACAATATAATTGGTGGGGATCACTGTTTGGCCCATCAAAATATGAAATAGGACTTGGAGATAGAATAACGCAAAAAAATAGATACAATAGATATCATCCATGGAAAATAAAACCTTTTGAGAATATTGGATCAACTTGGAAGCTAGATCCATCTTATACAATAAACATAAGTGTAGAAAATATTAGACCCATTCCAGTAGAAGGAAAAGATTCTGATGGTGATGGTGCACCAGATTGGTGGGAGGAAAAGTATGGTTATGATCCATATGCTTGGGATGATCACGCAAATCTCGACCCTGATAAAGATGGTCTGAACAATTTAGAAGAATGCTATACATTTGAATTTGATTCAAACCCCTTTCATAAAGATATATTTCTAGAATTCGACTGGGTGGCTAAGTATCCTGGTGATGATGCAAATAAGCCCTCTGGCGAATATGTCAAAAAAATGATATCCGCTTTTGAAAAACATAACATATGTTTACATATAGATACTGGTGACCTCAAAGGTGGAGAAGAAATACCATATACATCTAACTTTTCTTATTCAGATTTAGTAGATTTATACTGGGAGTATTTCCTGCATAATGATCTAAATAACCCCCGTAAAGGAATTTTTCATTATTGCCTCTCCTGCTATTATGGACCAGGACCAGGATTCGCATTTGTAGGATGGGATCATCTAGATAGCTTTGATATATCAGCACAAATGTTACAAAACAAACATAAATTTTTAGATAGAAAGCTCCTCATTATAGGAGGATCAATACATGAACTAGGTCACACCCTAGGATTATTTGTTGATGATCATGGTGGAATTGATAACATGGGTGCCACAAATATTCTATCTATTGAATGGATGAAATATAGAAACTATAAAAGCTGTATGAACTACCTATATACATACAGAATAATCGACTATTCAGATGGTTCCCACAGATGGGGTGATTTTGATGATTGGAACAACCTTGATTTTACTTTCTTCAAAAACACCCATTTTGAATGGCCAAAATAGAATATTCCTAAGATGTAAAATTATGTTTTCTAAAAAATCTGTAAAACCGACAGATTTTCCACCATCTTTATCACATCTAAATATGAAAATATCAGTATATCTTTTAAACAAAGGAAAAGCTCTACCTGTTACATAAAAATCACCATCAAAAAGAGCTATATCCTCAGCACCAGCAAAATATTTTTTACCCCATATCTTACCCCATTCAATGTCTCCCTCGATACTAATCTTTAATATTACTGCTGCTCTCTCCATATGAAATCCGCTGCTTTCTGAAACTTCACCTGCTATAAATATGTAATCTTCATAACAATCGATACCATATGCTATATTAGTTTGACACACACCCCAGTTTATACTCAAATCCAATTTTGACGATCTTAGATCATAACCTATCAAAATTATATCATAAGCATGCTGTAAACTCTGTGTCCATCCAACTGCAAAAACATGATTTTTGTAGAAGAGCAGATCCATAAACTCATCGTAATCATTTCCATCCCATGAATAAACAAGAGAAAACTTATTGGTAGACAAATCAAATTTTAACACCATCCCATCATGTGATCCGCCTTTAGATGGATACTCAGTTGATCCACATAAATATAATGATTCACCATCACTGGTTATGGCAATTGCCTCATCATCCTCTCCACAACCCCACGTCTTATACCAGATCAAATTACATGAGTTATCATTATCCTTGTACTTCAATAACAAAACATCGCTACATCCTTTTCCATAACTAGATGTTCTCCCGCATACATAAACAGCATTTTTGTGATGTATTATATCAAAACCTATGTCACAGTAATCGCCACCCCATGTATCAAACCAGAGTTTCTCACCCTCTGCATTATACTTTGCGACAAATACATCTGTATCAACTTTTGATTTTACTACTAGACCTGTAAGATAAATACTCCCATCTTTTACATATAATCCATAGACAAAAGCTTCTTTATTATATACAATCTTATACCATTTCAGCTTGCCATTTAAATCATACTTCAAAAGAAATGGTTGTACAAACCCGTTAAAGCTTTTTGTATTACCTGAGACATAAATATAACCCTGCTCTTTGTCAACGAAAATCTTACTTTCACGCTCAATATGATCCCCACCCCAGAACTGCGACCATTTTGGTTTCAATTTTGGGAAATCAGATAAATCATTAGTGACTACTTCATCTGGCTCAATCAATCTGCTTGATAAAGTTGTTCTCGGGAATTTATCAGTTTTGGCATTTTTTATAACCATTGCATGCGTGTTTAGAATCACTAAAAAGAAAGATACTAACAATGTAGTTAAAATTATCATTGATTTTTTTATCATTTTTATCCTATAATAATGTAGTTTTCATAATATTTATATTTTATTAGAAATTATATTATTAGATTAAAAATAGAGGAAGATGTTTTTTAATTTTATGGAGTTATTGGTGTTGGCTCTGTCCATTCTGGACTGTAGAGAATCATTGTCGGATCGCCAAAGATAACTTGCACATTTGTAACTGCTAAAGAGGATGGACCATATAATGTTGTGGGATCCTTTGTTGTATAATCTCTCTGATGGAGCCACACGTATCTTGAGAAAGCCTCTCCAACACTATCACCATATACTAATAGATCATGTAGCCAAGAGTCATCTAGCAAATCTTCTTGTGGGCATAACCCTGTACCAGCGTTTCCATACCATAGTGCTGCTCCATGCTCAAGATAAATATCTGGTCCAAACTGTTGCCCTGTTGTACATGACATCCACATGTCAAATATTGAATGAAGGTTTCCAAGCAGCTGGTCAACCCATTTGAAATGTATGATATCATAGAGATTCGGCTCCTTGGCATTGTACCATGTAAAACCACCCCAACGTGGTGTCTTTGTCTGTCTATCATCGTACATATACCCACGCCAGCCATCCCACCAGTTGAAATTCTTTAGATGCTCATGTGTAAGCTCCGCCTTCGGGAAGGACTCTGCAACATTCTTATATTGTGCAGATATACCAGATCCACCAGTACCATGACCAGAGTAGTAGCAGATACTTGCTCCCTTGTTGTATCTCTCTAACAAGTTGTCCCATACACAGTGCCCCTCATAGAATCTACCATGTGATGAAAATGATCTCTTTGTTTCACGGGAGGAATATACATAATGCCTCTCTCCATCGTTTGTAGTCCAACCATTAAATGGATCTGGGAAGTTCATCAGCTGAGAAGTGGTTACATCCCGCCCTGGATTGGCATATATTATAGCTGGATAAAGTATATCCCTACAGATCAAAGCAGTTTGCATAGCTGGCTTGTCAAACGGGATTTGACCTGCAAAAGAATTGTTACCAGTCATAACCCTTATTATAGGATGTCTAATATCGTTTTCTCTATCTGCTACGAAAAGATAAGCCTCTTTACCTGGTAAATCCAAGCCATAGCCTGATATCCAGCTGTGAATTTTATCATAAATGCCTCCATACCATCTAAGTGACATATCAAATCCAGGCTCTGGGAGTTTTCCTTTTAATAAATCCTGTATGAATTCTATGAAATTGAATGGTTTGCTCATTTTTGGTAAATGTCCCTGTGCCCTGCATCCATGATACCATCCCCCTGCATATTCTCTCCAAGCAGTTGCCTTGTCAAGTAGATCATATGCATCTGCTGCCTCTCCTATGTTTAACACTGGTGAGCCATGATACGCCGCGATCATTGAGGCAGGTGCAAAATACCCGTTACCGCTTGCTAAAGATGTTATTGTGATGAAATTCTCTGAATTCGGATCCTCTTTTATTGCATCAACTACTTCTTTCATCGTATTATATTCTGTAACCGAACCTGGTAGAGAAACGCTGCTAATCTTGTTCATGTTTAAAAAGATAAAATCTGTTACTCCAAGTTTTGATATCGCATCAGATGTCTCAGATGGTATCTCATCTTCTTTCACATATAGAAGTGGAACATGTTTCAGAGAAGCGATAACTGCTCCATTGGCTGCAGATAATGCTGCAGACACTCTCTTACTAGAGTGTTTTCTAACCTCCGCGGTGATATGGTAATCTATAGATCCACTACTCTGCTCTTGACCATATGGGAAATGAGGTGTAACTATCACAGTCCACTTACCAGTCATTGGATAGTTGACCTCAACAACATGTTCTGTGCTATATGTTGGCTCCCACCTTCTCCATTTCTCAAAGCCAATTCCTTCCCAGTGACCAGCGTTCCATATATGAATTGGGTTTATTGGCCCTCCATTCCAATGTGGCACAGATGGTTTCCGTATATTTCCCTGTGGATCTACAAGGAAGACTTCTAAATAACTTGGTTCAGATGTAGTAACAGTTACTTTTAAACTACAATCTGTAGTTGAGATTGGTATTTTATATCTATCCCCAGAATATCTTGTAACTTCTAACGTCCAGTCACCTGAGTTTGATGCAACATAGGGGATCCATATACCTGGTATCGTTATTGGGAAGTATATATTAGTATTATCTCCTGGACCATCATATGGATGTGGCCAATCTTCCTCTGTTCCAAGTTGATATTTAGGAGTTATTATCCCCACAGCTGGAGAATCTGAACCATGAGTATAAACAGTCATAGATCCCCAGTTGGAATTGATAAACATAGGCAAAGCCTGCCTACCGCCTATATCTTTCAATTTACCACTTCCCTTTGGAGCTGTTGAAACTTCTGTTTTAATAGTTAATGTTGCATCTTTATCGAGAACTTTTTCTACTTCATCTTGAAAAACGCTTCCATCAACTGCAATAACTGCTGTGCCAGATGATGACCATTTTGTGGTTGCAATATCAGCTGCAGCTTTCACTGGATCATCTGGAAGAGTATATTCCTTAGCTGTTACACCATGTCTTGCTAAGTAGGTATTCCAATCATCAAGCAAATACTGGGTTGTATCATCAACCGTACCAAACCAATGTGTTGGAGAGTCATCATTTATATAAACTATTGGAGAAACATACCTTTTGCCATCTTTTATATAATTTGCAGCTGGTACCGCAGCAATATATGCATATTCATCTTTGTTACTATCTGGATCATTTGTAACCTTAAATGTCTGCGCAATTGGATGAATTTCAGGCTGTGGTATTGGACCTGGTGGCGCCTGCGCTTTTCCTCCTATACTTAGTTTAAGCTCATATGCACCAGAACCATATAAAAAATAGTTACTAGGCCATTTGCTAGCATCCCAACCTGGAAACATATCTATTTTTATCTTCCACACACCAGATACGTCTGCAGGATACTCCAGATGATCTTCACCATAATATTTAGCATAGCAAACCTCATCACCAGCTGGATTATATAGATATATATCATAATCTGATTTTTCCAATGGTTTAACATCAACAAATATGCCCTCACCGGAATTCACACTAAAACTATACCAATCTTCTTGATCTATATAACTCATGTAACCCGTATAAGAACCTGGTTCTATTGGTGTAGCATCACTTATACTATTTCCAGCATCTTTTCCAGTTCCAGCATCATTCTGCCCCTCCAAAGTCACACTAATAGTATATTCTCCTGCACCTGCACCCTCGTTAGCAAAGATGCGAATATAGTAATTATCCGTCTTACCAACCGTGTATGTTTTACCAACTGGATTAGCATTATAATCATAAATTTCTATATCATAATCCTGGCTACTACTCAAAGATACTTTTATTGTCTGCCCTTCGCAAACAGAGAAATAAAACCAGTCTTCTTTATCCCCACCGCTAGGGTCTAAACTACCTACTCTTCCTCTACCAGGCACTGTCTGATCAACTGGTTCTCCCACATACAATGGCAAAGCCTTTAGTATCCTATCCCCCACATCTATATTGTAACCAGCATCGTTTTGCTCTGTAAACAACGTACTCTCCACATCTTCCTCGGGGACATAAGGTGTATCCAGTAATATCCCTTTATTTTTAGCATCATTTGGATAATTGGTAGTGCTAATCTTTCTAGGATTTGAAATGATTTTTCCCTCTAGTGCCATCTTACTCGTTTTTACCATCCTAAGAGAAGATGATGCAGGAAGATATGGTATTAATAACGCTGTGAAAATCAATGCCATTCCAAGTACAACAGCCTCTAATCTAACTATTCTCCTCCTCATATTTTTCCTCCCCTTCTCCTCTTTTATTAGTATCGTTACTTATATAATTTTCGGTGATGAGGAGAAAAAAATTGTTAAGCTGGTATCCTTATAAAAGGACCAAAAGCGAAGGCTTTAGCAGCATCATAAACCACTATTTTTTCTAACTCTGACCAAAATTTGACCCTTATATAACAACTACCGAAACCATAACCCTTAAAAGGCAAATCTTTGAATGAATATGGAATATAAATTATATCATAAAATTTATTAAAAATAATGGTTCCAGTACTAATTGTCCAATTTTTAGCCCCATGATAGACTTTTAATTGCCAATGTAAAATTCTAACATGATCGCTTACAATTTCTACAAAAACTCTCCAATCTGGCACCCAGAATGGGATTGTATTTGGAAGAATGTTTACATTTAACTCAATTGTGTTTGTTGTTTTGGTTGATTTGTTTTCCTGAATTTTTTTGATCTGAAAAGAGGATATCAAAGGGGTTTGAAGTAGCATTAAAAGGACTATCGTGCCTACCACATAATATTTATTTTTCATAATTTATAATAGTATTTTCTATTTAATAAATTTATCTAAATAAATAGATATAGAAAATATAAAATACTGACAATTGAATTTAGATACAGCATGAAAAAAACTTTGATAATAGTAGCTCAAAAAGGTTTTAGAGACGATGAACTTTTCCATACGAGAGAAGAATTAGAAAAAAATGGCATTTCTATTGAAATAGCAAGTGAAACAATAGATGTTGCTAAGGGAATGAAAGGTGCGACTGTAAAACCAGATCTTTCCATTGATGATGTAGATGTTAACAATTATGATGCAATAGTATTTGTAGGTGGTATAGGAGCTAACTCTTACTTTGATAATGAAAAAATACATAAAATCATAAAAAGTGCTATGATAAAAAACAAACTGCTAGCTGCAATATGCATAGCCCCTTGTATCCTAGCAAAAGCTGGCGCTCTAAAAAATAAAAAAGCTACAGTGTTTAACATTCCTTTTGTTAAAAAATATAGAAAGATATTAGAGGAAAACGAAGCACTATTTCAGAAAAAGAAAGTGGTTGTGGATGATAATATTATTACAGCAAATGGTCCCTCTGCTGCAAGAGATTTTGGTAAAATAATTTCACAAATGTTGAAAAAATGAAAGTCAAAACAAATTGCGAATATTTCGAGTGGAAAAACAAATTTTTCGTAGCAGATGCAAACAAAATAGACCAATGTTTTTTAAAAGAACCATACTGTAAACTCAATAAATTAGTCAAAACCAACTGTCCTGAAAACTGCAAATATTTCACTAGCAGAAATTAAAAAAATTGCTATTTTAAAAAATAAAGAAATGTAAGGTGGTTTGACAGCGTACCAAGAGCATCTGACTTTCAAGCGGTGAAGTTTACCCTGGAAG
>Ga0164318_10007329_pt1 | contig 10689 bp, 8 predicted proteins | sample GuaBasSedimGuay9_FD_113734 | JGI IMG/M metagenome (GOLD analysis project Ga0164318, IMG submission 113734) | Subseafloor sediment microbial communities from Guaymas Basin, Gulf of California, Mexico - Guay9, Core 4571-4, 0-3 cm | ecosystem: Environmental > Aquatic > Marine > Hydrothermal vents >...
AAAATCATATCAATCGATTCTTCTTTGGCATCTGCAATAAAACCACAGGTATTTATAATAACAATATCACTTTCTTCATCGGTTTCATGAACGACTTTTAAATCGTTTGCTTTTAGCTGACCCATAAGGTGTTCGGAATCTACTAGATTCTTACTGCATCCCATTGTGATAATATTAATCGATTTGTTTTTAGCTTTTGTTTTCATAAATAATTGACGCTGAATTTTGCTGCGAAATTAATTGAATTTTTTTGTTAGACGTGTTAAATATTTCTAAGCGTCTATAATTTTTTTGATTTTGCTTATCTTAGCTTCCAAATTAACTTATGATACTGTTGAAGAATAATTAAGAAAATTAATGAGTTTGCTTGAGCTGTTGTTTGTAAATACTGTTGCTTGGAAATGGATTTCAATTTTCGGCTTGGTATTTATTTATCTTTTTGCAATTTTTATAATTATCCGTACTCTATTACAGAATAGGAATCCGTCTACAACATTAAGTTGGGTTTTGATTTTGGTATTGTTGCCATATCTTGGACTGCTATTTTATTTTTTCTTTGGACAGAGAATGAGCAAACGGTGGATTTTCAGACGCTTAAAGATACGGGAATTAGTGAAAATAAGTAAAGTAAGTGATTCTCAACTTAAAGCTCTGAGGAATGTAGATGATATTTCAGAGCCTCAAGTATTGAGGAATTTGAAGTTAATCAGGCTTTTACTTCGTGAAAATTCCTCTTTTCTTTCGGTAAATAATTCCATAGATATTTATCATAATGGAACGGACGTTTATAGTCAGCTGTTTAAAGATTTAAGTTTAGCAGAACATTTTATTCATATCCAGTATTATTTATTCGAAGAAGGAAGTGTAGCTAATCGTATTCAAACAATTTTGTTGGACAGGTTGAAGTCCGGTGTGGAAGTGAATTTAATGGTTGACGGTATTGGTAGCAGAGGCCTTTCCAGTGAATATATTGAAACATTAAGAGCCGCCGGGGCAGAAGTATTTGTATTTCGTCCTGTGCGTTTCCCTAGTTTAACGTCTAAAATTAATTACCGTAATCACCGGAAAATAGTGGTGATTGACGGCGCGATTGGATATACAGGTGGAATTAATATTGCCGATAAATATATTTATGGTGATGGTGATTTGGGTTTTTGGAGGGATACACATATTCGGATTTTTGGTGATGCGGTTAAAATGCTAGAAGCTGTTTTTTTAGTCGATCGTTATTTTGTAACCAATAAGTTTGATAAAAGTCCTGCTAAATTCTTTCCAAGTGTAAACTTTAAAGGTGATAAATATGTACAGATTGCCAATAGCGGTCCTGAGTCTTCTACGCAAAATATATTGAATGCATATTTTATGGCCATTAGTTCGGCACAAAAAAGTATCTGTATTACAACGCCTTACTTTGTTCCAAACGAGAGCCTTTTAATTGCACTAAAAACAGCTGCGGCAGGTGGTGTTGATGTGCAGATTATTCTTCCGGGTCGTATTGATAGTAAGATCGTCCAATACAGCTCTCGCTCTTATATTTATGAACTTTTGCGCGCTAATATTAAGGTTTATTTTTATGAAGCAGGGTTTATTCATGCTAAGATTATGCTTGTTGATAGTCATCTATCAATAGTTGGTTCTGCTAACTTCGATTATAGAAGTTTTTATCATAATTTTGAAATTAGTGCTTTAATTTATAATATCGAGGATAATAAGAAGCTGAGAACACAATTTGAAAAGGATAAAAAGAATTCTATGCGGATTAAATTAGTTAAATGGAAGAAACGCCCTGTTAGCGATAAATTGAAAGAGTCTGTTTCTCGATTGCTATCGCCCTTAATTTAGGTCTCTTTTCTTCGTTTGAAATGTAAGGAATCACCCCATTCGTTGTACCCAACTGTGTTTCCTGTTCTATGAATGCGAGCTTCAAGGCAATTTTTGCATGCATCGGCTTCTTCATCAATACAAGGCTTGTCTTCGTACAGCAAATAATCTTCGCGGTATTTTAATGGTGTTAAGTTTGGCATAATAACATTGGCTCCTGCCATTATTGCCTTTTCGCGTCCTTCTGCATCTATAGTTTGCATAGCTGTAGTAGCTACGATATTAATATCTTTCATTAAAATTCGTAATAGTGCAACCATCTTCAGACTTAATTGAAAACGTTCTTTCAGTGGGAGTAGTGTGTCGCTGTATTTATAAAGCGGTGTTTGTTTGTGTTCAATATAAGGTCCCATTCCTGCCATATCAATATCCAATTTTTTAAAAAATAATAAGTCGTTGGCTAAATCATCTATAGTTTGAAAGGGGAGACCTATCATTACGCCCGTTCCAACTTGATAGCCCGTCTCTTTCAAATCGTAAAGGGATTGAATACGCTTTTGAAAGTTGTGTTTTTTATTTCTTGGATGAATTTTATAGTACAATTCTTCATTGCTTGTTTCTATCCGAAGTAAATAACGATGTGCACCTGCATTAAGCCAGCGTTTATAGGTTTCTTTGCTTTGCTCTCCGCAAGAAAGAGTGAGTCTTAAACTTCCGTCTCCAATTTTTTTGATTTCTCGTATTAGATATTCAATTTTGTCAACAAAATCTTTATCATTTCTTTCGCCTGATTGAATTACCATAGACGCAAAGCCTTGATTGTATGCGAATTGTGCGGCTTTTATAACTGCTTCATCATCTATTTTATAACGCTCTATATTCTTATTGCTCAGACGAAGACCGCAGTAAAAACAATCTTTTGAGCAAATATTAGAGTATTCTATCAAACCACGGAAGTATACTTTATTTCCTACTTCTACTTTTTTTACTTCAGCAGCATAACGGAAAAGTTCCTTTTGATCTTCACCTTCTACTTTCAGTAAAGTAACTAAATCCTCTTTTGAGAACTGCTTTTGTTTTAAGATGTCAGTTACTTTAGTCATTATGCTGTTATTTTATTCACAAAGGTATTTAAAATATCCAAATACGGTTTTAAAATGGATTTATTTAACAGTATTTTAAATCTTGGTAACTACAAATTCGGTACGGCGGTTTTCTGCGCGTCCTTCTTCAGACTGGTTATCGGCAATGGGTTTTGCTAAACCATAACCTCTATATGTTAATCGTTTGCTCTCAATTTTATGCTCAATCAAGAAATCATAAACGGCTTTGGCACGAGCTATTGAAAGTTTTAGGTTATAAGATGCAGTTCCTACATTGTCAGTATGACCTTGAATTTCTATGTGAATTGTAGGATTATTATTTAAGAATGAGATGAGTTTTTCTAATTCAATTTCTGATTTTTTCTTTAGCTCCGATTTATCTGTTTCAAAGAAAATATTTTTTAAGACAACTTTTTCTCCAATGGCAATAGGGTGTAGTGGAATATCTTTTAAAAACGGGTCTTGACTTTCGTAGGCTTTTTGCATTAGGAACTGGTCGGAATAGAATAAATAACCTTTTCTCGAAACATTTAGTAAATAGTCTTTTCCCAGATTTAAAGTCAATAAAAAGCTTCCGTCAAAAGCATCAGAAATAGAATAGATAATTTGCTTTCCCGTTTCAATATCAATAAGCTCAAATTGTGCACTTAGGAGTTCTTGAGTTTTTGCATTGTAGACAACTCCTTTTAAGTAGGTAATCTTTTCGGGTTGAATATTTTTTGGTAGCTTGAAAGAGTAGAGGTCAAGCTCGCCAAATCCTTCTTTCCTATCGGAAGCAAAATAGGCTAATTCCCCGTTTGGAGCAACTAAAATGCTGCTCTCGTCTTTGTTAGTATTAATGGGGTAGCCCAAATTAATCGCTTTTCCCCAATCTTGTTTTTCGTTATCCCATTTCGACATATAAATATCTGTTCCTCCCATCCCGATATGTCCGTTAGAAGAGAAGTAAAGAGTCTGATTATCAGGATGGATAAAAACGGATTCTTCGTTTTTATCGGTGTTGATATTGGAATTTAACTTTACAGGTTTTTTCCAATAACCATTCTCATCAATATCTGCTCTAAAAATATCGGATTGACCTTGAGATCTTTTTGGTGCGCGGACAAAATAAATACTCTTTCCATCAGATGAAAGTGATGGTTGACTTTCCCAATGTGAGGTGTTGATGGGTGGCCCTAAGTTTTGTGGTTTACTCCAAATATTTCCTTTCTTCCGAGAAAAAAATAAATCGCAGCTGCCATATCCTTTTCTTCCATTTCCATATTCTCCAAAATTCTCACAAACGGTAAAAACAAGCGTTTTCCCATCAGCCGAAAGGCTTGCCGCTCCTTCGTTAAATGGAGTATTAAGTTCGTAAATAGGGAAGCTCTTTCGCCAAAGACTATCATTAAGGTTAATAGCTCCCATAAAATCTTCCTGTTCGCCTTTGCCTTGTCTATCAAGCCTTCGGGTAAATAATAGAAATTTATTATCGATAGTTATTGATGGGAAATATTCCGATTTTTTAGTGTTGATATTCGATCCGAGATTTCTCAATTTAAAAGCAACCGGATGCTTTATGGCTTCCAAAGCAAAAAGGCAGTTTTGGATTTGAAATTCGGTATCTTCTTTTAAGTTTTTACTGATGTTTGAAAAGCTTAAATATTTTTTGAAAGACTGAAGAGCCTCTGTATAAAAACCTTCTTTTAGATATAATTTAGCCAAGTAATAGTGTTCGTCTGCTACGGCATTTGGGTTAATGGAAAGTCCTTGTTTATAAAAATCAATTGCTCTCAAAGGATAACCCAATTCTTCTTTAATAAGGGCGGTTAATAAATAGGCTTCGATAAAATTCCTATCGGTTTTCATTGCTTTTATTAAAATAAGCTCTGCCTCAATTTTGTTTCCTAAGGTATATTCTATTGAAGCTTCTTTGTAATATTTTTTTGCTCTTTTTGATTGTGTGTGCAGATTTTGTGCTTCCGAAATATAGGGGAGAAGCATTAAAAAAACTACAAATAAAAATAACCGTAAATTCATATTTTGGTTTTAAACAAAGATAGGGATTTTGTATTAAATTGTAGAATATTTAAGATTTATGGAATAGGTCAAATATTCACTTATTTTTAAACTGAAAGCTTATATTATTAAGCTCAATAAGCAGCAGAGCTGCGAAATATTGATAGATAATATGGATAGTGAAAGAGTTTAAGGTGCAGAGCACCGAAACATAAAGTAATATTTGCTGTAAATCTTAATCGTCAAAAAAATTGAATATGTATTTGTCATTATATTGAGTATCATTTTTTCGTAAAATTTCTAGATATTCCACCTTAAATGATTCCTTTTTATGATGTTTCTCTTGATTTAATATGTATTTAACAACGGTATTTATTTGAGAATGTGAATGGGTAAATGCACCATATCCTTTTTGCCATTCAAATTTATATTTTGATAATTTGTTTTGTTTTATCCAAGCATTGCTAGATGTTTTTATTTCTTCTACCAAATCAGGAATAAGTTGGTTCAAGTTGTAGCCAATAAAAATATGGATATGATCGGGCATTGAACTTATTGCCAGTACTTTATGCTTGTGGTTTTGAATAATTCCTGTAATGTACTTTTCTAGTTCATTTTTCCACGATTTTTTTATTAGTGCCTCACGATTTTTCGGTGAAAAAACTAAATGAAAATAGGCTTGTGAATAGGTGTTTGCCATTTTTTTATTTTTAAACTTCAAGGTTTCGGTGCTCTGCACCTCGTTTTCCTTGCGGTATTTTCAACTATTAAGATTATCGGTGCCCTGCACCTACAAATATTATCGGTGCCCTGCACCTAAGTTACCAATTTTATTTTATCTATGGCTAGTATAGCTTATTCAAAAAAGCAATCAGCTTTTGGCTAGCCATGCCGCGATGACTAATCTTATTTTTCTCTTCTAAAGGCATTTGGGCAAAGGTTTGTGTAAAGCCTAAAGGACGGAAAATTGGATCGTAACCAAAACCTTTATTACCCTGGATAGGTTTTTCTGTAATCTCTCCTTCAACCACTCCTTCAAAACTATATTCCTTGCCATCGATTATAAGCGCAATAACCGTTTTAAAACGAGCCGTCCTTAATTTTTTCCCTTTCATCTCTTCAAGTACTTTATTTACATTGTCCTCAAAGCTGCAATTTTCTCCGGCATAACGTGCGGAATAAACTCCCGGCTTACCACCTAAGGCATCAATCTCTAAACCGGTATCGTCGGCAAAACAATTGTAGTGGTAGCGACTATTAACAAAACGCGCCTTCTCAAAAGCATTATCTTTTAATGTTTCGTGCGGTTCTTCAATTTCTTCAAAACATTGTATATCAGATAGACTAAGTAGCTCAAAATGAGATTGAATTAAAGGCGCAACTTCTTGGAGTTTATGTTTGTTGTTGGTCGCAAAAACAAGTTTCTTCATAAGATTTGAATATGTATTCAATAATCATTATTTTTTATTCATTAATCACTAATCTGCAATCTTAAATCATTTTAGTGCTTCTTCAATTATCATAGAGTAAAATTCCTTTAAAGAATATCCCATAACTTGAATTTGTTTTGGAATAATACTTGCGTTTGACATACCGGGAACTGTATTTACTTCTAAGAACCAAAGCCTATCATCGTTTAAAATATAATCGAAGCGAACAACCCCTTTGCAATTTAAAACACGATAAAGTTTAGCAGAGGTTTCTTGAATATTTTTCTTTTCTTCTTCCGAAATATTGGCAGGAGTAACTTCGTCGGCCATATTTTCGTTATACTTGGCTTCGTAGTCGAAAAAATCTTTTTTAGGAATTATTTCTGTTACGGGAAAACGCATCACTTCACCCGCATAATCGAAAACACCACAGGTTAATTCCCGACCTTTAATATATTCTTCAATCAGTATTTCATCGTCTTCGGCAAAAGCTTTGTCGATAGCCGGTTTTAGTTCTTTTATATCAGAAACTTTGGACATTCCTACACTAGATCCACCTTGATTTGGTTTAATAAATACGGGTAAATTAATATACTCAATCAAAGTTTTTAAATCGCATTTATGGCGTTTAAACAAATGAATATCTTTCGCTACAGCCACTCCATTTTCTCTTACAATATGGTTGCAATAAGCTTTGTTAAAAGTTAAAGCCGACGTAACAGCATTGCTCGATGTGTAAGGAATATCAAGCATATCAAAATAGCCTTGCAGCTTTCCGTTTTCGCCAGGACTTCCGTGAATAAGATTAAAAACGAGATCGAACTTTATTTTATTATCTGCTATTTTCAGACTGAAATCGTTTTTATCTATCTGGATAATATTAGAATCAGAATTATTATAAATCCATTCATCTTTCTTTATTTCAATAAGATAAACCTGATATTTCGAGCGATCGATTTCAGCCGAAACCATAGCTGCACTTTTAATACTTATAGGATATTCTGCGGAGTCTCCTCCTGCTATTAGGGCGATATTTTTCTTCATTATGTTTAATAAATCAGTTACAATACTAATGAAAATAAAGCTTGAAAAAAAGACTTTAATAAGTTTTTTATACAAAAATTATGTCGAAAACTGCTCCTTTAATATTCAGCTTATTCACTATCTTTGCATAATATACAATATTAGGCCTTAGAATGAGTTTTTAATGGGTCTAGCAAGAGTTGAGTTATGAGTTTCGGTAGATTTATTATTAGTAAAACATTTTTTAAACATTTAGGAATTATTATTGGATTAATAGTGATATTGCTTTTTGTAGTTATTAAAGGTCTTGATTTTTATACTCATAAAGGAGAATATATATTGGTTCCTCAGCTAAAAAATCTTGATGGTGATAGCTTAGTGGCAAATTCAGATTCCCAGTTTCTTCAATATGTTTTAATTGATTCTATTTTTGATGCAAAGTCCCGTCCGGGAGGTGTTTCGCATCAGTATCCTTTGGCTGGTGCTAAAGTAAAAAAAGGACGAAAAATATATTTAACTATCGTTTCTAAAAGTCGTGAATATATCCCAATGCCTAATTTAGTCGATTTAAGTATTCGTAGGGCGATAGATATTGTTTATCAGTCACGTTTAAAAGTTAATCAGCTGATTTTTGTCGAAAATTTTGCTCGTAATGCAGTACTTGCTCAGTTAATACGACAGGATACTATAGCTCCTGACTCTATGATTTTAATAGGATCGCATATCAATTTGGTAGTAGGAGATGGGCATAATCCTTCGGGGGTTCGTCCTCCGTTTTTAATTGGAAAAACTGCAGAAGAAGCAAAGGAAATTATTTATAAAGCGAGTTTGAATTTTGGTGGTGCAGATACTTTATGGGGAACATCGCACGAGGATCTAAGAGTGTTTGAGCAATATCCGCTTTTCGATCAAAAAGAAGCTGTTTTTCTTGGTGATGAAATGCGTATCTCTTTACGTTCTGCTATCGACTTTAATTTTGATTCTTTGGTTTTTCATATGTTAAATGATACCATTTCTGCTGATACGCTTTTAGGTGATAGCTTATTGTTAAATGCTGATTTAGAGGGGTTTTAATTTGAAATACAAGAGTCTTTTGGTTGTGGTTTTCATTGTGGGATTGTTCTTGAATATTCAGGCGCAAGAACAATTGTTGGGCTTAAATCAAAATCCTGAAATCAAGAAACGGAAACAACTTAAAGCAAGTCAGGAAATAGCAGTTTTCCTGCCTTTCTTCGATGATTTTAAACAAGATGAAAACTTTCCAAATCCAAATTTTTGGTCTGATGATTACACTTTTATAAATACTTCTTTTCAGAAATTTCCTGCAAATATTGGAGTGGCAACTTTTGATGCTTTGGATGAAAATGGAGAGATTTATGAGCACGCAAATAGTTTTGGTTTTATAGCCGATTACCTGACTTCTAATGATATCCGTTTAGATAGTCTCGACAAGGAAAATAGGGTTTTGGTGGTGGCAGATTCTCTATACTTTAGTTTTTATTATCAACCGCAAGGAAGGGGTAATGCTCCTGAAAGTTCAGACTCTTTGGTTTTGGAGTTTTATTCCGGTCGTGATAAGATTTGGTATCCTGTTTGGTCTTATGAGGGAATGCCATTAGATAGTTTTTATGTTAAAAATCAAACTTATTGTAAACAAGTTTTAATACCAATAAAAGATAGTGCACGTTTTTATCATCCCGATTTTAAATTTCGTTTTTACAATTATGCCAGTCTATCTTCTTCTATTCAAACCTCTTGGCAAGGTAATGCCGATCAGTGGAATATCGATTATGTAAAGCTTGATATCGGACGAAGCAGAAATGATATTTATTCCGAAGATTTGGTTTTTGTTAATCCTCCACCTTCATTCTTGAAAAATTATCGGGCTATGCCTTATAATCAGTATAAGAATGATCCTACCAATTCTATGGCTGATAGTTTACATTCTATTTATATCTCTAACCTAAGTGCTTTGCCTTATACGGCTGAATACCGATATACAATATCCAATCAACTACTTCAGGATTCTGTTTATTTGGGTGGCGCCGCAAATATTAATCCTTTTATTTTTGAAGGATATTCTACTTTTCCTCGTTTTAGTGATCCAAAAGTGATTTCATTTTTCAGTTTGTTTAATGAAGATAAAATGGAATATACTATCACACATAGTGTTCGGACATTAGATGCTGAGTTTGGTGATACTTTAATTCAGAAACAAAGCTTTGGTAATTATTTTGCTTATGATGATGGATCGCCAGAGGCCGGATACGGATTGAGTGGCTCAGGAAATAGTGCTGCACTGCGCTTTAAACTCAATATGCCCGATACTTTAACTCAAGTTCAAATGTATTTTAACCCAACGGTATTAGGCAATGAAGATTATTTTTATTTAACGGTTTGGGAGAGTTTGGAGCCTGAAGTGATTTTATACGAAGAGCTTGTTCAGGTATCCTTATCGGATGATGCATCAGGATTTATAAGTTTTGATTTGGATGAGATAATTGTGGTTTCTAATGAAGTTTATGTCGGATTTACGCAAACTTCTGATGCAAATCTTAATGTAGGTTTTGATTTGTCATTTTCGCCTCAAGAAAGTCTTTTTTATGATGCCGGTGATGGTTGGTATCCTAGTATTTTTGAAGGCTCTTTGATGATACGTCCTGTTTTTGCAAATTATAAAGGAGATGAAACACTAACTGTCATAAATGACGAGGATGGAGTACAGATTTATCCAAACCCATTAAAATCGGGAAATTTGACGGTGGCTGTTGACGATGGTCGGAATTATTTAATACATATTTATAGTTTATTGGGGAAGTTGGTATATTCTACACAATTCCAAGAACAACTTAATCTTGATTTTCTTAAAGAAGGAGTATATTTGCTTCGATTTGAAAATCAGATAAGTGGAGAAATTAAAAGTCAAAAACTAATAATTACAAAATAGTGGAAAATAAAGACAATGATATAGAATTATCGGAAAACGAAGCGGAGATGTATGAGCATTTTCGGTTTGTTGTAGATAAAGGTCAATCTGCTTTGCGCATTGATAAATTTTTGATGAGTAAGCTGGAGAATGCTACTCGTAATAAGATTCAGCAAGCTGCAAAAGCTGGCAATATTTTAGTAAATGATTTTGTTGTAAAATCAAATTATAAGGTTCGTCCCGATGATATTATTTCCATTGTTTTGTCGGAACCACCGCGTGATACTAATATTTATCCCGAAGAAATTCCTTTAAAAATTTTGTTTGAAGACGATGATCTGATTGTTATTGATAAACAGGCCGGTTTGGTTGTACATCCCGGGCATGG
>Ga0164318_10007330_pt1 | contig 10689 bp, 8 predicted proteins | sample GuaBasSedimGuay9_FD_113734 | JGI IMG/M metagenome (GOLD analysis project Ga0164318, IMG submission 113734) | Subseafloor sediment microbial communities from Guaymas Basin, Gulf of California, Mexico - Guay9, Core 4571-4, 0-3 cm | ecosystem: Environmental > Aquatic > Marine > Hydrothermal vents >...
CCCGCCCGACGCAGGAACTCCACCAACTCCCCCACATGCTCCTCGAAGCGGTCCACCGAGGTGTGGCCCGCACGGGGGATGACCAGGAACCGCGGACCCTGGTCGCCGCACTTGCTGCGCATGCGCTCGAAATCCGCCACGGGCACGGTCCGGTCCCGATCGCCGTGGACCATCAGCACGGGGCAATCCAGGCGGCACAGGGTGTTGATGGGCGCGATCTCGTGGTACCGACGTCCGATGATCCGCTCCACGTAGCGCAGCACCAGCGGGGCGGCCCAGTCCGGGATGTGCGCCTGCTTCATGAAACGCCGCATCATGTCCGCCGGATGCGCGAAGGTGGACAGGCTGATCACCGCGGAGATGTCGTCACGATCGGCGGCCGTCAGCAGGGCCGCCGCCCCTCCCAGCGAGTGGCCGCATAGGGCCACCGGACCCTCGTGCTCGGGCTGGCTCTTGACCCACTCGACCGCGCGGCTCAGGTCGGCGGCGAACTTGGGCAGGGAGGAATGGCCGTCGCCGTCGCTCAGCCCGTGGTTGCGGGCGTCTATCAGCAGGATGTTCAATCCCGTGGTCATCAGGACCCTGGCCAGCGGCAGCAGGAACAGGGCGTTGCCCCCCCAGCCGTGCATCATCACCAGGGTGCCGGCGGGCTGGCCGGCCGGCAACAGCCATCCGCACAGCCGCTTGCCGCGTTCGGTGGGGATCCACTCCCGGCGAAACGTCAGACCGACCTGCCCGGGGTCGCCTTCCTCGGGCACCCGGGGTGCTGCGAAGCTGCGGTGGAGCATCACCAGCAGACCGGCCAGGCCGACCGCCGCGATGACGAGGATGATGATGATGGCTGTGAGCATGGCTCAGGGATCCTTCCGCAACGGGGTACGAGCCTTTTCTCTCAAGAGAGGGAGGCCGGCGGCGATAAAGGAGATAACCACGGCCAGCCGTCCCGCTGCCGCAATATCGGTCACCGAAACCCAAGGGGCAACACAGCCATGATCAACCGTCGTTCCGAGGAAAGGTTGCAGACCCTTTACCACGCCCGGGTGTACAACATCCGGACGAACGAGTTGGTCGGCTATCTGGTCGATGTCTCCCACCACGGTGTCCGGCTCATGGCTCCACGACCCATCGAGCCCGGGGAGAACCTGACCCTGCAGTTCCACTGCCCCGTGGAGATCAACGGCCTGCAGACCATCATCTTCAAGGCCCAGGTCCAGTGGTGCAAGCGCGACCACAACCTCGACTTCTGGGCCGTCGGCACGTACGTCATGGAGAATGCGGAGCAGCTGTATTCCCTGTTCTACGCCCTGGAAGACCGCCTCTGCCGCCACGGCTGATCTCTCCTAGCGGGCCAGATCCGCGAACCGCGTGAACTCCTTGTGGAAGTGCAGGTCGAAGGCGCCGATGGGGCCGTTGCGCTGCTTGCCGATGATGATCGAGGCCATGTTCTTGACCGTCTCGTCGTCGGGTTTGTAGACCTCTTCGCGGAAGATGAACAGCACCAGGTCGGCGTCCTGCTCGATGGCGCCGGACTCGCGCAGGTCGCTCAGCATGGGCCGGTGGTCGGTGCGCGCCTCGACCCCGCGCGAGAGCTGGCTCAAGGCCAGCACGGGCACCTCCAGGTCCTTGGCCATGCCCTTGAGATTGCGGCTGATGGCCGAGATCTCCTGCTGGCGGTTCTCCACCCTCCCCGACGAGCTCATCAGCTGCAGGTAGTCGATGATGATCAGCCCCAGGCCGTGCTGCTGCTTCAGGCGCCGCGCCTTGGCCTTCATCTCCAGCACCGAGATGCCGCTGTTGTCGTCGATGAAGATCGGCGCCTTGGAGAGCTGCTCGCAGGCCGCCGTCAGCCGGGGCCAGTCCTCGGCCCGCAGCTTGCCGCGCCTGAGGTTGTGCAGGTTGAAGCCGGCGCTGCTGCCCAGCATGCGCATGACCAGCTGCTCGCGGCTCATCTCCAGGCTGAAGATGCCCACCGGGGTGTCCTCGTTCACCGCCACGTTGTAGGCCAGGTTGAGCGCCAGGGAGGTCTTGCCCATGGATGGGCGGGCGGCCAGGATGATCAGGTCGGATTTCTGCAGCCCGCCGGTCTTGCGGTCCATCTCGGCGAAACCCGTGCGCAGACCGGTCACGTCGGAGTTGCTCTGGAACGCCTCCTCGATGGACTTGAAGGTCGTCGGCACGATGCGCTCGACCCCGGAAAAGCCCTCGCTGTCGGACTGCTCGCTGATCTCGTAGATGCGGCCCTGGGCGCGGTCCAGGATGGCGGCGGCCTCGTCCTGGGCCTCGTAGGCCTCGCCCGCGATGGCGGTCGAGGCGGAGATCAGATGCCTGAGCACCGCCTTTTCCCGCACGATGCCCGCGTGGAAGACCACGTTGGCCGCGGTGCCCATCATGCCCGCCAGGTCGATGAGGAAATCCATGCCCCCCACGACCTCCAGCAGGTCGCGTCCCTGCAGGGCCTTGAGCTGGCGCTTGTCCAGGAACTGCTCGGCGGATTTCTGCAGCATGTCCGCCACGGTGATGGGATCGACGGCCTGGTCGTTCTCGTACAGGCGGCACATGGCCCGGAAGATGATCTGGTGCTCCAGGCGATAGAAATCCGCATGGGTGATCTTCTCGCGCGCCAGGCCGACGGCCTCGCGGTCCACCAAGACCGCCCCGAGCACGGCCTGCTCGGCCTCCTCGCTGAACGGGGGACGCCGGTCCTTGGGCAACTGGTCGTAGCCGAAGGCCGAGTGCAGGGTGCGACGTTCCCGGGCCGCGGCTTCGGCCGAGGGGATGCCGTCAGGTTGGGGTTTCATTTCCATCAGTCAATCCTCATGCTGGTTGTGACCACGGACAAACAGTATTCAACTCGACTCTTCCTCCACTTCCCTGATTCTCTCCTCCAGGAAGTGCTGGATATCCTCTTTGGCCGGCAGTTTTTCCCTCTCTGCCGGAATTGACCAGTTCTGCAAGGGCATTCTTATTCGAGGATAAGCCGGAGCGCTCAAAATAGAGACTTCCAATCTGTCTCTTTAGCTCCCTCACAGACCATTGACCTCGAATACATTCCACCGTGTAAAACCCCCGTTTAAGCTCATCATCGAGGTCTACTATGAGTTCCAGGTGGCTATAGGACAGTTTCTGCACCAACTGATCGGCAGGAACCGGGAATTGTGGGGACAATGTCCCCACTTTCTTGGCAAATGAACATCCGGACGGGATAACCCCATTCAATTGTGGGGACTTGTCTCCATATGATGCCCGGTCGGCTCCGGTTAGTTCGAATTCAGCTATATGAGCGCCGATCAACCAGTTCCGCAGAGTCAAACTCGTATTGACAGCTCGCGTGGCCTGGACCGCCAAGTCTTCATCAACCCGGCAAATAGCCACAACCAGATTCTGAAAATCCAATGCCACGCGAGACTCTCTTTCTCCGTCAATATTCGGGCTCCCGAATGTATCACACCCAAAGAACGGACCCAAATCCTCACCAGGAATATCCCGACAATCCTGTGGACAACCCGGGGACAACTCTCCGGACAACCGGTCGCCACCTCCGGAAAACCTGGGGACAACCCGGATTCCCGGTGGAAAACATCCCGTCCGTTCCCGATAATCGGGGCGTGAAGGGAATTTCCGCCCTGTCTGCGCACCGTTTGGCCTGTCCCGGGGCCTGGGGATAACTTTCCCCCGCACCGTCGTCATCCGCGGGAGACACGAACCATGCGATTGTCGCCTTTCGCCAACAAACACAACCGCGCCCTGCGGCGCATCGACCAGGCTCGCCGGCACATGCGGCCCTGGAGCGGGCCCGAGGGGTTCCCCTGGCAGGACCGGGCCTTCAGCGAGCGGGCGCTCAGACTCCAACTCGACCCCGACACCAACCAGGGCTCCCGCCGGCCCGAGGTGATCACCGCCCACGTCGACTGGCTGCTGCACACCCTGCAGACCATGCTGCCGCACCGGGACGGCCCCTTCCATGTTCTGGATGTCGGCTGCGGACCCGGCCTGTACGGACACGAACTGGCCCGCCGCGGCCATCACGCCACGGGTCTGGACATCTCCCCGGCGGCCCTCGACCATGCCCGCGAGCAGGCCTCCGCGCAGGATCTGGACTGCCGTTTCCTGACTGCGGATCTGCACGACCTGCCCGACGATCTGCCCGCCCTTACGGCAGAGGCGTTCGGACCGGCCGACGCCGTCACCTGGTGGTTCGGGGACTTCCACGGTTTCTCCGCCGCCCGGGCTCCGGAGATCATCGCCCGGCTGGCGCGTTGCCTGCGCCCCGACGGCCTGTTCATCCTGGAATACGTGCCCTACGATCTCTTCAACCGGGACAACGGCTCCACCTGGGATCTCGTGCGGCATTCCCCCTTCAGCGACCAGCACCACCTGTGGCTTCAGGAATACACCTGGTTTGCCGATGTGATGACCGAGGCCCACGCCCACTGGATCCTGGAGATCGAATCCGGCAACCTGCAGGAATACTGCCAGTGTCACCAGTGCTGGACGGATCAGGACCTGGATGCCATGCTGTCGGCGTGCGGACTCGTCGATCCGGTGCGTCACCCTCCGGTTACGGGGGTGGACCCGGAACTGGAGTTTCCCCTGGTGATCACACGCCATGAAACCGCCGAAAGGGACCCTCGGAATCCATGATCTTCCGCTCCCGTAAACGGCTGATCCCGTTCCTGTTCGGTCTGGTGGTGTTCATCGGCATCCTGACCGCGCCGAATTTCCCGGCCGTCAACGACCCCCACGGCAACCCCGTCATGCTGACCCACGAGGGCAAGGCCGCCCTGGGCCTGTTCCTGCTGGCGGGAATCTGGTGGGTGTTCGAGGTGATTCCCGTAGGCATCACCGCCATCGGCATCGGCGTGATCCAGTCCCTGTGGTTGATCCGCGACACCCGCGCGGCCCTGACCGACTTCATGGATCCGTCGGTGTGGTTCATCTTCGGTTCGCTGCTCATCGGCGCGGCCTTCGTCAAGACGGGCCTGACCCGCCGCCTGGCCTTCACGGTGATGTCGCGGATTTCCGAGGACACCAGGATCATCTACCTGGGCGCCTTCGGCCTGACGGCCTTCCTGACCCTGTTCATGGCCCACACCGCCGTGGCGGCGGCCCTGTTTCCCTTGCTGCTCATCGTGCACAACCTGTACGAGCCGTCCGGCCACGCCACGGTTTTCGGCAAGGGCCTGTTCATCGGCATGGCCTGGACCGCCGGCGCCGGCAGCATCATCACCCTGCTGGGCGCCGCCCGCGGGGCGGTGGCCCTCGGCTTCTTCAAGGAACTGACGGGGCAGGAGATCTCCTTCTTCGAGCTGACCAAGTTCATGCTGCCTTTGGGCGTGGTCATGGTGCTGTTGCTGTGGGCCTACGTGTGCCTGGTCTTTCCCCCGGAGCGTCAACGCCTGCCCGGCCTGCACGCCAAGGCCGCAGACCTGGCCGCCGGGCTCGGCCGCGTGTCCCGCAAGGAGGTCGCCACCCTGGTGATCGCCGTGGCCATGGTCCTGGCCCTGAGCATGCGGGCCTTCGTGCCCGCCCTGGGGAGCATCAACAAGAGCGCCATCATCCTCTCGGCCGTCATGCTCTTCTTCCTGCTGGACATCCTCAGCCTCAAGGATCTCGAGGCGGTGCCCTGGAACATCGTCCTGCTGTTCGGAGGCGCCATGAGCATCGGCTTCTGCCTGTGGCAGACCGGGGCGGCCGAGTGGCTGGCCATCGGCTGGCTGTCCTGGTTCCGCCAGGCACCCTGGTTGATGTTCATCATGGGGATCGCGTTCTTCGTGCTGGTGATGACCAACTTCATCATGAACGTGGCGGCCATCGCCATCACCCTGCCCGTGGCCCTGGTCATGGCGCCGTTCATCGGAGTGGAACCGGAGATCGTGATGTTCGCCGCCCTGGCCGCGGCCGGCATGCCGTTCATGCTCCTGGTGGGCGCCGCCCCCAACGCCATCGCCTACGAGAGCCACCAGTTCCGCACCCGGGAGTTCTTCATGTACGGGATCCCGCCCAGCATCATGCTGCTGGTCGTGCTGTCGGTGTTCGTGTGGAAGATATGGCCGTGGATGGGGATGCCCGTCCTGATGGGTGGCTAGTTCTCGGCCAGCCGGGTGTGGAGCCCCTTGATGGCCGCCAGCAGGACCTTGGGCCGAACCCCCAGGGGCAGGTGGATCATCTTCTTGTTCCAGCGGGCATCGAACAGGCCCGTGTTGTCGGCCAGACGGATCACCCGGAACCCGTCGTCCAGGGCCGCATCGACCAGATCCGGCATCTCGGCCCCCAGCGGGGATTCCTTCCTCTCGACCATCACGACGGTCCCGGTCCCCCTGCCGAGTTCCCTGCGCAGGGCCCTGTCCGAATCAACCGTCACGACCTGGTAATCGGCACCCAACCAGCTGAGATAGTCGCCGGCCAGTTCCTTGTCCCTGGTCACAAGCAGGACTCGTGGTTTATGGGGATCTGTCTCAAACATGATTCGGTTCCCCGCTTTGAAAAGCGGGGGCTGGAAAACACAAGAGAACCTCGCCCTGATTCCCCCGGCTCCCACAGCCCCCACATTGATCACAGCCCCCACATTGGTCCAGGCAGCACCCTCATCCAAATCGCGATGATGGTTGATTCTATAAGCGCACCAGTATGCCGTACGGGTGCTGCCCGTCCCCACCAGCCTCACGAATTCCCATCCCTCATAACCTGGGCCAGGGGCAAGCATAATATGCAAAGGGTATGCCGTGATGAGAATTTTTCCTATATTTTATAACTTGTTGTGTTTTAACAATCTACACGACATCAACAGTTACATACGGGGTAGGGGCTTCCTGAAAGTGCCTCAAAAATATGGCGGCAAATCTCAGACATTTTCCTTAATTAACGGGAAGGCACCAAGTTAGAAACTGCCATAAATTTGAGGCACCAATAACCAAAGTGTCACGATTTGAATTCATGAGAGGCGATCCCGAGCTTGCTCATCTTCTTCTGGAACTGCTGCCGGGCCATGCCGCAGGCGGCCGCCGCTCGGGTCACGTTGCCGCCGGTCTCGGCCAGACGGGCGCGAAAGAACTCCCGCTGGAATTTTTCCATGGCTTCCTTGTAGTTCCTCACCCCGCCCTCCGCGGTCCGGGAAGGCCGATCCTTGATCCGGATATCGGCCAAGGTGATGACGCTGCCCTCGCAATCGATCACCGCGGCCTCGATCAGGTTGCGCAACTGGCGCACGTTGCCGGGCCAGGGGTCGGACATGAAACGGGCCATGACCGCCGGGGAGAAGCCATCGATCCGCCTATGGAAGTCCTTGCAGAAGCTGCCCAGGAAGTGGAGGGCCAGAGGTTCGATGTCCCCGCGGCGCTCGCGCAGGGGGGGCACCTCGATGCGGTACCGGTCCAACCGGTAGTACAGGGCCTCGCGAAAACGGCCCTCGCTCACGGCTTTCTCCAGGTTCTCGCTGGTGGCCGCCAGAACGCGGGCTGTGACGGGAATCTCGCGATCCTCCCCCAGACGCACCAACACCTTCTCGCCGATGGCCCGCAGCAGCTTGACCTGGAAGGCAACGGGGCTCTCGCCGATCTCATCCAGGAACAGATCGCCGTCCCCGGCCAGTTCCATCTTGCCCACGCGCATGGAGATGGCGCCGGTGAAGGTCCCCTTGGCGTGCCCGAAGATCTCCGACTCGATGAGTTCCGGCGGCACGGCCCCGCAGTTGAGGCAGATCATGGGCTTGTCCCGACGCGAGCTGACATCGTGGATCCGCCGGGCGATCATCTCCTTGCCCGTGCCCGATTCACCGGTGATCAACACCGTCGTGTCGGTGGGTGCGACCTTCTCGATCCTGCGCAGCAGGGCGAAGGTCTTGTCGTCGCCGGCGATGAAGTTGCCGGTCAGGCGCCCCACCTCCTCCTGGAGGGCCTGGACCTCGTACCGGCCGTGCCTGAGCTTCAGCGCCTGCCGGATGAGGTTGTCCAGTTGGGAGACGTCCGCGGGCTTGATCACGTAGTGGAAGGCGCCCAGCTTGATGGCCTGCACCACCATCTGCATGTCCCGGGAACCGGACAGGATGATCACTTGCGGCGGATCGTCCAGTTCCAGGATCTGTTCCAGGATCTCCAGGCCATGGGCCTGGCCGGTGCCGAAATCCAGATCCAGCAGCACCACATCGGCCCCGTTGTTCTCCATCTGCTGGAGGCCCGACGGCCCGTCGTAGGCCACGGCCGTGTGCAGACGGGCCGAGAACACCGCGGCCAGATCCGCGCAGAAATCCTGGTCGTCGTCGATGATCAGCAGACGGCCGCCGTCAGGCATGGTTTCCGGTCCCTTTCCCCTCGGACTGGGCCAAGGCCTCCAGCAAGGCCTTCAGCTTGCGCACATCGTTCCAGGTGTCACGCTTGGCGGCGGGATTGCGCAACAGGTAGGCCGGATGGTAGGTCACAACCACGGGAATATCCCGGTAAAAATGCACGCCGCCGCGCAAGCGGCCCAGGGAAACCGACGTGCCCAGCAGGGTCTGGGCGGCGACCCGTCCCAGGCAGCAGATCACCCGCGGCCGGATGATGGCCAGCTGCCGGGTCAGATGGGGTTCGCAGGCCAGCACTTCCGGCGGCAGGGGGTCGCGGTTTTGCGGGGGGCGACACTTGAGGATGTTGCAGATGAAGACGTCCTCGCGGGCCAGATCGATGGCCGCCAGGATCTTGGTCAACAGGCGGCCGCTGCGGCCCACGAAGGGCTCGCCCTGCAGATCCTCGTCCCGGCCGGGCGCCTCGCCCACGATGACCAGGTCGGCGCGCGCACTGCCGGCGCCGAACACGACGTTATGGCGGCTTGTGTGCAGCTCGCAGGCCGTGCAGGGCAGCACCTCATCGCGCAGGGACGCCAGGGCCGCCTCGGGATCGGTGGCCGGCTCGGCGGCCAGGAGCCCCGGCAACAGGGTCTCGTCCCGGTCGTGCCCGGCGATGCTGTCCAGGGCCCGGGAAACGAAGGTGCGACACTCGGCGGCGAAGGGGTCGTCATCCTCGACGGCGGCAGGGGTTGCGGCGGCAGCTGCGACGGCAGCCGGAGCCGGTTGCGACGGTGGTTGCGGTTGCGCCTGCGGTTCGGTTTGCGGCTGCGGTTCGGTTTGCGGCTGCGCCGCATTTTCCGCCGGTGCCGGGGGTGCGGACGGCGCTTGCATCCCCTCCAGGGGCGCAGGGGCACCCTCGTCCAGGAACCAGGCCCCCTCGGGCCTGTCGTTCTGGCGCAGCCATTTCAGCAGTTCGGCCACCAGCTCGGAGTATGCCCCGGACCCGCTCATGAACCTGCGGCCTCGGCCAGCTTCTGCAGCAGCAGCGCAGCCAGCTCGGGCTTGGGCAGGGATTCGCTCCGCCACACCACGCCCTCGCCGTTCAGCAGGGTGACACGGTGCTCCACGGCCCCGAAACCGGAACCCGTGGCGGTGGGATCGTTGGCCACGATGAAGTCCAGGTTCTTGGCCCGCAGCTTGGCCAGGGCCCGCTCCTGGACGGCCGAGGTCTCCAGGGCGAAGCCCACCACCTTCAGGCCGGGCTGCGCATGGGCGGGCACCACCTCGCCCAGGATGTCCGGGTTGCGCTTCATGCGCAGGGACCACCCCGTGCCCAGGTCCTCCTTCTTGAGCTTGCCTGTGGCCGGCGACTCGGGAGCGAAGTCGGCCACCGCGGCGGCCATGATCAGCCAGTCGGGCCGGGCGGCCAGGGCTTCGGTCACCGCCGCGGCCAGGTCGGCCGCCGTTTCCACGGACCGGAACTCCGCCAGCCCCCGCGGGGGGACCAGGGCCACCGGACCCGAAATCAGGGTCACCAGGGCCCCGCGCCGCGCGGCCTCGGCGGCCAGGGCGTAGCCCATGACCCCGGTGCTGTGGTTGGCTATGTAGCGCACCGGATCGATGGGCTCGCGGGTGGGACCGGCGGTGATCACGACCTTGCGGCCGCACCAGGGATCGGCGGCGGCGTCCGTCGTCTCATCCGGACCCGCGGTCGTGGTCGCCAGGTCGGCGGCCACGCGGCGCACGGTCGCGAGGATCTCCTCGGGCTCGCTCATGCGCCCGTCGGCGGTGGTGCCGCAGGCCAGGTATCCGCTGCCGGGACCCACCATGATCACGCCCCGGTCTTCCAGGGTCTTCAGATTGGCGCGGGTGGCCGGATGGCTCCACATGCGGTCGTTCATGGCCGGGGCCATGATCAGCGGCCCGTCCCAGGCCAGCAGCTGGGTCGAGACCATGTCGTCGGCCAGACCACAGGCGGCCTTGGCCATGATATCGGCGGTGGCCGGAGCCACCACCGTGATGTCGGCCCAGCGGGCGAACGAGATATGATCCAGGGCGCGGGTCTGTCCCTCGCCCCACAGATCGGTGGCCACCGGATGGCCCGTCAGGGTCTCCAGGGTCATGGGAGTGACAAAGCGCTGGGCGGCCTCGGTCATGGCCACCTTGACGGAAAAGCCCGCCTGCTGCAGCAGGCGGGCCAATAGGCAGCTCTTGTAGGCGGCGATGCCGCCGGTGACCATCAGCAGAACCCGAGGGGAAGCCGGTGGGTTGGCGGCCATGGTCTATTCCTCTTCCTGCTCCCTCTCCAGACGCAGCTGGCGGGCGCGTTCCTTGGCGTCGTAGAACTCGACCTTGCCCTCGATGAGGCGCTTGACGGCCAGCGTCGTGATCTTGCCGGGCACCGAAACGTTGAAGGTCCGGGCGCGCTC
>Ga0164318_10007331_pt1 | contig 10689 bp, 15 predicted proteins | sample GuaBasSedimGuay9_FD_113734 | JGI IMG/M metagenome (GOLD analysis project Ga0164318, IMG submission 113734) | Subseafloor sediment microbial communities from Guaymas Basin, Gulf of California, Mexico - Guay9, Core 4571-4, 0-3 cm | ecosystem: Environmental > Aquatic > Marine > Hydrothermal vents...
AACCAGGCCGGCTCCTAGCGCGGTCACGAACCATGTAAAGCCGGTTGCTAATAATGCTTGCAGGACAGGATGTAGATTTTCAAACCATTGGATCATCATCATCATTTCCTTTTTCATTTTCGGCCACAGGGTTGATTCCGCGCCGGTGACGAGCTTAGACGAAAAGCGGGGCCATTTCCAGTTTTGTTGCCATTTCTGCCATCGCTTCTTCGGTTGGAGCTGATTGGAAGCGGCTGGCGGCATCCAGTACTTTAGGTAGCAGGTGGATGTCACCGGCTGTGTTCAAAAAGATACCCGGACGGCCTAGCGCCCAATGTACTACTTGGTCAATATTGGCTTGGTCTTCGAATGGTTCGTACCAGGTGCTGCGGGTCTGCGTTTTATCTCCCCATGGCCTGCGGACAAGGGTCTTGATGGCTTGCATGGCTACATTCCGCTCTTGACAAATGGCTGCGAGAGCCTCGAAATCGGCGGCATATTGAGGGTTTTGCATCATGGTATAGTTGTAGGGCAAGAGTACCGAGTCAAAGTCAAAACGCTCCAGGCTGCGCTTGTGCATGGCGGGGACGGTCACGCCGTGGCCTGTCACGCCGAGGAAGCGCACCAGCCCTTGCTCGCGTGCCTCTATGAATGCTTCCAGCGCACCACCTGGCCCCATCGCAGTTTTCCAATCTTCTGGGTTCACTAGGAGGTGCATCTGCCACAGATCCACGTAATCAACGCGTAATCGTTCCAATGAACGGTGCAGTTCGTCCCAGGCACCCTGGTACGTGCGTTCTTCCGTTTTGGTGGCCAGGAAGAAGTTCTGCCGATGCTGTTTCATCCATGGCCCAATACGCAATTCCGCTTCGCCATAAGAAGCGGCAGTGTCTATGTGGTTGACGCCATACTTCAGCAGTACCTCCAACGTGTGGTCGGCCTCAGCTTGGGTCACCTTGCTGAGAGCGGCTGCTCCAAATAGGGTGCGCGTGCTTTTGTGGCCTGTACGTCCGAAAGCTTGTTTCTTGATCATTTCGTGACTCCTTTTATACAAACCTATTCCCTATGGAGTTGCCCAATAATAACTTTGTATTTTTGCTGCTCTTAGGAACACGATTCCTCAGCCCTTCCAGGGTGCTTCGTAAAGAAACCGTGTTCCTGGGAAAAAGTTATTTACAAACAGACCCTATGCAGGCCAGACTTTGCGTCCACCTCCCAGCGGCGTAATGGCATTAATTTGCGTCATTTCCTCTTGGGTCAGTGCTGGGAGCAACGCCGCGCCTACGTTGTCTTTTAGTTGCTTAGTGGTCTTGGCGCCGGGGATAGCCACTGTGACCGCTGGATTGGCCATCACAAATTGAAGTGCCAATTGGGCCAGGGTACGATCATGAGCCAGGAGACGCAACTTTTCCACCTTTGCCAGATCTTCCAGGTAGGTTTTGTGTTCCTCTGGATTGTCTTGCCAGCGCTGGCGGAAGTCACCTTCTCTGAATTGCGTGTCGAGGGCGAATTTACCTGTCAGGATACCCATCGCTAGGGGGCCACGCACGATGACTCCAATATCGTTTTCCATGCAATATGGAAAGATTTCTGCTTCTGCTGTCCGGTTGAGGATGCTGTAGTCAGTTTGCAAGGTAGCACAGTTGCCATCGGCATTGAAAGCCTTCAGGTACTCGAAGTCACTGGTGCTGACGCCGTAGGACAGTACTTTGCCATCTTGCTGGAGTCTCTGAAATCCCTCCAGAAATATTTCCATTGTGGGATCGCGAAAGTCGATGTGGCTTTGAATAATGTCCACATAGTCGGTCTGCAAGCGGCGCAAGTTGCTCTCCACGCCAGCAATTAGTTTTTCTACTGTGTTGTAGGCAGTTTGGTTGCGTTCGTTATCAAAGTTCCGCCAGCCAATTTTGGTGGCGACGATGAATTTGTCTCGACGCCCTTTCATTGCTTGGCCTAGCAATTCTTCGCTGTGACCAGCGCCATAGACGTCGGCGGTGTCGAAGAATGTTATGCCAGCCTCTAAGGCGATGTCAATTGTACTTAAGGAATCTTGGTCGTCGGTAGGTCCCCAAGCGTCGCCGCCAATGGCCCATAGGCCAATGCCGATCTCGGTAACGGCGAGGCCACTCTTGCCTAAAGTCCGGTTTTTCAAGGTCTGTATTGGCATTCTGTGATCCTCCTGATTTTGTGAGTGATGTTTGCGGATTTAGATATCAACTCCTGACCCGGATGAGCCGGAGTCGATGTGCCAGAGTGAAGCTCTGGCACATCGACTTTGTTAGAGCATGTCCATCAAACGGCGTATATGTTTCTTTTCTTCTAAGATTATTTTAGTTATAGCTTCCTGATCTGCCTTAGAAACTAAATCACGCAGGTCATAGAAAAATAAGAGGGTGTCTTTCTCAAAGCCCATAGCTGTACGCAGGGCGGTTTCCCCATCCTTGGCCTCTTTGGCCAGGCTCAGAGCCTTGTCTGGCCCGGCGAAAAGGGCATTTTCCAGAGCGACCTTAAGATAAGTTTCATATTGATCATATTCAGTAGCGGGCAGGCCCATGGCCGGAGTAACGTTTCCGAGCATCTTTTGGAACACTTGGTGGTGTCCGCGTTCCTGGAGTGCTAGTTCCTCAAAAAGGACTTTGAGTTCAGGATCGGTACTCTTGGCAGCTATGCCGTTATAAAAAACCTCGCCGTTCTTTTCGATCTCCATAGCCATTTCCAGGCCTTCAGCAGCAGTGAATGCAGCCATTTCATGTCTCCTTTGGGGCTGAGACCTCCGAAGTTTGCATTACAAAAATTTCGGAGGTCTTGCCCCCCCATTTTTGAGATGATACGGTAAGTTTATGAAAAATGCCCTGTGGACTTTGAAGCCACAGGGTGCTTTCTACTGATTTTTATTTATCTAGACTAATTTCTTTAGTATTCTCCCACAAGCCGTGGATATTGCAGAATGATACGGCTTGGAGCGTGCCGGGTTTCTCAACTTTCAATGAGACAGACGCCGAGGGATTGGTAAACGTATCCCCTGCGCCGTGTCCGCTGAATTCGAAGTGTCCCACTTGGTAGGGGAATTTGCTTCCTTCTGGCTGGAAGTAGAGCGTGATCCAACTGATGTGGTGTTCTAATGTGTTGGGATGGGCAATCTCGTCTCCCACGCCTACTTTTACTTCAAAAACTTCGCCGGCTTTGACAGTGTCTTGGCAGTCAATGACGGGAGCGTGCTTTTCTTTTTTCCAATCAGCGGATTGGATGGTTTCGCTTAATTTGGTCATAGTTTTGGTCTCCTTTTGCGGATTTCTAGAAATCTATTGTGGTTTCCAGACTTTCCAAACGTTGCCAACTAGGTTGTCTCCAGGGGTAAGAGTGGTTCCGCCGGGTGTCCAGCCTGATGGCATAACCTCGCCAGTGGCTCGCACGTGCTGGAATGCCTTTACTTGGCGGATCAATTCGTCTGGGCTGCGACCTACGGGCGGGGTAAGCACTTCCATGGCCTGAATGACGCCATCGGGGTCGATGATGAATCGCCCTCGAATATCAACGCCGGCTTCCTCATCATATACTCCGTAAAGAGTACCTATGCCTCCGCCCTGGTCAGAGAGCATGGGGTAGGGGACGCCGCCCTCTACCATTTCAGAAAGCTCTCCCTCGTTCCAAATTTTGTGGCTGAATTTGCTATCGGTACTGACAGATAGAACTTCGACTCCCAGGTCTTTTAACTCTGGATATTTGGCAGCAACTGCTGCTAATTCAGTCGGTCAAACGAAGGTGAAGTCGCCGGGGTAGAAGCAAACCACTACCCATTGACCTCGATAATCTGATAGTTGTACATCTTTGAAGCCTTCGCTGGCAAGATAAGCTGGGGCTTTGAAATCGGGTGCTTCTTTACCTACGCGTGCTGTGGTCATTTTGATTATCTCCTTTTTGGTATAAATATTCACTATCATAATTTTTTAAACGTGAGTAATGTTTGTGGCTACGGTATAGCCCAGACTCACGCACTCGTCTAAACCCGTCTCATCCGGCATCCCTTTTACCTTTAATGTCTCAGCTACTATGCGCACGCCTTTATCCCTCAAGGTTTTCTCTATAATTCCTGGCGCCTCTCCGCTCCAGCCGTAGGAACCGAAAGCAGCCCCTGCTTTATCTTTAAGTGAAACTTTGCTCAATCTGGGTAGAAAATCCCTCATAGCTTTACTGGGTTGCTTGCTTTGGGTTGGTGCGCCTATGATGAGGGCATCGGCATCGGCCAATTCACCTCTGACTTCTTTCACTTTTTTGAGAATGACCTCCACTTCATCCACAGACTTGGCGCCCTCAGCCACGGCTTGGGCCATCTGGCTGGTGTTGCCTGTGCGGGTGTCGTAGGCGATAAGTACTTTGAACATAGACCTGATCTCCTTGTGCTGCTATGTTGCCTTTGTGCTTCAGAACGTAACAAACTTGTCTTTCTTGGCCTTGCACAACGGGCACTCGTCTGGTGGTTCCCCTTCGCCGGTCCAGCCGCAAACGGAACAGACGTAGACCTGCCCTACCTTGACGTCTTTATTGGTCTCCACGGTTTCTTTCGCCGCATCGTACATTTCGGCGTGTACCTTCTCTGCTTCCATTGCCCAGTCGTTGGAGCGTATGGCAGCGTTCTCACCTTGCAACTCGGCCACAGCCTTGAATGCGGGATACATCTCATCTATCTCGTAGTTTTCGCCATCCATGGCTGATTGCAAATTGGCAACTGTTTTCCTAACACCACCTAATACTTTTAGATGGTTAATGGCGTGAACTTCCTCAGCGTAAGCAATAGCTCTAAATAAACGGGCTGTTTCAGGATAACCTTCTTTGTCCGCTTTAGCGGCAAAGGCGATGTATTTCATACGGGCCTGACTTTCACCTGCGAAAGCAGCTTTCAGGTTTGCTTCTGTCATTTTTTTCATATTTTTCCTTTTCAAATTAATCGCCTAAGTGCTGAGTAACGATCGGAGGTCAAAGGTCGTGTCTAATAAGCGGTGGCTGTGGGCGGAGACATCTTGTTCGGACGTGATCAGTTTCTTCAAAGTTTGCGCGTTTTTGGTGTCTCCGAGCAAAATAGCTCCTACAATCTTGCCATCGCGCAGAGTTAAGCGGCGGTAAACGCCGTTGGCCGGGTCTTCATCTCGGAGGATGCGGTATTCATCCCCTGAAGTGGTCGCTTCGCCAAAGCTAGCTAGATCAACACCCACAACCTTAAGCGCAACGGAATGAAGAGTGCCCTGATAGTCAGAGCTTTCAGGCTTAACCATGTTGGCCGCGGCTACTCTAGCTTGCTCAATTGCGGCGGGGACGATGCCGTAAACGATGCCGTTGAATTCAGCCACATCGCCGGCGGCGTAGACATCTGCAGTACTGGTACGCAGATGCTCGTCAACGATCACACCGCGATTTACGTCTAGGCCGGCGTTCTTCGCCAGTTCAATTCGTGAACGTATGCCAGTGGAGACTAGTACCAATTCGCCATTCACTGTGTGTCCATCTTTTAAACGTACACCAGTGGCGTGTTTGTCCCCTGTGATGGTCTCGGTTTCGGCGCTGGTGAGGATACGCAGGCCTTGTGCTTCTAAAAGCGATTGGAGGACTTGCGCGCCTTCGGTGTCTAATTGGCGCGGCAAGAGGCGCGGGGAAAATTCGATAACGGTTACGTCAAGTCCTGCACTGCGCAAGGCACGGGCTGTTTCCAACCCCAACAGTCCCCCGCCAATGATGGCCGCTGATGAGGCTTGTTTGGCTTGTTCTGTGATCGCTAGGGCGTCGTCCATAGAACGTAAGGCGAAGACGCCGGATTTATCCGCTCCCGCAAAGGGAGGAACGAAAGAGCGTGCCCCAGTCGCTAGTAGTAAGCGGTCATAGTCCAGCTTGGTTCCGTTTGCCAATGATAGGAGATGTTCGTCTGTTTCTAGCGCCGTCACGCGTGTATCAACGTGCACCTGGATGCCCTTATTTTGATACCATTCCAGCGATCGAAAGTAGAGTTCTTCTTGCTGGGCTTCGCCAGCAAGAAGTTCCCAGAGGCGTGTCCGTTGATAGTAGGGATATGCTTCCTTGCCCAGAACGTGTACTTCAGCGCCTGAGTCGGCTCGCGTAATGGCTTGCGCAGCGGTTATGCCAGCTATGCCATTACCCACAATAACGTGCTTCTGCATTATTACTCTCCCAAGGTTTTATGCTTTTCTGCGATAGAAGCTGCCAATGCGTCGAGGGCATCGAAATCTTCCGCTTTGGGGCGTCCTTTGATTACGACAGGATCGATTATCTCTACTTTTAGGTTGGGGATTAGGACAGCCAGTTGCTGCACCATCTTGCCGCCCCAACCGTACGAGCCAACAATCGAGACAAACTTAGCCTTGGGCCGCAGGATGTTTGCCAGGTAGGCGGCGTAAACCGCACCGGGATGTGCTCCAGTCAGGACGGTGGGCGATCCGATGACGATGGTGGCAGCATCCACCAAGGCCATAGCGAGTTCCCCGATATCGGTGACGGTCAGGTTGAAGAGCTTTACCGTGACCCCTTTTTCAATGAGGGCATCCACCAGGTACTCTACCATCTTTCGGGTGCTGCCGTGCATTGAAACATAGGGCAGGACGACTATATTCTTCGGTTCGCTATGTACCCAGTCGTGATAGGCATCCAGGATAAACTCTGGACGATCGTAGATTGGGCCGTGGCTGGGAGCGATCAAGGAGATTTCGTATTCCTGAACTTTTTTGAGGTTCTTCTGGATGATCTTGCGGAAAGGCATCATGATTTCCGCATAGTAGCGCTTGGCCGCTTCGTAAACCTGCCCTTCGTCGGTAACGTACAGGTCAGTGGAGGCCAGGTGAGAGCCTAGAAAATCGCATGAGAAAAGTATTTTTTCTTCCTGTAAATAGGTAGACATGGTCTCGGGCCAGTGAACCCACGGAGTGTGGATGAATTCCAATGTCTTGTTACCCAGGGACAGCGTCTCGCCATCTTCTACGGTAAGGAAACGGTCTTCGGACGCTAATCCCATATCTAGGAGCATATTTTTGCATTTAGGCGTGCAGACGACCTGCGCTTGAGGGTGTTGCGCCAGAATCTGCGGGATTGTTCCCGAATGGTCTGGCTCGGCGTGATTGGAAATGACGTAATCAATGCGCTCAACGCCTAAGTTCTCTAAGCGGCTAAGCAGAATATGAGACATTTCGGGTTCAACGGTGTCAATTAGGGCAGTTTTCTCGCTTCCTTGGATAAGGTAAGCGTTGTAGCTGGTTCCGTCTGGGAGGGGAATGAGGTCATCGAATAAGCGGCGATCCCAATCTACGGCTCCTACCCAAAAAATATTATCTTTTATTTGGCGGGCTTTCATAATATCTCCTTACTCTACTTTTTCAAACATATCTTTTTCAACACCACAGAGAGGGCAAACCCAGTCATCGGGGATGTCTTCAAAGGCTGTGCCTGGGGCAATTCCACTATCGGGGTCGCCTTCTACGGGGTCATAAATATAGCCACATACGGTGCATTCCCATTTGTCCATGATTTTTCTCCTTTTGTTCAATATATAAGATTTTAGATTTCCGAAGTCTCCGAAGAGCCGCTACAATTGGGCAATATTCTATAAGGCTTCGGAAGTATACACTGTTTATTCTGCGTTATCTTCAACTGGAGGTTGTCTTTGTCCTAATTCTCTATCTAACATAAGTATAGCGTAGGGGTTATCGCCCACCATTTTTAAGTTAGCAACAACGTCTCCAGCGTTTTGCTCTTCCTCAACCTGTTCATCAATAAACCATTGTAAGAAACTTTGGCTGGGATAGTCTTTTTCTTCAAGTGCGAGTTCATAAAGAGCATGGATGTCAGCGGTGATCTTTTTCTCGTGAGCCAAAGCTGCCTCGAATACGTGAAGAGGTGAATTAAACTCAACAGGAGGCTGGCCAATAGGTTGAAGTTTGACTTGCCCACCACGTTCATTGATGAAATCGTAGAACTTAAAGGTATGAGCTACTTCTTCTTGATATTGGATTTTCATCCAATGGGCGAAACCAGGGAAGTTGGCTGCATCAAAATAGGCAGCCATTGAGAGATAAATATAAGCTGATTCAAACTCATGGTGAACTTGGTCGTTCATGGCTTGATGAAGTTTTCCGCTAAACATGATTTTCTCCTTTTGTAAGTACAACAAGTAATATAATCATAACTCATTTTCTTGGCAGTCTGGGCATATTCCGAAGAAATTGAATTGGAAATGAGTAATTTGGTATCCAGTGTTTTGAGCTACTTCTTGGGGTAATTCTCCTATATCTGGCAGAGAGGGGAGGTCAAGGTCAATGATGCTGTGACACTGGGTGCAAATTAGATGGGGGTGTGGATATGAAGAAATGCCATCATAATGGGCTTTAGCATTACTATGGTCAATTTCTAATATCTCTCCCATTTCTTTAAGAAGATTTACCATTTTATAGGTAGTTGCCAAGCTGGTCATGGGGAAATCTTTTTCAACTTCGGCGTGGATTTGCTCTACGGTGGGATGGCGGGGATTATCTATTAAAACCTTGAGGACAGCCATGCGTTGAGGAGTCATGCGATAGCCCTGCTTCCCAATTTTAGCTATTATTTTTTCTAGGCGGTCTGTTTTAGATAGCATTTGTTTTCGAGATTGAACGAATTATTTGTTTGTAGAGTTTATTTATAAATAATTATTATTGATAAACATTATATTGTTGATTGATCTTTGTGTCAAGGCTGTTTTAGAAATAAAGCAGAGCAACAAGTTAGTGGCGCGTTGCATCTGCTTCTGGATGCGTTGCGCCACTAACTTGCTGTAAGCCATAATCTGCGCACTTTCCTGGTGCAACGCGTTCTGCTCCCTCTAATCATTCTCAACGCCAGGCGATACCTAAGCCTAGAGTACTCGAAACTATGAGAAGCGGGGATATGTTTTCAATGGAATGATATATCACTTTAATTCGGGTATAGTATCAAAACGTTCTCCGGTTTTTCGTTTTGTGATGTAACCGTATATTTCATCAAAAGATTCACATAACATAATTAATATGTCTGATATTTTTAGAGCTTTAACTACAACGGGCTGGTATTTTGTGCTATTTGCAATTTTCACGAAATTAGGACTTTTTTGCCGTGCGACAAGAACGTCAGCGTCTTTAACTAGTTTTATGATCTCGCTCATTTTGTCGGCGGTGTCATGGTCCATGTCTTGAACGGCGTTAATCCGTTTTTCTATGAACTTGTTTTCCGAATTTTCAAAGATTTCGTAGATATAGAAACATTCCGTATCCCCCATGTGGGTATTAGCAATATTTTTGCCATCGTTGGAGCCTATGCATAATCTGATTTTTTTCATAATTTTTTCTTTTGAGACGTATAAAGATGTAACTTGCGCTTGGCTGACCGCCTGAGAAAGTTCACACGTTGAGTGTATTGAATATGCGGTACAGGAAGCTTTTTCGTAACTCTATGGCGTCCTGGGGACAGACTTCGTGGCAGCAGTAACAATGGATGCACTCATCATAGTTTATTACGGCATATTTTTTACCGGCGTTAGATTTGTCTTCTTGGATAGTGATGGCTTGCATGGGGCATATTTCGCGGCAATCCCCGCAGGCTATGCAGTCATCTTTCACGATACGAGGTTCAAGTGAAAACAACTTTTTTATGAGAGGTGAGAATATTTGTAGTAGCCAGCTTGTATGGGCTGCAAACGTTGCAGGGAGGATAAAGTTAGGGATGCAGAGCTCGGATGGGTCAATGCCAATGAGGTCAATGTCTTCTAGGCGATAGGGAAGAGCACCACGCTTTTTTGCTTCCACTAAGATTGGGTTGCGCTCTGAGGGCAAGCCGATGATCTCGCCGGCCACCACGTCTAGGGCTAGGGGATTTTCTGAAGCTAGTAAGAGACCAATATGGCGGGGTTGACCGTTGCTGGGGCCGTCTCCCTCCATGCCTACCACAGCATCCATGATTGATAGACGGGGAGCGACACAATTTGCCAGATCAAGGAGCATTTGAGCGAAGAGGGGCGGGTCTTGCAGGTTGGCGTGGAAACCGGGCTTCGCGCGTCCGGGGATAGCTCCAAAAATATTTTTTACGGCGCCTGTCATGGTCATTAGCGTATGTGTTTTTAGTTTACAGAGATTGAAAACTTTGTCGGCTTTGACCAGCGGGGTGAGGATGTCGAAATGCTGGACTAGCTTGCCCTCGGGGAATGAGACGGGTTGGTACGTGGTGTCGAAGTTCAGCGTGATACCAGCTTCCTGAGCCGCGTTGCTCATCCCGCAGGCGCGGTAGACGCGCTTTAGAGTTCTTTCGCTGTATTGGTACGCGCCGCTGGGGCTGTCGATGATGAATGCGTTAGCGCCCTGATCTTTTGTTAGGCGTCCAATTGCGGCGGCCAGCGTGGGATGGGTGGTGATGGCTTTTTCTGGGTCTGCGGCCACGAGCAGGTTTGCCTTTAGGGCGATGTTTTCGTCTGGAGCGGCAAACTGCTCTATGCCGCCCATCATTTCTAATAGCTCGCCTATTTTTTCTTCAACTTGATCGTAACTGGGACATTTCACGACGTAAACTTTGTTGTTCATTAATGTTTTCCTTTTTTATATTTTTGGGAGTTGTCTTAGAAATCTTACTAGCTACCCGACAGTTTTAATTTGGACACGGATTGACACTGATTTTCACGGATTCTTTTTTGTTTTTTCACAGAAAAATCCG
>Ga0164318_10007332_pt1 | contig 10688 bp, 13 predicted proteins | sample GuaBasSedimGuay9_FD_113734 | JGI IMG/M metagenome (GOLD analysis project Ga0164318, IMG submission 113734) | Subseafloor sediment microbial communities from Guaymas Basin, Gulf of California, Mexico - Guay9, Core 4571-4, 0-3 cm | ecosystem: Environmental > Aquatic > Marine > Hydrothermal vents...
GATGATTACGGTCTGGAGCGCTGAGAGAGCGATGATGTTATAACGAAGAAATTTCCAAAATCTTTAGAGCTTCAGAAATTATGATTTTTAAATCACTAACTTTCATATCCTTGTTTACTTCTAATATTTGATTTAACTCCTCAAGTAGGCATTTATCTTCTACTGGCACGTCTCGCTTTTTTAAAATTTTTTTTATTTTCTTCTTTACCTTATTAACGTCAGAGATTGAACTAGATAGGTATATGTTCGACATGAATTCTGGAGTTGCAAAAATACCTCCCGCTACCGCTAATAGGTAGAGGCTTCTCATAGTTTGACTTTTTCTCTGTTTTTTGATATTTTCTGCGATTAAAAGCTTTGCATATGCCATTCTTAACTTTTTATAGATTTCGCTCTTGAAATTTCTACTCATAGTTTGTGTATAATGCTTCGGGTGATTTATAGGTAACCACCGCCATTCGCATGCTATGGTAAATGTTTTAAATATGTAAGACAAAAAAATGGCTAGGGAAGTAGGTATGCGTAAAATCACTGTACGTATCCCAGAGAGCATGTACCTGGAAATGAAGAGAATGGTAGAAGAGGCCGAGGCCGAATCCATCTCGTCTATCGTTAGAGAAGCGTTAGAAATTTTCATGAGTAAGTTTTCAAAAGGTATTAGCGGAGGTAGGAGATTATGACATTGCCAGAACGTGAAAACGAGCAAGTTACCACTCCAGAAAAACCACCCTCACCTTTAGACATAGTGCCTACTGGTATTGAAGGGTTTGACGATATTATAGGAGGGGGATTTATAAAAGGCAGAACTTATTTGGTTGCTGGCGAAACTGGAACTGGGAAAACATTATTTTCCCTCAACTATCTGGTTTATGGAGCTACTATCGGCGAGCCGGGAATATATCTCCTCGTTGACGAAGACTATGAAGACTTCGTTAAAGGAGCCCTCTCTTTTGGATGGGATTTAGAAGCATTGATAAAGAAAAATCTGCTTAGCATTCTCACTTTATTACCTGATTTTGCCGAAAAAATGAGAGATAAGCCGATAGAAACCATCGTCAAGTCTCTCGTTTACAACTTGAAAGGCGAAGCTATGCGGATAGGCGCAAAACGTCTGGTTATTGATCCCGTAGCTCCTCTAGTTATGGGCGAGAAAGATCTCACGTGGACGCGAAGCTATGTGCGTAATCTTGTTATATCGATAGAAAAAGAGCTTGGCACGACAAGCATTATAACTTCAGAAATACCGACTGGCAGTAACGCCTTGAGCCGTTTCGGCGTTGAAGAGTTTCTTGCGGCTGGAGTTTTCGTTCTCGGCATTGAAAGGATTAAAGGCGAGTTTATACGAACGCTACACATTAGAAAAATGCGTTGGCGGCCCGTAAAGCCAGCGCTATATCAGTTTAGCATAGAGCTTGGCAGAGGCATAGTAGTTAATGGAAAGATCAAAATTTAGTTAAGGTAAAATTTAAACATGATAACGCTGTAGATTTATTGCGGCAGATGATATGGAACACGGGTTCTGACTGTGATGAAAGAGGCTAGGATGATGCCTCTTCTATCAATTCTCACTTAGAGCATGAATATGTCTAAAATACAGCCGTACAAAAGATATAATATGTAACCTGCTTCTACGAAGACTATTAGCGGTAGAAGAGGGTTAACCCATACTTCCTCATTAAGAGCAAAACATTGAATTTCGCTTTCGTCATCTATTTGTAGCCCGATTTTTAGCTTTCTAGTATCGTTTTCTGCATATTCTGCTAGAGAATAACGGTATTTGTTTTTCAAGTAAGCATCATACTTGACCTTATACGCGGTAACGATGCAAATTATCTTTTTCCATAAAGGTTCTTTTTCAAATCCCTGGAAAAGAGTTCCTTTTTTAAGATAATAAGTTATGTTGCGTAGAAGTATTATAGGTATCGTAATAAGCGATAGAAAAGTCGTATTTATGAAAATAGCTAGGGGCGGTATCAGTGAAAAAATATCCTTAGATAAGGACGGTATCTCCGTAATGCTCAACACTATTAATGCTTTAGCATCAGCACCTCCCATTAAATTTAAATATGCTATAGCCACCGCGAACACTATACCTATTATGAGGGATAACGCATATAATATCGAGAGCAAATAATTGTTTCTAAGTTCCCAGATTCTATATGCTACAAGCGGTCCGCTCGCAATTATTATTAGGAGCCAAACGTAGTCTTCTATCTCTCTGGTTTTTACATCCATGTAGGATGCTACGGTTAAACCCGCGATGTTAATTAGCGACTGTAGCAGATTTAGCAATAAGCCCACCCGAATACTTTAAATTTTAACTTTCTTTAATTTAGCACATTTATTAAATATACTTTCCATTGAATAATTAGTGTATAGGTGAGGTAATGGACGTCGATAAAATTAAGGAACTTGCATTTAAACATGCCGTGTTGAACGCTGTAAAGTATGAAGGCAAGGCAAATCTCAATGCCGTAATTAGTAAGCTCTTCAAAGAAGATCCGTCAATTCGCCCCTATGCAAAAGAAATAGTTGCCTTAGTAAGAGAAGTCGTTAATGAGGTAAATATGAAATCTCTTGACGATTTGAAAAGAATTTTAGAAGAGAGATGGCCTGAAGAGCTCGAGGAGAAAGTTATTGAGGAAAAAAAGAAGACTCTCCCCCCGCTACCGAACGTTAACAAATATTCTAAAGTAGTAACTCGTTTTGCTCCAAATCCCGATTTCATACTACATCTTGGTAGCGCGCGTCCAGCTATATTAAGCTATGAGTATGCTAGAATGTATAAGGGAAAGTTTATTCTAAGGTTTGAAGATACCGATCCTAAAACTAAAGCTCCAATATTAGAAGCTTACGAAGCTATAAGAGATGATTTAAGGTGGCTGGGCTTAAAGTGGGATGAAGAACATATACAGTCAAAGCGCATGGATATTTACTATAGGCACGCTGAAGAACTCATTAAGTTAAAGGGAGCGTATGTCTGCCTGTGTTCTATAGATAAAATAAGAGAATATAGAAGAATGGGCATTGCATGCGAGCACTCCAAAGATCCTGTCAACGTTCAGCTTGAAAGATGGGATAAAATGCTAGAGGGGGGTTACGGTGAGGGCGAAGCCGTTCTCAGAGTAAGAACTGATATCAAATATCCTGATCCATCGGTAAGAGATTGGATAGCGTTTAGGATTATAGACACCGCTAAACATCCTCACCCCCTTGTAGGTGATAAGTACATTGTTTGGCCAACTTACAATTTCGCATGCGGTGTAGATGATCACATGATGAATATCACGCACGTGCTAAGAGCAAAAGAGCACATAACTAATACCATAAAACAGAAGTTTATGTACGAGCATTTCGGTTGGGAATACCCTGAAGCCATACACTTCGGTCGTTTAAACTTGGAAGGAATGATGCTGAGCAAGTCAAAGATTAGAAGCGGGATAGAGAAGGGAAAATATTTTAGCTGGGATGATCCAAGATTAGGGACTCTAAAAGCTTTGAGAAAAAGAGGCTTTTTACCGGAGGCAATATGGGATATCATTATCGATGTTGGAGTAAAACCCTCAGGAGCTACTATAAGTATAGCCAACCTTTATGCTATAAATAGAAAGTACCTTGAACCAATCGCAAATAGATACATGTTCGTTCCAAACCCTGTAAAATTGACGATCAAAAATTTACCTTCTAATATCGAAGCTAAGATACCTTATCATCCATCTTTTCCTGAGAGAGGTCACCGCATCATCAAGCTTCAAGTTACCAATAGTAGCTCGGAAATCTTCGTATCAAAGAACGATTTAAACCGCTTAAAAGATCAGGATGTTAGATTTCTAGGATTTGCAAATTTTAGAATAAAGATGATAGATGACAAAGTATTCTATGCAGAATTCATTAGTAAAGACTCGGAATACGCAAAGATTCACAAGCTGCCAATCGTCCAATGGGTTCCCGCCACTTCATATGTGAAAGTAGAAGTTGTCAAGCCCGAGAAAGACAAGCTAGAGAATATTAAGGGGGTAGCAGAAAACGAAGTTGGTAAATTGCGCGCAGATGATAAAGTGCAGTTTTATAGGTTCGGATTTGTTCGCATAGACGCTGTTTCAGAAGACATTGTAAAAGCCTATTTTACCCACGATTAATCGCTTTCTAACGTCCATGGCTTACCATTTTTTAATATGGTTTCCGGTATCCTCTCCTTATGCTTTTTCAAAAAGTCGAGGTCTTGATTTTTTCTTTTAACTCGAATTTCATCCGGTAGAAATATTGGAATTTCATCGATTATAGGATACCATCTATTGCAGATTTCGCAATAAATAATGCCTTCAGCCACTTCTTTCTTAATGCATTCCTCACATGGAGGTGGCTCCGAAAGCTCCTCAATCTTCTTTTTTAAATACTCGCAGTAAAGCTCGCAAAGTGGTTTTTTATCCCACCTAAACTGTCTTTTTTCATAAATTTTCTCCTCCAAAACGTATAGTTTTAGAGGAAAGTTTTTATCGTATGGACAGGCGAGAATATCCATCAATCTATACTTCAAATGCTTCACCAATAGAGCATTTACATAAATCTAGTAAATAAGTTTTAGCAGGGCTGAACTACCTGCTTATTTCGCCCCTATACAGCTGTCTTAACTCTCTTCTTATCCTCTCCTGCATAATTTCATTGATAATCTCAGCACCATTTTTAATCTTTCTTAATGTTGAAACTGCGATTACGTGAGAGCATACTCCTCTGTTTTTATATCCTGCACATGAGCATACCAATTTGCTATCATCGACAACTCTTACTAAATGTCTCGAGTGCCGACCAATTACATAATATAGGAGATTGCTTATCTTTACAATACGACCTTCAGAAATTAGCCATGCGGCTTTTTCGATCATCCGTTGCCATGCTTCGCTAGACATTAATTTCAACCTTATCTTTTAATCCTTATGAGAACTATAAGAATATTTTCTTTAATGAAGATTCACCTTTTTTAAAGTGATCGGTGGTGTTAGTAGCGCCACCGATTTCGCGTCTTCTCTAACGCTGTAAACTATAGTCCTTGTTGACTTGCTTTCCACATACAACTTTACCAGTTCCTCGTTTACATTCTCTATACTTAGCCATAGCTTTAATGGATAATCCGAGTCGTTTTTGATAACTACGGCTACCTTTTCATCTGCAACGTTTACCGATTGCAGCTTCACTTTTCCCAGCACACTCTGTGCTATTTTCTCTGCTTCTCTCGCCCACGTTTTTATAACCCGTTGTTCTAGTTCTCTATCTCCATACCAAAAATAGTCGCTATCTATTGCTATAGCTAATGCTCTGTATGCTTGAAAAAGTGGAGACTGATCATCTTCTACCATTTCTTTCTTGACATGGTCTGGTAATGCTCGACTAAGAGCTGCAACCCATTTAGCTTTTTCTACAATGAAATTCCATAACTCGTTCTTTACATCTCCAACCCATTGAACGTCAGAAAGGCCGATCCAGGAGCCTCGAGGAATATATTTTAGTTTTTTAAAAGATTTAGAATTATGCTTCTCTAAGTATTCTCGAAGAGTTACAGTTTTGAATACTTCTCCGTTATCCTCTACATACTTCCATAATAAATCAAAGAATATCGGTATATATTGTCTCGTCTTTGAACCTAACATCCAATTCTCTCCATCCAACGCTACAATGCAAAGCCCCCCCGGCTTCCTAAAGTATCGCTCTAGTAGAGAAAGCACGAAAGCTCTCGCTTCTCTCTCGGCGTGGTTTTCATCTTTAAAATTGTTTCCAAAGCTTATCCAGTCGCTAAGTTCTCGGTCTCGGAAGAAAACAACAAGCTCATTTTCTCCACTACCTATTACGTAAGGCTCGTATATTGTGTCTTTTTCTCCCGAGCTTGCTTCAAAATGTTGATCGCATAAAACCGTGTACCTGTAGCCGTTGCTTACATAAAGCTCTATAAGCTCTTCACACCAGTACATTTCTGGCGTCCAAGCGCCTATAGGTTCATAACCCAATATATCTTTAACTAGCTTCTTTCCGTATTGTAGCTCCCAGCTAAGAAGCTCCATTATCAAATCCCTCATGCCATGCTCGGAAAAAATTTTGATAACAAGCCCTTGTACTGTATGCGCGAATAAATCTCCCATTAGCTCTACGTTACCATTTTCAGCGAATTTTTTAAAGTTATTTAAAACCATTCTTATTATGCGAACTTGCTGGCTATCAGGAGCTACATATTCGTTTTCGAATCTTATTCCTTCAGATATAGCCTTTTTCCATTGAAGGAGCAGGGAAGGCGATAGGTGATCGACGTCTTTTATCTTTAGATGTTTTTTATGATTTTCGACATGTAAGTGGTAAGCTCCGCTTTCAAATGTTGGAGGAAACTCGCTGCTATACGTATGTATGAAAGCCCATGGACTGTGAAATATTCCGTTTGGATAGAAGTTTGGTGCCTGGTGATGATGCCAAACAAATGCTACATATAAAGGTTCTCTGTTTTCAGGTTTAACTATTCCAAACTTTAAACTATCTTTCAGTATTACCTTATCAAAGCTTTCGAGATAGACCTCTACTTTACCTATACCTTCCTCTTCTGGAAGAGGAAAAATAAATCTTGCTGTGTAACTATTTCCGGGTTTAATCACCAAATCTTCACAAGCTAATATTGCAGATTTTACGTGATCGTTTAGTTTTAACTCGATGTAAAGATCTCCTTTTAACTCCTCATCTGAGGAGTTTTCGATTACGATATTTAACAAGATTTTATCTCTAAGTTTGTATATCACCTTATCACTGCCTATTTTTAGCATGACAACACCTGTAAAGTATCAAGAAAAAGAAGAAAACAAAGTTACTTATTTTTAATTTTAATTATTTTATTCTTTTTCAAGAACTATTTCAATAGTTGAGACCGTGCGCTCCTTCCCTGGTTCTCCAACGGTTTCACTGTCTATCTTACAGCTTACGATTTTCACGTCTCCCTTTAGCCGCCTTACTATCTCTGCAGTGTCGACCGCTTTGGATATTGCTCTGCCACGAGCTTTTAACACTATCCTGTTGGTAGTACCAAGCTGGGTAACTGCTGCCAGTATGTAATTTGCTGTTGGTTTTCTGCCTATTAGAATTACTCCCTCTTCACTGGACACAATATCACCTCTGCGCCATCAACATATTCTATTCTTTTATATAATCTTTTCTCTTTATTTTATTAAGTATTTTAATTTGAAAATTAAAAAGATAGAAAAATTCTAGAAAAACTTCACAAAAGCCTCCAAAAGTTAGATTAATCAAAAATATTTAGGTTCGATAAATTTATAACGTGTTCTATTACCCTAAAGTTAGGGATTTAAATGTTCGGTGGCGTATCAACCACTCTCGACAACGTACCAGCTGGTGCGAGAGCGCGAATAAAAGGCCTAAACGCGGGTCACGGATTAGCTACTAGGCTCATGCAGATGGGCTTGACGCCTGGAGCTGAAATTGAAGTTTTAAGCAATAGCAGAGGCCCTATTCTTTTAAGAGTGCGAGGCGTGACTATAGCTTTAGGAAGGGGTATGGCTAGGAAAATAATTGTCGAGCTTTCTCCCGTTTAACAGCGTAGTTGAGGTGGTTTTACGAGCAGTAAAGAGCAATGTGATATCGTTGTGGCTGTTGCTGGTAACCCAAACGTTGGAAAGTCTACGCTTTTTAACGTTTTAACAGGTGAAACAGCTCGCGTAGGTAATTGGCCAGGCGTAACCGTTGAACGTAAAGAAGGCGTTAGAGTCTACAAAAACAAAAAATTTTGCTTTGTTGACTTACCGGGCACGTATGGTATATCGGCTACAAGTTTAGAAGAGATTGTCGCTCGTGAATATATCATAAGCGGAGAACCAAACGTTGTACTAGTGCTTGTCGATGGCACCGCTCCCGAGCGTACGCTTTATCTACCTATTCAAATACTCGAGCTGATGCCTAACGTCGTGATTGCTGTTACGAAGGCAGATATGACCCATAAAATGGGCATACATATTCACATAGATAAGCTGGAGGCGCGGCTGGGAGTCCCAGTCGTTGAAGTATCCGCTATACAAGGTAGTGGTATACGAGAGCTGCTTGAAGCCATCTTAGCTGTTACAGGAAAAAAGCGAGGGAGAGAGAAGCCTCTGCGCATAGATTATGGAGGGCTTGAGCCTATCATTTCGGAAGTTGAGAAAATAATAAAGAAATATAATATTTTAAAGATGTACCCGGCTAGATGGGTTGCTATACGATTGCTTGAGGGAGATCCTAGACTTGAAGAATTGATAAGGAAAAGTGGTAAAGCCGATGTTCTAGCGAAGATAAAGCAAATATCATCCTCCGCCAGGCAGAGCATAGGTAGAGACCTCGGGGAGATTATTGCAGTGTCAAGGTTTAACTTTGTAGATAATTTAGTAAAGGAAATCGTTGTGAGGATAGCGGTTGAAGAAGAAACAAAGCTTTTCGAGGAAATTTTTCAACATGAAATTGCTGGTGTAGTATTTAGCTCTCTATTCCTGGTTTTATTTTTCTCTCTTGTGTTTACAATTAACAGCGGATTTCCTTTAGACGTGATATTTTGCTGGCTGGGCTGGAAACAGCTGGCCGAGCTTTTGGCCTCATATAGCCTTCTCGGATTAATGGATGAGATTTTTAGTTTTATAAATGCAACAATAGCTCAATTACTAGAATCTTACAATGTCCAGCCATGGCTTATATCTCTAATCACTGATGGCATAATATCAGGTGTAGGTAGTGTGTTATCTTTTCTTCCACTTTTAATCATCACCTTTTTCCTGCTTTCTATATTAGAAGATAGCGGACTGGCAGCTCGACTAGCATATTCCTATAATTCTCTGCTAAGCAAGTTTGGGCTTTCAGGAAGAGCTATCTATCCGATAGTTATCAGTTTTGGATGCAATGTTCCGGGAATTTTATCTTCTAGAACAGCTTTAGAAGAGGAGGAAAGACAACAATTGATCTTTTCGGTCCCATTCGTTCCCTGCCAAGCCAGGTTAATTGTTATAATAGCTTTTGCAACGGCATACTTCTCGTCTAGTGTTATGCAAGCATTAGTCATGTTCATGGTATACGCAGTATCCCTTATAGTTGCCATTTTAACGTCTTCGCTATTCAGGAGATTTATGTTTAGGAAAAAGGAAGCTCCAATATTTCTATTAGAGATCCCTCCAATTCATAAGCCTAGCCTAAAAGTTGTATGGTGGCTTACTTGGGATTACTCCAAGCACTTCTTAAGAAAAGCGGGTTTAATAATATTATCATTGAGTATTGTTACCTGGTTCTTGCTGAATCACGGTCCTTCAGGTTTTACTTACAATCCGAAAGAAAGCTATGCTGCAATTTTAGGCAATTTTTTAGCATATTTTCTTTCGCTCTATGGAGTGCCAAAGGAGAGTGCATGGATTATTGGATTTGCTTTAATTCAAGGTTTTATAGCTAAGGAAGGATTGATAGAAGCCATAGCTTTATTAGAGGGAGGAGAGGCGAACGTTAAAGATGCACTGCTAGCTTTAGGCTTAAATCCTGTTCAAGCTTTTTCCCTATTGATACTTTTCACTCTTTACGTTCCTTGCATACCTACTGTAGCTGCAATAAAGCAAGAAATAGGGAAAAACTCGCTTACATTGCTAATTATTCTATATATGTTCGCAGTAGCTATAGCTCTTTCTCTTCTAGTAAATACGATTTTGTCTATTCTGGCTGTTTAAATGCAATCCCTACGTGAGAACATATTGAAAATATTACGCATCCTGGAAAGGGAAAAGTATCTAGATACCTTTATGCTCGCGGGGAAAATCAGTTTAACTAGAGGCGAAGTCGAGAAGCTAATAGGCTTCATGTTGTCACATGGCTACGTAAAGATAATTACCGCAGATTCTACTTGTAATAGATGCTTACTAAAAAACGTCTGTCCAGTTTCTAAAGGCAGAGACATAATCACAGTCTATACGATTACTGGCAAGGGTAGAGCGCTTTTAGGAAGCAGATAATTCTTCCTCTAGCTTCGTGAACTTCTCTTTTTTAATAGCTTCCATAACCCTTTTAATAAAAGCATCCACGTATTTCGAGTCAATTCCCTTCCTCTCCAATTTTCTTTTGACTATAGATTCGACTATCCAGTATTTTTTGTACCTTTCGTTAAGCCTTTTCCATGGTATACCCTTTAACCCCTCGGCAATCTTCTCGTCAAAGGGCAATACTCCCTTTTTCATGAGAAAGGCTATGCTTGGATAGCCTAGGTAACCTCTATATATGGAGCCATTATCGTCGGAGAAAATTGCTTTATTACCATCCCATTTTACGCTATAAGTTCTTTCACCTGTAGAGCTTACGACTTTGGCTTCATTCTCAGCTATTAACCGTATTCTATCGTCTGCTATACATCCTAAAGCTTCTAGAACTTTTATTCTTGGTGGTAATTTCCAAACATAATTCATGTTCCCATTAGTACAAGCTGCGAATCTATTATTTAGATTTTTACTAGCATCAGCTCGCCGTTTCGATATAAAATAGCGGTATCGCTTTCCTCTCTCCAGTAATGCTTCCAGCAGCCTGTATTAGCTATTTTAAGTTCTTTATTTATAAAAGGTATGTGCGTATGTCCCATTACTAACCATGAATCTTTATTTATACCGAGCTTCTTCTTTAACGATTCCTCTACGAAGTATTTCCTTTGAAAA
>Ga0164318_10007335_pt1 | contig 10686 bp, 11 predicted proteins | sample GuaBasSedimGuay9_FD_113734 | JGI IMG/M metagenome (GOLD analysis project Ga0164318, IMG submission 113734) | Subseafloor sediment microbial communities from Guaymas Basin, Gulf of California, Mexico - Guay9, Core 4571-4, 0-3 cm | ecosystem: Environmental > Aquatic > Marine > Hydrothermal vents...
AAAGTATGCTACAAGAAAACAAAGGTATTTCACAGGGAGATTCACTAATGGTTAATTTTGATACTTTCGGAGACTCTTCTCTGAATATTTTCATTTATACCTTTACCAAAACAGCCAACTGGGAAAAGTACCTGGAAATTCGTGAAGATATTCATTTGAAGATCATGGGAATTGTAGAAAAAAATGGATCTGAATTTGCTTTTCCGTCTCAAAGTATTTATGTGGAAGCTCTTCCCGGGACGAATGCGTAGGGTGCGTTTCCCAACGCACCTTTTTAATAAAATATATTTGCTGCGTTGGGAAATGCACCCTACGAAAAATAATCTGCTATAATTGCACTAATTATCAAAGAAAGAATATTATTATGCAAGAACAAACACTTAAAAAAGTAGCCATTGTCGGTCGTCCAAATGTAGGGAAATCTTCCCTTTTTAACCGTTTGGCCAGACAAAGAGATGCCATTACTTCCGATATGTCGGGGACGACAAGAGATATTAAAAAGCGTGTGGTGACCATTTCAGGGAACCGTGAATTTGAAGTGATCGACACAGGAGGGATAGACTACTCTTCTGAACTCTTCTCAAAAGTCGCAGCCTTTTCTCTTCGTGCAGCAGACCAGGCTGATATTATCATCTATATGGTGGATGGTAAAACCCTTCCTTCTGAAGAAGACAGAGAGTTATTTTACAAACTACAGGAAATGGGTAAACCTTTGGCACTTGTTGTCAACAAGATCGACAACGACAAAGAAGAAGAGCGTTACTGGGAATTCCTGGAGTTTGGTGCAGATGCTACTTTTCCAATGTCTGTTTCACATAACCGGTACTTCAATGACTTTTACGCATGGATGGAAGAGCATATCCCTGCTATAGAAGAAGAGGAAGGTTTGGAGCTGACAGAAGATGAAGAGATCGACCCTTTTGCAGAGATCGTAAAAGACATCAACTCTACACCGGTTGAACTTGACAATAAGATCCGTGTTGCCATTATAGGTCGTGTGAATACCGGTAAATCTTCTCTACTTAATGCTTTGCTTGGAGAAGAACGCTCTGTCGTTTCAGATGTAGCAGGAACAACCATTGACCCTATTGATGAGATGATCGAACATGATGAACATGAAATCACCTTTATCGACACAGCAGGTATCAGAAGAAGATCTAAGATCGTTGGTATTGAAAAGTATGCTTTGACAAGAACGACTGAAATGCTGAAAAATGCAGACCTTGTTCTGCTTATGTTAGATTCTACTACTCAGATATCAGAGCTTGATGAAAGAGTAGCCGGACTCATTGAAGAGTATAGACTGGCTTGTCTTATTGTCTTGAATAAATGGGATATCAATGAAGATCGAAGTTATGAAAAAGTGGTAGAAGATGTGCGTGATGAGCTAAGATTTTTGCACTATGCACCATTTATAACTATTTCAGCAAAAACAGGTTTGCGTGTACATAAAATACTTGACCAGATCACAGATATTTACAAACGTTACCAGCAGCGTATCCCTACTTCTGTACTCAATGATACCCTTCGTGAAGCCATCAGAAGACACCACGTACCGGCACATAATGGTGCCGTGGTGAACATTAAGTTTGCTACACAGTATGAGACCAAACCACCAAAAATTGCACTCATTTCAAACAGACCGGAGTTTGTACACTTCTCTTATAGACGTTACCTCACAAACTTCTTCAGATCGAAGTTTGATTTTGAAGGTGTACCTTTAGACATTGTTGCCAGAAAACGCGGTCAAAGAATGGATGACGACGAATATGAATATGACCTCTAATTAGAAAATCCGATATCAATCTTGCTCTTTTCTTAGCACTTAACGCTTAACGCTTAACGCTTTCCTGCTATAATTTGCAAAAATTATTGCAGGAATCACTTATGCGCGTACTTACAGGAATCCAGGCTTCAGGAAAACTTCATATAGGAAACTATTTTGGTGCGATGAAACCGATGATCGAACTTCAGGAAGAGAATGAACTCTTTACCTTTATTGCAAACTACCACTCACTTACCACTTCAAAAGATGCAGAGACACTTAAGCAGTATACTGTAGATGCTGCAGTAGACTACCTTTCTGTAGGTCTTGACCCGGAAAAAACTACCTTTTGGGTACAAAGCCATGTGCCCGAAGTACTTGAACTCTATTGGATACTCTCCAAGTTCACACCTATGGGACTGCTTGAACGTGCACACTCTTACAAAGACAAAGTGGCAAAAGGGATCTCTGCCAACCATGCACTTTTCTCTTACCCTGTCCTCATGGCAGCAGACATTCTACTGTACGACACACAAAAAGTACCCGTAGGAAAAGACCAGATACAACATGTAGAAATGACACGTGACATTGCCATAAAGTTCAACAATGAGTATGGAGAGATCTTTGTGCTTCCCGAGCATGTAGTACAGGAAGAGGTCTCTACTATCCCCGGGATCGATGGACAAAAGATGTCTAAGAGTTATGACAATGCCATTGATCTTTTTATGCCTGAAAAACCTTTACAGAAAAGATGTAACAAAATCCTCTCATCTTCTACTCCTTTGGGAGAACCGCTAGATTGGGAGGGATGTAATATTTATGATATTGCTGCACTCTTTCTTGACAATGAGCAGAAACTTGAACTTCAAGCTCGTTATAAAAGCGGGAAAGAAGGGTACGGACACTTCAAAAAATATCTTAAAGAGCTTATTTGGGAAGAGTTGGGTGAAGCACGTGAAAAACGTGAATATTACTTAAGTCACATAGATGAAGTGAATGATATTTTGGCACAGGGTGCAAAAAAAGCAAAAGCAATTGCTGATGTCAAAATGGAAAGAGTCAGAGCGGCTATAGGTCTTTAAAGATTTTGAATCTCTATGGTCTCTACTTCCAAGGCTTTTCCAAAGATATGTTTTACACTCTCTTTGGAGATATGATCTGTAGCATACAGTTTCAGATGCAGGGCACCTTCGTTCCGATGTCCATTTTCCTGACTTAAAGCCAATGAGTGCTGAGCAATGGCATCTCCGGTATGTATCAAATTTAACCTTCTTTGCATTACATGTTCTATAACATCTGCCACCAAAGGGTAATGCGTACAACCAAGTACTATGGTATCGACATCTGATTCTCGCATTGGACGCAGCCAATTTTCCAACATTGCCCTTGTTTTTTCACTGTGGATCTCCCCATTTTCTATCTGTTCTACCAGACCGGGACAGGCTTGTTCAAAAAGTGTTACCTCTCTGTTTTGTGACAAAGCATTCGCCAGCTGCTGATATTTTTCACCTTTTAGTGTTGCAGGTGTTGCCAAAACCCCTACTTTCCCTGTCTCTGTCTGTGCAAATGCCGGTTTTATTCCCGGTTCTGTACCGATCACAACTAAAGAGGGGTAAACATCACGTATGGTTTTGACTGCAGCAGACGTTGCTGTGTTACAGGCAATGATCAAACCATCAATATGGTGTTGTTCTAAAAGATATTTCGTAACGTCAAGACTGTATTGAAGAATTTGTTCGGGGGTTTTTTCACCGTAAGGTGCATTTTTAGTGTCAGCGACATAAAAGATCTCAGCCCCTTTGATCACTTTGGTCAGTGCCTTGACAACCGTCAAACCACCTAAACCGGAGTCAAATACTCCAATCTTCATTGCTCATTTCTCATTTCTAATTACTCATTTAAAAAAGCTGGTGCTTTTTTATTCATTCATCATTGACAAAAACTCTTCATTGGATTTTGTCTTCATCATTTTAGAGAATAGGAATTTAAGTCCTTCAACCTCTTCCATATTCTGCATTGCATTTCTAAGTGCCCATACTTTCTGAAGTGTTTCAGCATCGACCATCAACTCTTCTTTTCTTGTACCGGACTTCGTTACATCGATCGCAGGGTAAATACGTCTTTCAGAAACGTGTCTGCTAAGCACAACTTCTGAGTTACCTGTACCTTTAAACTCTTCGAAGATCACTTCATCCATACGGGAACCTGTGTCTATCAAAGCTGTAGCGATGATGGTCAAAGAACCACCCTCTTCTATGTTTCTTGCAGCACCAAAGAAACGTTTTGGTTTATGCAGGGCATTGGCATCCACACCACCGGAAAGTACTTTTCCTGAGCTTGGTGTCACTGTATTGTAAGCACGTGCAAGTCTGGTAATGGAGTCAAGCAAGATGACCACATCTTTTCCCATTTCCACACGTCTTTTTGCTTTTTCTATCACCATTTCGGCTGTTCTGACATGGTTTTGCGCTGGCAGGTCAAACGTTGAAGCATACACTTCACCTTTAACGGAACGCTGCATATCTGTTACCTCTTCAGGTCTCTCATCTACAAGCAAGACCATCAATGAAGCATCAGGGTTGTTATGTGTTACACCGTGTGCAAGCTCTTTAAGAAGTTCTGTTTTACCGGTTCTTGGCGGTGCAACGATAAGTGCTCTCTGCCCTTTACCGATAGGCGAGAAGAGATCAAGAACACGTCCTGTCATTTTCATCGGGTTGTATTCCATCTTCAACTGTTCAGAAGCATACAATGGAGTAAGGTTGTCAAAAAGTGGTCTCTGTTTAGACTTGTCAGGCGCCAGATAGTTGATCGCTTCGATCTTTAGAAGTGCATAATATTTTTCCTGATCTTTGGGAGGACGTACCTGACCCGTTACGATGTCACCGTTTCTTAGGGCAAAACGTTTGATCTGTGTAGAACTTACATAGGTGTCATTGCTTGAGTTTGCAAAATTCCCATCTATAGAACGCAGGAAACCATAACCGTCATTCATTACTTCCAAAATACCGGTATAGAGTATGAATCCGCCCTGACTTACCTGTGATTTCAAAATTTCAAAAATAAGGTCTTTACGTTGAAATTCATTAGGATTTTCAACCTGAACTTCTTTAGCAATGGTTACTAGCTTTTCAAGTGGTTTTTGTTGGAGATCTTCGATCTTGTAGCCTTGGACAGGTACGTGGGTTCTGTTTTTTCTGTTGGCATTGTTGCCGTTAGAAGGTTTTTTATTATCGCTCATAAGTCCTCTTATTTTTGGGGTGTCTATGTATATTAGAATGTAGATATACAGCACTTTTGCTGTGTAGTGATGATATTATATTCCTTTTTAACTTAAGAGTACCTCAAAAGTCAAACTACATCAAGGCGTAAAAAAGCAAAGGTGGATAGAGTGTTACCCCTATCAGGAAGAACCAAGGAGGTATGGACCATTCCAGCATGGCTGAAAGGTCGGCTGGTACATTTTGTTTTATAAAGATCGTCTTGATCAACTCGATCTTATAAAAAAGATCAAAGATCTTAAAGGTCAAAATGAGGATCATATAGATATTCAATACATCGGTAATCACCACTACAAAAAGTACAAAATAGAAACTTGGATGTATCAAAAAGAAAGCAAAAATACTCTTCTTATACCAAGTATACAGTTTTTCCATAACAGCATATAATGTATCTGCCCGCTGTATATAGGCTTCAAAAAGTTCTAAAACCACTAAAATGCTTACTAAGATGAGTATATTTTCCATTGCAGGATTTTACCCATATTTGGATAAAATACTACCAATTTATAAATACACTAAATGAAAACCGTAGGTCGGGGTGAGGACACCCCGACCTACCAATATCCAAAGGAATCTTGTTTGGCTGAAGTATCATGTACCCATTGTAATCTTGTCTTTGATGAATCTGTAATGATCAAAGAGTATCATGACTCCCAAACATTGTATTTCTGCTGTAAAGGCTGTCAGGGAGTCTACCATCTTCTTGGAGATGAAGGATTAGGTACATCATTCTATGACAAACTGGGAGATACCACACTGCAACCTGCCAGTCAAAATATTTCTTCTGACCTGGAAAAATTCGACCTGGAAGGCTTTCAAAACAAATACATCAAGAGCAATGAGGATGGATTAAATGAAATTAACCTCATCATTGAAGGCATCCACTGTTCTGCCTGTGTCTGGCTCAATGAAAAAGTTTTACATAAAACAGACGGTGTCATAGAAGCCAGCATTAACTACACTAACAACAAAGCAAAAGTAGTTTGGGATCCTGACGAAGTTAAACTCTCTCATATCATAGAGACTGTCCGTTCCATCGGCTACAATGCCTACCCCTATGACCCTTCTCTTCAGGAAGAACGGGCCAACAAAAGTAAAAAAGAGTATTACTCTCGTATTCTTGTAGCCGTATTTGGTACAATGAACATTATGTGGATCGCCATTGCCCACTATGCCGGCTACTTTACCGGGATGCAGCAAAACTTCAAAGACATTCTCAATGTTGCAGAGTTTATACTGGCGACCCCTGTACTTTTCTACTCAGGCTGGATCTTTTTCAGAGGGGCATATTTTGGGTTCAAGAACCATATTGTCAACATGGATACACTGGTTGCTTCAGGTGCGCTCTCTGCTTACATCTATTCCATTTATGCCATGACCACTCAGAGAGGAGAAGTCTATTTTGACTCTGTGGTGATGATCATCACTTTTGTACTGGTAGGAAAATACCTGGAAGTCCTCAGTAAAAAACATGCAGTAGATACCCTTGACAGCATTATGGGTTCTACACCCACAGAAGTCACCACGCTCAAAGAGGGCATCAAGTCACTTGTCAGTATTGAGAACATTCAGATCGGTGACCTCATAGAGTTAAAACCCGGAGAAAAAGTAGTTATTGACGGTGTAGTATCTACAGGGCAAGGTTCTTTTGATGAGTCTTCACTCACAGGTGAAAATGAACCTGTTTACAAACAGGAAGGTGCAGCTATTTTAAGTGGTTCCATTTGTTTGGATTCTGTGATCCATTATAATGCAAGTAAAGATGTTTCTGGTTCTCTGCTCACTTCCATCGTAAGTCTGCTGGAAGAGTCCATTACAAAAAAACCGCATATTGAACAGCTTGCCAATAAAATTTCAGGCTATTTTTCAAATATTATTCTACTTATCTCCCTGCTTACTTTTACAGGCTGGTATGTCTTCAATGGTAATTTTGAGACAGCACTCATAGTAGGTATTTCTGTTATTGTCATAGCCTGTCCATGTGCACTTGGACTTGCAACCCCTATGGCAACACTTGTGGGCATCTCCATTGCCGCCAAAAGAGGCATACTTTTCAAAGAGGCAACTTTTCTTGAAACCATGGCTAAAAGTAAAGTACTGGCAGTCGACAAAACAGGCACCATTACGGAAGGAAAACCTTCTGTTGTGCATGCAGAGCTGTATGATGACTTTGACCCCGCACTGCTCCTCGCACTTGTGTCTACCTCCAACCACCCTATTTCCAAAGGGTTAGAGAATTATCTTAAACAAGAATATGATTCTTTGGCAACCATTGAATTGGAAAATATAAAAAGCATAGAAGCCAAAGGTATTGAAGCTGCTTTCAAGGGTAAAAAACTGCTTGGAGGAAATGCTTCTTTGTTACAGGAAAGAGGCATTACTGTGGATGCAACATCTGAAAACTCACTTTTTTTCTTTACCCTGGAAGAGAAAGTAGTGGCACGTTTTGAATTGACAGATACCATCAGAGAAGGTGCAAAAGAAGCCATAGCCAACATACAGTCACTGGGCATCAAAGTACTTATGCTGACCGGTGACCATGAGCAAAGTGCCCAAAAAGTAGCCAAAGAAGTAGGCATTACTGAAGTACACGCCAAACTTCTTCCACAGGAAAAATCTGCCCTCATTAAAAACTTTCAGGACAAAGGTCAAATCGTTGTTATGGTTGGTGACGGTATTAACGATGCCATTGCTTTGGCACAATCAAACATTGCCATTGCTATGGGACAGGGAGCAGATGTTGCCATCTCAGTCAGTGACGTGGTACTGCTTGATGAAAAACCCGGGAGTATCTTCGAAGCCTACAAACTTTCAAGACGTACTTTCTCCGCTGTGAAAGAAAACCTGAGTTTTTCACTTCTGTATAATGTTATAGCCGTGCCGCTTGCAGTGGCAGGATTTGTCAATCCTCTTGTGGCTGCCCTTTCCATGTCTTTGTCTTCACTGGTTGTGGTCGGGAATTCAATGAGAATAAAAATGATAAAATTTAAGGAAAGTTAATGTCTGAAAATATAGTAATTCTAATGATCGGTGTGTCAACATTTTTAGGGGCATTAGGTTTGATCGCCCTGCTATGGGGCGTAAAAACAGGTCAATTTGACGACCAGTCAAAGTTCATAGATGCTGCAAGATTTGACGGAGTAGAAGAGTTGAGAGATGCTGCCATGATGGAGAGTAAGAAAAAAGAGCAAAAAGAGAAAAGAGAAAAGAGAAAAGAGAAAGAAAAATCTTACAGTCCTCCGGATTAATACCAAAAGATGCATTTTTCCATAAATTTATGATTTCTAATTTTAAATTCCTGATTTTTATGATATTATATGAATAAATATCAACTATCCATAACAAGGAAATCATCATGATCAAAAAACTACTCGTCTCTACGCTACTTTTTACCGGACTTATATCTGCCCAGAGCAGTGTCGGATTAGACATCAATTCTGAAGATGTTGAACTGCTTGGTTCCTTCGATCTAAACCCGACCATAGGCTATACCGGTGGGACAAATTTCATTATTGATGCAGCTTATCTTCACAATGAAAATGATGACCTTTTCACCTTTGCCCTAACAGGCGAGAACGCACTCGAAGCAGCTCCAGGGCTTATTTTTGGTTTTGGTTTTAAAGCAGCTTTTTCAGAAGACTTCATGGCTATTCCACTATTGGGAAAAGTTAGATATATTCTTCCTTTTGACTCCGATATACCTACTACTTCACTTTTTGCAAGTTATGCTTATTCTCCATCTGTACTTACATTCTTAGACGGGGAGAGTTACTCAGAATTCAGAACTGAAGCCGATATGGAAGTCATAAGCAATATCCATATCTTTGCCGGTTACAGAAATATTGATACAGATTACGACCTGGAATCCAACCCTGTCGGCGAGTACAAACTCAATGACAGCTGGTATGGCGGATTGAAGCTGAGTTTCTAATGACTATACTTGTTACAGGCGGTGCCGGCTATATTGGTTCCCATACCATTGTACTTCTCATTGAAGCCGGTTATGAAGTGGTTATTTTTGACAATTTCTGTAATGCTTCAAAAGAGGCTGTCAAAAGAGTAGAAAAGATCGTAGGCCAGAATATCACAACCATAGAAGGTGACGTCAGAAACAGAGCGGATCTTCATAAGGTATTTGAAACGCATAATATAGATTCGGTCATACATTTTGCAGGACTTAAAGCTGTAGGAGAATCTGTAGAACAACCTCTCAAATATTACGACAACAACGTCAACGGTACTGCTGTACTATGTGAAGTCATGGCAGCACACGGATGCAAAAGCATTGTCTTCTCTTCTTCTGCTACCGTTTATGGTGACCCTCATACGACACCTATTTTAGAAAATTTTCCTCTCTCTGCTACCAATCCCTACGGACGCTCAAAACTTTTTATAGAAGAGATACTGAGAGATCTTTATATTTCAGACAAGGACTGGAAGATCGTTCTGCTTCGGTACTTTAATCCTGTGGGAGCACACCCCTCTGGTACCATCGGCGAAGACCCTAACGGCATCCCCAATAATCTCATGCCCTACATCGCTCAGACAGCAGTAGGAAAACTCTCCTGCCTTGGCGTTTTTGGAGATGACTACGACACCCACGACGGTACTGGTGTGCGTGACTACATCCATGTCATGGATCTGGCAGAAGGTCATGTCAAAGCTTTAGAGAAGATCAAAGATTTTACAGAAGTCATGACCATCAATCTTGGTACAGGTACAGGTTATTCTGTTCTTGATATGGTGAAAGCATTTGAAAAGGCTTCCGGTAAAGAAGTACCCTACTGCATAGCTGAAAGACGTGCCGGAGATATTGCCAAGTGTTATGCAGATCCAAGCTATGCAAAAGAAGTTTTAGGCTGGGAAGCAACAAAAAGTATTGATGAAATGTGCGAAGACAGCTGGAGATGGCAAAGCAAAAATCCCCAAGGATATGATTTGTAATAGTATTTTGCTATAATACACACAAATACTAAGGATTTTAAATGCATAGACTTATTCTAAATGTAAATGATAATGTGCTTGATAAAGTATTTTATTTCTTAAATAATTTACCAAAACAAGATGTAAAAATCATTGCTAACGAAACCATAATAAAAGATGAAAATGTAGATTTTATATCTGCATTGACAAATAAGCCTATTGCAGTCAATAGATCTATAGAATTTCTCTCACGAGATGAGTCAAATGAACGATAAATGTTTTATAGATACCAATATATTCTTATATGCATTTAGCACTAAAGATTTACAGAAACAAACAATTGCAAAAGAAATAGTACTTAAACCATACTATATCAGTACACAAGTTATTAATGAGTCATGTAGTAATTTTATTAAAAAGCTTACATTCAATGAAGAGATGGTGTCTTCTTTTATTGAGAGTGCTTACAGTAGATATAAAATCGTTAATTTCTCAGAGTGACTATTTTTAACAGGAAGCAATATTCGGTTAAAATATAAATATTCCTACTACGATAGCATCATTATCGCAGCAGCTTTAGAATCAAAATGTACAATTTTATACAGTGAAGATATGCAACATAATCAAATCATTGAAAACAAACTAAAAATCATCAATCCATTTGAAGGCGAATAATATGTCAATACAATCATCTATTTTCAGAGAATACGATATACG
>Ga0164318_10007336_pt1 | contig 10685 bp, 8 predicted proteins | sample GuaBasSedimGuay9_FD_113734 | JGI IMG/M metagenome (GOLD analysis project Ga0164318, IMG submission 113734) | Subseafloor sediment microbial communities from Guaymas Basin, Gulf of California, Mexico - Guay9, Core 4571-4, 0-3 cm | ecosystem: Environmental > Aquatic > Marine > Hydrothermal vents >...
ATACAAATTTTCATGCAGCTTTGGGTTGTCAATTAGCCCTCCAAAGGCACACCACAACTCGCAGGCACTTCCAACTCGCTCACAACATATATTTGAGTTTTCGAAAAATAGTTTTAGTGTTTGGCGTTATAATTGCTTAACCCAATCTTCAGTATCGAGTTTTGAGACTGGGAATAAGGACGAAATAACTTCTCTAAATATAAAATGCCCAAAAAATACAAAAAATTTCTGATGCCTGCGGGGGCATCCACAGGGGGCCGCCTCTGCTATTTTGCGTTAACATGCATCACGGCTCCAGGTTACGGGAGTTATTTCATCCCCGTTCCTCAGGCATTTTTCTCAACACTCATTACTTACCGCTCATTACCCTTATGCGCATAGCAAAATTTATACCATTATCTATTGTGATATAGCATCATAGTTTTTTCGAAAACTCAAGCATATAGTGTATGTTTAATTCAATAGGCGCAAAAAACTAAGGATTATTTTTTTCGCATAACCTGTCTGCGTCTGCATGTTGCAGTTGCGGCGCAGACAGGTGCACCGCACAGACAGGCGCAGAGATCAGACAAAAAGACCATAAATCAACAGACTTATTTATCTGCATAAAACAGTAATACTGCGCAAAATTTTCAGTCACTTCTGAAAGGAAATATTAATGAAACAAACCGTTTGTGAAACAGATTTCCCTGAATTAAACTTGGCTCAGAGGGGAAAGGTAAGAGATATTTATGATCTTGGAGACAATCTTTTAATAGTGGCAACCGATAGAATTTCTGCATTTGACGTAGTAATGCCTGATCCAATACCTCAAAAAGGAAAAATTCTGACTCAAATTTCCCTTTTCTGGTTTGAAGTTATGTCATCCATTATGGATAATCATTTAATTTCCAGCAGCGTAGACGATTTTCCTCGAAAATGCCGTCCCTATCTTGAAATTCTTGATGGACGCAGCATGCTGGTTAAAAAAGCAGAGCCGCTTCCTGTCGAATGTGTGGTCAGAGGTTATATAAGCGGATCCGGATGGAATTCTTATCAAAAATCCGGATGCATCTGCGGAATAAGATTATCTGACGGATTAAAAGAATCCGAGAAACTGCCCGAGCCTATTTTTACCCCTTCAACCAAAGAAGAGATCGGCAAACATGATATTAATATAGATTTTAATGAGACTGTTAAAAGAATAGGAAAACCTCTTGCAGAGAAGGTAAGAGACTTTAGTATTGCCATCTATAAAAAAGGGGCTGATCTGGCTGATAAACAGGGAATAATCATCGCAGATACAAAGTTTGAATTCGGCCTTGCCGAAAATAAACTTATTTTGATTGATGAGGTATTGACACCTGACTCATCCAGGTTCTGGCCAAAAGATTCATACAAGGCCGGCAGCTCACAACAAAGTTTTGACAAGCAGTATGTAAGAGATTATCTCCTGTCGACTGATTGGGATAAAAAACCTCCCGGCCCCCGTCTTCCGGATGAAGTCATCAAAAATACACGCGAAAAATACCTTGAAGCACTGAACAGACTTACCGGCACAAGCTATGCACTTTAGTAATAAGATAGCGCCTGTTTCGTATATCAATACCAGCGATGAAACATACAAAATCACGACCAACAGTGATATAAGCGATCTTATCAGCTCAATTAGAGATATAGGGCTGATAACCCCGCCGATTTTAACCGAAAACAATTCAGAATTTGTAATTATCAGCGGCTTCCGCCGTATCGCTGCATGTCGACAGTTACGTCTGACACATATTGAAGCCAGGATAATTAATTCCGAGACATCCGAACTTCAACGGATAAAACTTGCAATTACAGAAAATTCATTTCACAGGCAGATTAATCTGGTCGAACAATCCAGATCTTTTTGCCTCCTCTCCCCTTTTTTAAATTATAATAGTCTGGCCAGGGAAGCATCAAAACTCGGTCTGCCGAACAATCCTTCTCTTATCAAAAAAATTAAAGCGATTTGCCATCTTCCCGGACCTGTTCAAACCTGTATTCTGTCAAATATAATCCCGCTAACAGTTGCCAACGAGTTAAGCTTATTAAAAGAAAAAGAACAGATTGCATTTGCAAACCTTTTTGAAAAGCTTAAGCCGAGCCTTAGCAGACAGAGGGAAATAATTATCTATGTTAAAGAGATCGCACTTCGTGAAAAGATTTCCATTTCAAAAGTTCTTGAAGATAATTATTTAACAGAAACATCAAACAGCGAAGAGCTTGATCGAACGTTAAAAACAAAATTTATAGTATTATACTTAAAAAAAAAACGTTTTCCAGAAATAACCAGGGCTGAAAAAGAATTTAAAAAAAATTTAAGAGATTTAAAACTTGGAGCCGGTATAAAGCTGGTGCACCCAAAATATTTTGAAGGAAATACCTACTTGTTTAATCTGTCTTTCAATAATCTCCAGGAATTTAAAAATCGTTTAGCTTCCCTTAATAAAATTATCAATCATCCGAGTTTAAAAAAAATCCTTTCTTGATATTTCCGGCCATATCAGTATAAAAACAGATAAAAATACAAATGATGCGGTTTGTCCATATTCACTCCAAGGAGGTTAACCAATGTCAAAAAAAAAGAATACGGAAATATCTGAAACGCAAATCGATGTTCACTGGCGGGAAGAAGAGTATTTTTATCCTTCTGTTGAATTTATTGCCCAGGCAAATATGACAGACAAAGATATTTATAAACGATTTAGCATGGAAAATTTTCCCGAGTGTTTTAAGGAATACGCAGATCTTTTGGATTGGTATAAATACTGGGACAAAACACTTGACACCAGCGATGCGCCTTGCTGGAAGTGGTTTGCGGGCGGAAAATTAAATGCTTGTTTTAACTGTATTGACAGACATCTGAAAAAAAATAAAAACAAAACCGCAATCCATTTTGTTCCAGAACCTGAAAATGAACGAATTGAACATATAACCTATCAGGAACTTTATGTAAGAGTTAACGAATTTGCAGCACTGCTTCGTAATTTTGCAGGCTTACAAAAAGGTGACAGAGTAACCCTTCATATGCCGATGGTTGCTGAGCTGCCGATTATTATGCTTGCCTGCGCCAGATTAGGTATTATCCACTCTGAAGTCTTCGGTGGATTCAGCGGAAAGGCTTGCGCAGACAGAATTGCAGATTCTCAAAGCAGGGTGCTTATAACCGTTGACGGATATTACAGGGGAGGCAAATTTCTTGATCATAAGAAAAATGCCGACATAGCCGTTGATCTGGCAAAAAAAGAAGGACAAACTGTCGATAAGGTGTTGATATGGCAGCGTTATCCTGGAAAGTATTCAAGCCGGACACCAATGGTAGAAAATCGTGACTATATCGTCAACGATCTACTTAAAGAGTATCGGGGCAGAAGAATCGGGCCGGTACAAATGCTGGCAGAAGACCCCCTTTTTCTTATGTATACAAGCGGTACGACAGGAAAACCAAAAGGCTGTCAGCATAGCACGGGCGGTTATCTTGCCTATGTAACCGGTACATCAAAATATATTCAGGATATACACCCGGAAGATGTTTACTGGTGCATGGCAGATATCGGATGGATTACAGGACACTCGTACATTGTTTACGGTCCTTTATCTCTCTGTGCATCCACTGTAGTTTATGAAGGTATTCCAACCTATCCGGATCCGGGCCGGCCTTGGAGAATTGCAGAAGAACTCGATGTAAATATTTTTCATACCGCGCCGACAACTATAAGAAGTCTAAGAAAAGCCGCTCCCAATGAACCGGAAAAATATAATTATCATTTCAAGCACATGACCACTGTTGGCGAACCGATTGAACCCGAAGTCTGGAGATGGTATCATAAAATGATAGGCAAGGGTAAAGCGGTAATTGTCGATACCTGGTGGCAGACGGAAACCGGAGGTTTTCTCTGTTCTACGATGCCGGCAATAGATCCCATGAAACCAGGAAGCGCAGGCCCTGGTGCACCAGGCATTTATCCGGTAATTTACGATGAACTGGGAAATGAACTGAGCGCCGGTTCCAACAAAGCCGGTAATATATGTATTTTAAATCCCTGGCCGGGCGCTTTTCAGACCATATGGGGAGACCGTGACCGGTATATTAATACTTATTATGCAAGATACTGCAAAGACAGAAAGAGCAAAGACTGGAAGGATTGGCCTTATCTTGCAGGTGATGCAGCCATGCTGGCTGAAGATGGATATTTTCGTGTTTTGGGCAGAATTGACGATGTAATTAACGTATCAGGACATAGACTGGGTACAAAAGAGATCGAGTCTGCCGCTCTTGTCGTTCAGGAAGTAGCGGAATCAGCGGTTGTTCCCGTAGCAGATGAAATAAAGGGAAAAGTTCCCGACCTTTATATTGTCTTAAAGCCTGAGCACAAAACATCTGCTGAACTGGCCGGCAGAATTTCAGATGCTGTTTGTGAAAAGATTGGAAAAATCGCAAGACCGAGAAAGGTATGGATTGTACCGGATATGCCGAAAACACGTTCCGGAAAAATAATGCGAAGGGTACTTGCGGCTATTTCCAACAATCAGGATACTGGAGATACAACAACCCTGGCAAATCCTGAAATTGTCGAGATGATAAGGGAGATGAAAAGGGAAGAAAGTTAGACACAAGTTCAATTAAGTGTATATGCGTAATAAATGAGTCCGTTAATTTATGGTCTTTTCGACCGATCTCTGTGTTATGCGAAAAAATAATCCTTAATAATATCAACTATATGCCTCCGGTTATTTTTTTCGCATGCCTTGATCTCGAACGAAAAGACCATAAATCAACAGACTCATAAATAAACAGAATCTCACCATAATGCACGATGGTTCAAAACTTTGGGGAAATTCCGGCCCATGGCTCAAAGAGACAACAATTCTCAGGAGAAGATATGACGATAAAAACTATTGCCTGTTGTATTGATTTTTCCAAAAATTCCGAAGACGCTTTTGCTGCAGCAGTTGAAATGGCCGAAAAATACCGGGCCAAACTTTTTATTATTCATGTATTGCCGCCTGTAGTCAATCCTTTATTAACAGATACCCAGTGGGTTGTTCCTGATTTGCCTGAAAATACTCTGACATTGGAGATAGAGAAACGGATGCAGCAGGAATACGGGAATAAAACAGAAGAGAAAATAGATTATGAACTGGTTATTCTTGATGGACATGTTTCAACTGAAATATTAAAATATCTTGAAGAAAACCAGATCGATTTAGTAGTGATGGGATCCTATGGCCTTTCGGGAATGGGTCTTGTTTTTTTCGGCAGTGTAGCCAAAAGAGTCGCTCACAAGGCTCCTTGTTCCGTAATGATTGTCCGCCAAACATAAGGAACAGGGACGAAATAAGAGCCCCAATTATTCTAAGGGGGGCTTTTATCCAGGCTACAAAGAACATCTTTTTGCAAGATCAAAGTAGAATAAAGACAGCTCAATACGGCCCCGTTTCATACATCCACCTGCGTAGATTGCACACTTTTCTTTTAATACTTCCACTGCCGCCTTGCGCTGATTTTTTGACAGCAGTCTGCTTTCAATAATTTTTTTTAATGCGTATATCCGATACTTATCAAGTCCCGAGGCCGCAGAAAGTTGATCAGAATGACCGCCCCGCTTAACTACAAGAGGCTTTTCAATAAGATATACCGGATATCTGCAGCAGATTCTAAGCCATAGATCATAATCTTCACAGGCTGGAAGGCTTTCGTCAAACAGACCCGTTTCATCGAAAAGAGAACGCCTTATCATCACTGCGGAAGGACTGACCAGACATAAGGAGAGGGAACGATAAAAAATCATTCCGGAAAATTTTTTGTGACGTTTTTTTGGATTGACTCTTACGCTGTTCCTGATCCAGATCTCTTCAGTTTGACAAATAAAAGCATCCGGATTTGAATTGAAAAAATCTGCTTGACAGGCCAGTTTATTTGGAAGCCAAAGATCATCTGAATCGAGGAAAGCCAAATACTCTCCGGATGCCAGGGAGATGCCCTTGTTCCTTGCTGCACTGACACCTTTGTTGCTCTGTTTATAGAAAATAACCTTCTCTTTATATCGGCTGAAGATATCTTGAGTTTTATCTGTTGAACCGTCATCTACAACGATCAGTTCAAAATTTTTAAACTCCTGGGCAAGAACTGAATCAATTGCTTCTTTTAATATCCAGCTCCGATTATAGGTAGGAATGATTACACTTACAAGAGGACTTTCTTTTTCTCCGGCAATTGCAACTTTATTATTCATTAGAAATGCATGATCAGACACTCAACTCGCCTGGACAGGCTCTTTGCAAAAAGCACGACGACCAGGCCTCCGTATCTCACAGCCCGCCATCTTCAGGATAAGACCTTTAAAGAAATTTCAATTTCACTTAAGTTCAAGCCTGCCCATGCGATACAGGCGGACAGGTTGAAGCAAAACTTGACAAAATGAACGTTTTTCAACCTCGTTCCCAGGCTCTGCTTGGGAACGGGTACTAAAAGGCTCTGCCTTTACAGACACAAGCGCTAAATTGTTTTGTAAATGTTTACGAGTTGCATTTATGCCATACGAGGTTGTTTTGAAAGATGAACATCCAACATCGGATAATGATGTCGCTTCGCTCTTTATTTATTTTAAAAAGACAAACATCCATTACCGAACATTCAACAGCTATCTCTGTTTCTTTATCTTTCATCTTTGCACATTCAACGTTCGATGTTCATTTTTTCCAGTCCCTCCTGGTTAAAAATAATTTAGCGCTTATGGCCTTTACAGGCAGGCAAGTGGCCTCCAGCCCAGGCGCACAGGAGGCAGAGTCTCCAAGACCGACACTCCCAATTATTTCTGGAATTTTATAGCATCACCGTGGACGGTTGTTACAACTCTGCTAACAATAAAGAAGTACTGGCAGTATGATTCTACAGTAACATTAATCAAGGCATCGCCATTGCTGGATGCCAGTGCATCTGAAAGTGCATCCGGAGTAGTATTAGATCCTGTAATAGGGATTAACCCAAACAGATAAACAGCGCTGTCCGTCCCTGTTGCTTCCCCAAGTTCAACATACGTCTTTCCTTCCAAAGGTGTGGATGAAGGGGCGATACCACCCGGCATATGAGCACAACCAACCGTGACAACCAGTGGCAGTACGACTACTGCAAAAAACAACTTAAAAGCCTTTGACATAATTGTTCCTCCCTGTTTTTGTTATTATTTGATGATTTCCCGCTTATAATAAAAAACATTACACTCTATCGCCGGAAAATAAAGGTGACTGAAATCACCTACTTGTGAGCAGTAACTACCATTCGTTCATCAAGCCATGGTCTTCCCCGAAAAAATTTTACTCTCCTTGTTAATGACCTGTTTATTCCGGACTAAAAGACCGACCAGACAGTGATCCTTAAATCTGCCGCTCTCTTCTTTTGAAATATGCCTGATCTCGGTTATTAATGATTCAGGAGATCCAAGTGGCTTTATTGGATGATATTTCATAGTTAATATATCACCGACCTTTATATGTTCCAATATTGCAGACTCTTTCTTGACCAGAAGGCACATTCCCTTGAGAGATAGATTCCATATTTTAAACTGGTATATAGCGGGAAGCCCTTCTATTTTGACTTCAACACTATAATATCTATCGGTCATATTTCTTTGTTCAAATCTTCTTTCTTCAGGGGTATCCATATTTCCGTTAGTGTTCATGGCAATTCTCCCTTAACAACGAAAACTAACCTGAATGTTTTATGATTTTTTTCGATACAGCTTACGTTTTGACAGGAGGCTGTCTGAGAATGAAAAATTTTTTACAAGGTCAAGGAAAGCGAAGATTTTAACCGCCGGAATACATCCACGTATTTTTTGAGGATTAAAATCTTCGTCTGACCTGTCTGCGTGCGCCTGCCTGTCGCGATTGCGACGCAGACAGGGACACACGCGGGCAGACACAGAGATTGCGGAAAACAGCCATTTTAGGACAGCCTCATATGCAGCTCTATTTTTAAATGACCCTCGTCTCAGGCGCCTTCATTTTCCTTGCTCTCCTCTTTTTCTTTTTTTAAAAAATCTCTAACAATATCTGCAATTTCCTGGAGCCTTTCATCCACACTTCTAAACAGGGTTCCATCTTCATAGGTTCCATCTGTTTGAAGATTGCCGGCCTTTATACCCGAAAGAATTTCCATACCTTCTTCTATCGTTGAGACAGGCCATATATGGAATTGTCCATCTTTTACCGCATCGACCACTTCTTGCTTCAGCATTAGATTCCGAATATTTTTTTCCGGAATTATTACTCCCTGGTCTCCGGTAAGCCCTTTGTAGTTGCAAATGTCGAAAAAACCTTCAATCTTTTTGGTTACACCGCCCACCGGCTGGATCTCTCCTTTTTGGCTGACGGAACCGGTTACCGCTATGCCCTGTTTTACAGGCAGACCGCTCAATGCGCTGAGCAGAGCGTAAAGTTCCGTGCTGGAAGCGCTGTCCCCTTCCACCATCCCGTAACTCTGCTCAAAACAGAGCGATGCTGTAAGTGAAATAGGCTTGTTTTGGGCAAAACGTTCTCTGAGAAAATTGGTCAGAATCATGACTCCTTTTGTATGAATCTTTCCGCTCAGCTTGGATTCCCGATCTATCGTGACCACCCCTTCCCGACCAACTGAGACCGTTGCAGTAATCCGTCCTGGTTTGCCGAATTCGTGGTCCCCGGTCGTCAGAATGGACAGCCCATTAACCTGTCCCACTTTTTCGCCTTTGGTTTCCACCCACAAGATATCTTTTTTGACCAGTTCCTTTACATTCTCTTCAATCAGATTGCAGCGATAAATGCGCTTTTTTATTGTTTTTTCAACATGTTTTTTCTGTATTAATTCTGAATTATCCAGACCGGCAAAATAGTTGGCTTCTTTAAGCAGGTTGCTGATATCTCCAAGTTCCAGGCTCAACTTTTCCCGATCTTCAGTGAGTTCCATACTGTATTCCAAAATTCTTGCAATACCTGTATGATCCACATGGCGTATTTTCTGCTCACTGCAATAACGGCTTATCATCCTGGCGAACTGAAGCAGACTGTCTTCTTTTCGCTCCATTCTGTCGTCAAGATGTGCTTTAACTTTGAAGAACTTTTGGAAGCGATCGTCGTAAATATAAAGAAGCTGATAGATATAAGAATCACCGGTCAGGATAATTTTTATATCAAGCGGAATCGGCTCAGGCCGAATGGTACGTGTACTGATCATTCCAAAGAGTTCACCAACATCTTCGATTTTAATTTCCTTTTGTCCAAGTGACCGCTTAAGCGCTTCATAGGAAAGAGGCCATTTTAAAAGATCCAGAGCCTTTATGACCAAGTATCCGCCATTAGCCTTATGCAAAGCTCCCGGTTTGATCATAGTGAAATCGGTAACCAAAGCGCCAAACCACGCCTGTCTTTCAATGGTTCCAAAAAGATTGGGATAGGCTGGATTAGATTCAATGACAACAGGTGCTCCCTTTGAGTCTGAATTGTCAATAAGAAGATTTACTTCATATCTGCGCAAGCCGGACATCTTAACCGGCATGGGAAAAGGGCCCGCCTGCTGTTCTTCCTGCTTTTCTTTAAAATCATCGAGGTTGTCAATAATATCCTCTTTGCAAGCGTTTAAAAATTCCACAACGCTCGATTCATCTTTATATTTATTAAAGAAATTTTCCATAATGTTTTCAACGACAAAAAGAGCAACATCTCTATCTAACTTCGTATGCTTTTCTTTGTACTCCCCTTCGGCTTCACGAATCTGCTTCATGGCCGTCTGCAACTTAATCTTAAGTTCGTCACTCTTTTCATGAAGCGCATTTCTTTCCTCTTTGCTTAGTTTCTTTAATTCCTCCTTACTTATAGGCTGACCTTTTTTATCTGCAGGAATAATATACATCCCAACTTGAGAAAATTGAACGACAAAACCCTCCTTTTCAGATGTCTGGGATAATTCATCCAGAATTTCACGTCTTTTGGTTTCAAATACATGGGTAACTTCTTCTTCTTTTACACGATAGTCATCACTGTCGAAAACTTTCTGAATACTGGAACGAACGGTTTTAATAAACTTATCCATACTCCTTTTAAATTCATTTCCCAGACCGGCGCGTAAACGAAGTGACTTAGGCTTATCAGGCTCCTTGAAATTATAAACATAACACCAGTCAGGCGGAGCAGGTTCCTGTTTGACGCGTTCTTCTAAAAATGTCCGGGTAATATAAGTAAGACCTGCCTTGGGAGGACCAACTACAAATACATTATATCCGTTTTCTTTCAAACCTATACCGAACTGTATGGCATCAACGCCTCTTTCCTGGCCGATAACCCCTTTTCCCAGAGGCTCAAGTGAAGCAGTATTTTCAAAAGGAATCGACGCCGGATCTATAGTTGCCCGCAGCTCGTTAAAGGGCAGTTCAAAAAATTTTTCACATATATGATTTTTTTTCATTTATCTATTGATTCTCCTTGTTATCAGATATTGAACCGGTCGCGTAAGCATCTCTGGAATGCCTTGCTGTGCTGACTGAATTATTTATAACTTGATAGTATAGGAATTTCCATATAAGGGAACCTTGAAAAATAAGGGTTTTTCCAATCAATAAGGGTTGAAAATAGTATTTGAACGTATAAACCGAGTTTTGCAAGGGTTTTACCAAGGGTAACGGTCCTTAATTTTGTCTGTTAAC
>Ga0164318_10007337_pt1 | contig 10684 bp, 12 predicted proteins | sample GuaBasSedimGuay9_FD_113734 | JGI IMG/M metagenome (GOLD analysis project Ga0164318, IMG submission 113734) | Subseafloor sediment microbial communities from Guaymas Basin, Gulf of California, Mexico - Guay9, Core 4571-4, 0-3 cm | ecosystem: Environmental > Aquatic > Marine > Hydrothermal vents...
CTAGGAGCTGCTTTCTTATGGGCAGAGGGTATAAAAGAGACAAAACTCGATAAAGCTGTCTCAAGGATGGGTGTCCTTGGCGAAACTAACACTACTGTGACCTTTCGGGAATATAGTGGAAATATCGTTGAAATACCAAAAGAACCTAAAAGAACAATTGTCAGCCTAAACTCAATTATGGATGTTTGGTATATGGCTGGTGGAGAATCACTGGCAAGAGCCAACGGATCCATTAGTGTCCCCGAAGAAGCTGCTGATATCCCTCTGCTGGGCCGTTTTGTACAATTAAATACAGAACTCATGATGAAACTGGAACCGGATCTCCTAATTGTTTCAGAAAATCAGCATCAGCTGGAGATTAGAGACTTTTTTGCAGAGGAAGGAGTTCCAGGAGTTGCTATTAAATACAACACCTATGATGATTTCCGGGTTATTCTCGATCTTTTCACCCGGCTAACAGGGAATAGAGAACTCTACGAGGAGAAACTACTTCCCTACCAGCGTCAGATTCAATCTATAGTAGATCAGGTTCCTGAAGGGGAAGCACCAACAGTCTGTATCCTTTTTAGCTCTACCAAATATGTTAAGGTTGAAACTCAGAATAGTGTTACAGGTGATTATTGTGCAAAACTGGGTGCGGAAAATATCTACAAAGAAACAACTTTCGAAGGTGCTACCCGTGTAGCTTTAAGTCTTGAATATATCCTTGAGCAGGATCCTGATATTATCTTTGTAACTACCATGGGAGATGTTGAAAAATGCAGGGCTAGAATTGACAAGGATATAACATCAAGTGATATTTGGGGTGATCTTACAGCAGTTAAGAATAACCGTTTTATCTACCTTGATAAATCATTCTCCCTTTACAAACCAAACCGGGCTTACCCAAAAGCTTTCAAAACTATGGCTGAATATCTCTATCCTGATATTGAATTTACTTTAACAGAATAACAGGGATTGGGTCTTTATATGTTACAACATAATGATATTCGGACACTGACCAGTTACCGGATAACAATACTTAGCGCCGGTCTGGGGTTGCTTGCTCTCTCATTGTTTTTGTCTATTGCTTTCGGTTCTACAAAGTTTACTCTACCGGAATTGTTTCATTTTATATTTGTAGATACAGAAGCTGTCAAACACAAGATTATTATGAAGATCCGCTTGCCACGATCAATCACTGCAGGGTTAGTTGGCAGTTGTCTGGCAATGGCGGGTTGTCTTCTGCAGGGGATTATGCGTAATCCCCTGGCATCCCCCAACATTATCGGTGTTTCTTCAGGGGCAGGATTGTCAGCAGTGGTTATTTTTATCCTGTTTCCCGGACTCTACTATCTGGTTACTCCAATTGCATTTATCGGTGCATTTGGAACAACCCTTGTTGTTTATACAATAGCCTGGAAAGGTGGCTCCAGCCCATTGCGTCTTATTCTGTCGGGTATTGCCATTTCTTCTTTTTTGAGTGCTGGAAGTAATACCCTTATGATTTTCTACCCTGACCGTGTTCAGAATGTAATAGGATTTATGGTTGGCAGTTTATCGGCTATTACCTGGCAGGATGTACAGGGCCTCTGGCCCTATACACTGGGAGGGTTCATCCTGTCAAACATTCTTGCAGATCAATTGAATATTCTCCTTCTTGGAGATGAAACAGCTGTAAGCCTGGGTGTAAAAGTGGAAAAGGTAAGGCTGACCTTTATTTTTGTAGCCTCTCTTCTGGCAGCAGCAGCGGTTAGTGTGGTAGGGCTACTTGGGTTTGTAGGGCTTATTGTTCCCCATCTGGCCCGGCTGATAATTGGCAACAATGCCCGGTTTCTTATCCCCGGATCGGCTATTCTCGGCGGGATAATTGTTATGCTTTGTGACCTTATAGGGAGAACCATAATCCGCCCCCTGGAACTTCCTGTGGGTGTTATTATGTCCCTCCTGGGGGCACCGTTTTTCCTCTATCTTCTACGGAAAGGGGGAATGAATAGTGGTGGGAATAAGGGGAAGAAGAGAGGGAAAAAAATTATAGAAAAGGGCACTGCAAATGGCCATCAAAGCTGAGAATCTTTACCTTGGTTATGGAGATACTCTAATTGTTAAAGATGTTTCCATAGATATACCAGAGGGAACCTTTTGTTCCGTTATTGGACCCAATGGGTGTGGAAAATCGACACTTTTAAAGGCCCTCTCCCGAAACCTGCCTGTAAGTTCCGGAACTGTTTTTATAAACGGAAAGCACTTGAAAAACTATGATACCAAGGTACTCTCCCGGGAGCTGGCATTTCTGACTCAGTCTCCCCATATTCCCGATCAGTTTTCTGTAAAAGATCTGGTTAGTTATGGCCGTTTTCCCCACACCAACTGGATGGGTATTCTCAAAGCAAATGATTATGAAAGAATAAACTGGGCTATGGATATTACAGAGATTACCCAATTTGCTGATCGTGATCTATCAAGCCTTTCGGGTGGAGAGAGACAGCGGGTATGGATTGCCATGGCACTGGCTCAGGAAGCAGAGATTCTACTCCTGGATGAACCTACAACCTACCTGGATATCTCCCATCAGTTCCATACACTGGAACTAATTCATAAACTCAACAAAGAGATGAACAGAACTGTTCTAATGGTACTTCATGATCTTAACCAGGCCGCCCGGTATTCAGATTATCTATATGTTATGAACAATGGCAGGCTCCACGCTCAAGGTGTTCCTGATGAAATAATAACAGAGCCCATTCTACGGGAAGTTTTTTCAATAGATACTAAAGTTATACGGGACGAAGATAATGACTGTCCCTATTTTATACCCCTGGGCGGTGTTCATAATGGCCAATAATACAATCCTTACTATGGATCGGTCAGATAAAACCTATCCCGGGGAAATACAGGCAGTAAAAGATCTCTCTTTTAAGTTGACCAGTGGCAGTATCTGCGCACTGCTGCACGATCCTGAACTTATTATCCTTGATGAGCCAACTGCAGGACTGGATCCTGCGGCCCGGGTGGGTATTTGGGATATTATTACTGGGTTGAACAGGAAGGGCAAAACTGCTGTTAAAAGCGGGACCAGGGGAAGCTCCCGGCTTGTTATACATATGATAAACATATATCAAATAATCAAGGTGGTTAGATGAAAGAACAGGGATTCATTCACATTTATACAGGGAATGGTAAGGGAAAAACGACATCCTGTATTGGGTTGACAATCAGAAGTCTGGGAGCAGGTTTTAAAGTATTTTTCTGCCAGTTTATGAAGAATGGGGACTATAGCGAAATAAAAGCTTTAAAAAAGGTAGGAGAAACAACATTTCCCGGTCAGCTTGAAATTCATCAGTATGGCCAAAAGGGAAGGCTTTTTAAAAAACCTACGGAAAAAGATAAATCTGCAGCAACAAAAGGGCTCCATAAGGCTATGATTGCCGCCTCTAGTGGAGATTATGATCTTGTAATTCTCGATGAAGTAAACATTGTTCTCCATTACAACCTTATTGAAGAAGAGGAACTCCTTAAACTTATGGAAAACAAAGATAAAAACACAGAATTGGTTCTATCGGGACGTTATGCTGCTGAGAAAATTGTTCAAAAAGCAGATCTTGTTTCAGAAATAAACTCCCTTAAACACTATGCTCAGAATGGTGTTCCCGCTCGCCTGGGGATAGAGAAATGAAGCATAATGGTATTGTCATTGGGGGCACCCATTCGGGGTGTGGAAAAACAACCATCACCATGGGGATAATAAGGGCTTTAAAGAGACGGGGATTAGATGTTCAACCATGGAAGGCCGGACCAGATTATATCGATCCCGGATTTCATTCAAAAGCTTCAGGAAAAATCTGTCGTAATCTCGACACTATGATCCTCTCCAACTCTGTTGTCAGGGAGATCTACCAGAGACAGAATTGTGATATATCCCTTATTGAAGGGGTTATGGGCTTATTCGATGGTGCCGGAGGAGTTGATGAGAGAGGCAGTGCCGCCCATCTCTCTAAGCTGCTCGGTCTACCGGTTATAGTGGTAATTGATGCCAGGGCTATGGCCCGAAGCGGAGGTGCTATTGCCCTTGGCTATGCTGAGTTTGATAAAGATGTTGATGTGGCCGGATTTATTTTAAACCGTGTGGGGTCTGAACGTCACTTTAAGATGGTAAAAGAGTCAATAGAAGAGAGGATAGGGCTTCCAGTTCTGGGAAGAGTTCCTCGTGATGAAAGGATAACCCTTCCAGAAAGACACCTTGGACTTGTTCCCGCATGGGAGAAAGATAATTTTGACGATACACTCCATATTCTTGCAGACCTTATTGAAGAGACAATCGATTTAGATACCCTAATAGGAATTGCCCGAAGATCGAAAGAGATCCCCTTTATAAAAGCAGGTATTTTTTCTAACTCAACAAAACAGAATAACCGGGTCAGAATAGCTATTGCCCAGGATGCTGCTTTTCACTTTTATTATGAGGAGAACCTCGATCTACTTAGACACTACGGTGCTGAAATAGTTCCTTTCAGCCCTATTGATGATAAATCCCTCCCGGAGGATATCTCGGCTGTCTATATTGGAGGAGGATATCCGGAGCTCCATAGAGAAAAACTCTCTAAGAATCGGTCTCTTATTAATGAGATTCGCAACCGTTGTGGAAGAGGGATGCCCCTTTACGGTGAGTGTGGCGGATTTATGTATCTTACAGAGGGGATTGTTGGAGAAGATGGCAGTCTATTTGAAATGCTATCTCTCCTTCCGGGGAAAGCAGTAATGGGAAAAAAGATGAGATCGCTTGGATACTGTGAGTCTGTATTTAACAACGATAATATCCTGGGAAACAGAGGATGCCGGGCAAAGGGACATGTTTTTCACTGGGCTGGACTTGAGGAAATACCAGAAGAGAGTGATCAGGCCCTTACAGTTACAAAAGGGGATCAACATATAGAGGAAGGGTTTACCAACAATAACGTACTGGGAAGCTGGGTACATCTCCACTTCGCATCCAACCCTGAAATAGCATCTAACTTTGTAACCATGGCAGAAAAAATGAGGAGAATTAAATGATAAAAAAAGAGCGCCAATACCTGGAGCCTGCAGAGATCTATAGAAGAAGTTTTTCCATAATTCAGAAAGAGTTTGGAGATTATCAAGTTGATGATAATGAGATGCTGATTCGTACCAGAATTGCTCATACAACTACGGATATTGAGTTTTCAAAAACCTTCCAGTTTCATCGACGTGCCATAAAGGCTGGAATTGAAGCCTTAAATTTAGGAAAGAATATCTTTACCGATGTTTCAATGGTTTCATCGGGAATCAGAGCCCGGATGGCAGATGATTACAAGGGAGAACTACTCTGCTTTCTCTACGACGAAGGAATCGCTGATGAGGCAAAAAGAAGAGGTACAACTAAATCCGCCGCTGCTATAACCAAAGGGGTCCCCTTTTACAAAGGGGGAATCGTAGCCATTGGGAATGCCCCCACAGCTCTTTTTGAGTTGATAGATTTGATTAAAGAGGGAGTCGCAGAACCTGCTCTAATAGTAGGTGTTCCCGTGGGCTTTGTTGGTGCAGCCGAGTCTAAGCTGGAACTAGCCAATCTGGATATCCCCTATATTACCAACCCCGACAGGAGGGGTGGAAGCCCTATAGCGGCGGCCATTGTCAATGGATTGATCACCCTTTCCCAGGAAGTGTAGCTGTGGCTTCATACAGAGATATTTTAGGAAAGGTGGAGGGCCTTCAGAGAGGGTTTACTTCTGGGACCTGTGCCCAGGCGGCGGCAAAAGGGGCGGCCCGGATGCTTGTAAGCGGTAAAATCTGCCATGAGGTTTCTGTTACCCTTAGAGGGGGAATGGAGTTAACTATCCCCCTTACAGGTCAGAAAATAAGTGAAAATTCAGCTTCCTGTTCGGTTATTAAGGACAGCGGAGATGATGATGATGTTACCCATGGGAAAGAGTTCTGCGCTGAAGTTTCTTATTGTGATAAGCAGGAAATATTTATAAGGGGTGGGAAAGGAGTCGGCACCGTTACCCTCCAAGGACTTCCTATTCCTCCAGGCCATTCTGCCATCAACCCTAATCCCCTGAAGATGATCAGGAGATCTTTAGAGCCTCTCCTGCCGAAAGAGGATGGTTTCAATGTGATCATTTCAGTTCCTGAAGGTGAGGCCCTTGCAAAAGAGACATGGAATCCCCGGATAGGGATAGAGGGAGGAATCAGCATTATAGGTACGTCTGGAATAATTGAACCAAAATCATCAAAAGCCTATAGGGCTTCGATCGCTCTCTGTCTGAATGTAAACAGGAAAGGGGGAGCCCATAAGGTTTATATAACCCCCGGTTATGTTGGAGAGGGATACCTAAAAAAGGAGCTCCACCTGATGGATGAGGAGATTGTAAAAGTGGGTGATCATGTGGGTTTTGCTCTTGACTCAGCAGTTTCCCGGGGGTTTGAAGAGATCTGTCTTGTAGGGCATATTGGAAAGATGGCAAAGATAGCCTCTGGAATTTTTGACACTCACTCCAAATATGGAGATGCCAGACTGGAAACAGTTGCTGCATTTGCAGCAGCCGCAGGAGCATCTCAAGAGGATGTCCTCAATCTTTTGGATATGACTATGGCAGAAGCATCAGTAACTTATCTTAAAAATCATAACCTGAAAAAAGCATTCGATCTTCTCAACAAACGGCTTATAGACCGGTGTCATCTTCGTTTTAAAAGAGATTTGAAGTTTACGTCAATTATTCTCGATCTAAAGGGAGAAGATTTGTCCAATATAACAGATAACAGAGGAGAGAATAATGGATAAATTCTCTGTTGTAGGTATAGGCCCTGGGAATATGGACTATATCCTCCCTATTTCCAGAAAGGCTGTAGAAAATGCTGATCTTCTTATTGGAGGCCCCAGGCAGCTGGAACTTTTTTCATACACAGAAAAGAGAGAACTTCTGCTTAAAGGGAACTATAAAGAGATTCTAACCTATATAAAAGAGAACAAAGAAAAGGAAAAAATTGCAGTTCTTGTTTCGGGAGATCCGGGATATCACAGCCTGCTGGGAATGATATCAAGACATTTCAGCAGTGATCAGTACAGGGTTTATCCCGGTTTGAGCAGCTTTCAGGTAGCCATGGCCAGAATTGGAGAGATCTGGAACGATGCTGATCTTATAAGTCTTCACGGTAAAAGCCTCTCTAAGGTTCTCGAAGGAAAGGGTAAAAAACTTGTTCTTCTTACAGATCATAAAAATACACCCTGGCATATAGCCAGGTATCTTCTCGATCACGGTTATGAGGGGAGGGAAGCATTAATTGCAGAGAATCTTACCTATGGCAATGAAAAAATCAGAAAAATTAAATTGAAAGATATTATAGAAAAGGATGAATACAAATTATGTGTAATGATAATAATGAAGAAAGAGGAAAATTCTACGCTATAGGTCTTGGACCGGGTGATCCCGATCTACTAACTGTAAAGGCTGTTAAAATTCTTAAAAGTGTTGATTCCATTATAGTCCCCAAAGCCAGGATTAAATCAGAATCGGTCGCAAGGGATATTGTCTCCCGGGCTTTGGGTAAAAAGTTACCCTTTATAGAAATGGTCTTTCCAATGAGCAGGGATAAAAAAAGATGTGGAAACCACTGGGATGGAGGAGCCGATGTTATTCTAAAACTGCTCTATAGCGGGAAGGATGTCGCCTTTGTTACACTGGGAGATGTATCACTATACAGCACATTCTCCTACCTGGAGACGGCCCTTAGAAAAAAAGATAAATCAATTAAAACAGAACTGATCCCAGGAATCTCAAGTGTCCAGCTGGCAGCGGTAAAATTTGAAAAACCCCTTGCCCTGGGAGACGAAACCTATGGAGTATATCCTCTCCCTTCAAATATATCTAACCTAGATTCAGCTCTGGTGGAACATGAAACAATTATGATAATGAAAATAGGAGGTAGGCTAGGAGAGCTAAAGAGTTATCTCCAGAATAAAGGGTTACTAAATAGTTCGGGTTTTATCAGAAGAGCGGGCTTTCCCAATGAGTATTTGAGCCATTCTCTTGAAAATATCAATGAAAAAGAGACAGGTTATCTTTCCATTGTAATGGTTAGGAGAGGAGCTGTTAAACAATGAAAGTATATTTTACAGGAGCCGGTCCTGGTGATCCTGAATTAATAACAGTGAAGGGTCTGAAGATCCTCCAAAAAGCGGATATTCTCATCTACGCAGGGTCGTTGGTTTCACCGGAAATTTTAAAAGAGTGCCCTAAAGATGCTAAAATTTATGATTCAGCATCCATGAACCTGAAAGAGGTGTCGGCAATTTATCAGAAGATGAAAGATAAGAAAGGGATTATTGTCCGACTCCATACTGGCGATCCATCAGTGTACGGGGCTATTCAGGAGCAGATGGATCTGCTGACCATGTGGAAGATCCCCTTTGAAGTGATCCCCGGAGTCTCCTCTTTTCAAGCCTCTTCTGCCACCCTGCAACAACAGCTGACACTTCCGGGAGTAAGTCAGACAGTTATCCTTAGCCGAATCTCCGGTAGAACAAAAACTCCACAACTGGAAGATCTAGCCCTCCTTGCCCGCAGCCAGTCCACAATGGTACTTTTTCTCAGTGTAGATCAGGCAAAAAGTGTAGAAGAGAAACTTCTTCCCCAGTATGGTACAGATACACCTGTTGCTGTTGTTTACAGAGCCTCATGGCCCGATGAAAAGATTCTTCGGGGGACCCTGGGAAACCTGGCCTCTTTAGTTGAGAAATCTGGAATAACAAGACAGGCCTTGATCTTTGTGGGAAATGTTCTGGATAGTGAATATGAAAAATCAAAGCTCTATGATGCTGCCTTTACTCATGGATTCCGTGAGGCTTCTCAGTGAAAACAGCCATTTCAGCCATAACAGAAAATGGCCTTGCAACAGCAGTCGAACTGGCAGAAAAAATAGCCGGTTCAGAGGTTTTTAACTTAAAGGGAAAGGGACTACTAAGAAAATGGACAGTAGAAAATTTCCAGAATTATGAGGGACATATTTTTATAATGTCCATGGGAATTGTCTACCGAATAATTGCACCTCTTATAACCAATAAGTATAACGATCCGGCAGTTGTTGTAGTTGATGATGCCCGCCGCCATGCTATTGCGGCTCTTTCTGGTCATGAAGGGGGAGCCAACAGGCTGACATTTAAAGTGGCTCAGATAATAGATGCCGAGCCAGTTGTAACTACAGCTTCAGATACAAACAAAAGGATTATTCTCGGTATTGGCTGCCGGAAAGGAACCTCCTGTAAAGATATAGAGAAAGCAGTTTTTCAGGAGCTTAAAAAAAACAACCTTTGTGTTAATGATATAAGAATCGCTGCTTCAGTAGATATTAAAAAAGAGGAGACCGGTTTGATTGAGGCTTTTGATAAAATGGATATTCCCCTCCTCTTTATCTCATCTGAAAAAATAAGAACATTTACTGGGTATAAAAACATTTCTAAAGCTGCAATGAGACAGCTTGGGCTGCCAGGAGTAAGTGAGCCCTGCGCTCTTCTTGGGGGAAGGGAGACAACACTTATTCAGGAAAGAACTATTATTGGACCGGTGACAATTGCACTGGCAAAAGAGGATCTAATATGAAAGGAAAATTAACTATAGTTAGCACAGGTCCCGGGATAAGGGAGCACATAACACCTGCAGCAGTGAAAGCTATCTCTGAATGTGATGTAATTGTTGGATACAAAACCTATCTGGAGTTTATTGAGGAGTTAATAGAGGGGAAAAAAATAATCTCTACTGGTATGCGTCAGGAGGTTGATAGATGCTCTGCCGCCATTGAAGAGGCCAGGAATGGGAATTTCGTCTCTCTTATCTCTGGTGGAGATGCAGGCGTTTACGGACTTGCTGGGTTAGTTTTGGAACTCCTGACAGAGAGTGAGAAGTTATCAGTCAATATTGTTCCAGGGGTTACATCTGCAACAGCCTGCGCAGCTCTGCTGGGAGCACCCTTAACTCACGATTTTGCTGTTATCTCCCTGAGTAACCTTTTAACAGAAAGTGATCTTATTAAAAAAAGGCTCCGTCTGGCTGCAGAAGGGGATTTTGTTACTGTCCTCTACAATCCAAAAAGTAAAAAGAGGACAGAGTTGTTCTTTGACACAGCAAAAATATTTTTGAAGTCTCGTTCCCCTATAACACCAGTTGGACTGGTTCGCAATGCCTACAGGGAGAGTCAAAGTATCAAAATAACAACACTGGTAGAACTTAAAAATGAAGATTGGGTGGATATGAGAACAACTATTGTTATAGGTAACTCTCAGACAATAGTTTCCGGGAAACGAATGATTACTCCCAGGGGATATAGGATATAATCTTTGCACAAAGAAACAGAGCCTGTGTAAGAATAGATCTATAACTCGGCCTCAGGATCTTCATACTCCTTTATATAATCAAAGACCCTCCGCTGAACCCTGGCCTCGTTCAACTTATATCCAAGATCTTTAGTCTCTGTTTCATTCAGACGATTTTGTGTAAGTACTGCAGATAGCTGCGCTTCAAGTGCAGTCCTTCTTGTCATGGGATCATCGAGACCTACTTCCAACTTATCTGCCCGATGTTTTTCACTACTAAGATCCTCCTCTGTTACTAAAGGAGAGTACTTATAACTATTAAAATCTTCGTTCACTCTGTCATCTTCCAGTATCTCCGCCATGCATAATGAAGGAGAA
>Ga0164318_10007338_pt1 | contig 10684 bp, 9 predicted proteins | sample GuaBasSedimGuay9_FD_113734 | JGI IMG/M metagenome (GOLD analysis project Ga0164318, IMG submission 113734) | Subseafloor sediment microbial communities from Guaymas Basin, Gulf of California, Mexico - Guay9, Core 4571-4, 0-3 cm | ecosystem: Environmental > Aquatic > Marine > Hydrothermal vents >...
ATCGGTGGAGGACATTTTGCAAATAAACCTGAACTCGTTAAAATCCTTGTCACGGATGCTCTTTTTATCATGAAGTGGCATGAAGAACTTGGTGTTATGTATGATAAAGACGATAATGGTGAGTTCATTGAAAGACCTGGTGGAGGAACATGTAGAAATCGTTTGCATTCTGCTAAAGACTATACAGGATTAGAAATATTCAGGGTAATTCGCGATGAAGCAAGGAATAGAGATATTCCAGTTCTTGAGTTCTCTCCCGCTGTTGAACTTATAAAGGATGAAAATGGAAATATTGCTGGTGCGGTCCTTTACAATATGGAAACAAGACAATATTATGTAGTTAGAGCAAAAGCTACTATTCTCGCTACTGGGGGATTTGGAAGATTACACATACAAGGCTTTCCAACAACAAACCATTATGGAGCTACAGCAGATGGCATTGTTATTGCGTATCGTGCTGGAGCTAAGTTAAGAGATATGGATGCAACTCAATATCATCCAACTGGAGCAGCATATCCAGAGCAAATAGTTGGTCTGCTAATAACAGAAAAAGTAAGAGGCATGGGTGCTCAGCTTGTGAATAAATATGGTGAGCAATTCATATATCCCTTAGAGCCAAGAGATGTTGAATCAGCAGCGATAATTAGAGAATGCTATGAATTAAATAATGGAGTTATTACACCAACTGGCATGCGTGGTGTATGGCTTGATTCACCTATGATTGAAATTATCCATGGTGAGGGTGCAATACAGAAGAACCTAGCAGCAATGTACAGAATGTTTAAACGATTCGGCATAGATATGACACAAGATCCTATCCTAGTGTTTCCAACATTACATTATATGAACGGTGGCGTTGAAATAAACGAGTATGCCCAAACAACAGTACCTGGCTTATTCGCGGCTGGTGAGGTTACTGGAGGAGTCCATGGTAAGAACAGATTAATGGGCAATTCTCTCTTGGATTATAATGTATTTGGTAGAAGAGCGGGTATTTATGCAGCCAAAAGAGTAAAACGTGGGGTAACCGTAGGTAAATTGACATTACAACATGTATACGACTATGAAAAAATGTTGTCCGAAGCTGGAATAGTGACAGATAGGAAATCTCCTATCCTGCTTCCAGATTACAGAGGAAAAGCTGTATTGGCCAGACAAATTGACTTGGTTCTATAGCACAGCAATAGCTATAAATTAGTAAAAAAATTCATAATACAAAAAAATAAAAGTAGTTAGATCAGATACGATAAAATTCGTTTAAATCAAGTAATTTTTCTCCAGTAATTTCTTCTACTGCAAAAATTGCAGAGCTTGCGCATCCATCGACACCTGAACTTAGTTCATGTGCAGAATCACCAGCAACATAGAGATTCTTAATGGGTGTAGATGGTCCAAATCTTCGTTCATAATACCAATCTATAGTTCTTTCAAGTGCATCAACTATTGAGAAGTATTGAGCTGAAAACCACTCAAAATCCCTTTCGAAATCAAAGTCTGGGAAGATTGGTGATAGGTCATTAATCATCTTTTTAATTAATGCATTTCTATCTTTCAGATCATCCTTTGAAGGCATTGTAGCAAAGCTTATATAATATCTATCTTCTGGCATTTGTTTCAACTCTCTATCGAGTTCATAAACTAGGTAATAGGAGTTTATGTTTTTTACTTCAGTTTTTGGTATAAGGATCCAAGTTCCTACTGGTTTATTAAGTAGTGGGCGTTTTGCACCACCCATTATGAGAAACAAGCTCGTAGAATACTCCTTAGCTTTTTCAAGCCTCTCTTTAAAATCTTCAGGCATCTCCTTCTCATCTATCAAACCTAAAAGAAAGTAAACTGGTGCAGTAAATAGAATTCTTTTTGCCTCTAAAGTTTTTTCATCGTCAAGAATAACGCCCTTTGCCTCTCCATTCTTTACAATTATTTCTTTCACATTTTTGTTAAGAAGAACTTTACTACCATTCTCTTCTATAACCTTCTTAAATGCCTCTGAAATTCTACCAACACCGCCCTCCGCTGCAAAGAGAGGGGTCTTATATTTTTTGATCCCCTTTTGGAAAGCTTTCATGCAAAGTATTAAATCTCCAGCTGAGTTTCGATGGACGTCAGCAATTGTTTGATATCCAGCAGCAAATCCATCGGTGAATAGCTCGCGCCCATATTCGTCAAAGTCAAATTCGTCGTACAAATCTATAAGTGGTCTATAGAACCATTTCTCCTTTACTTCATCATATGAAACTTTCTGAACATATTTCATGAACTTGTTTAATTTTAATTTGGATCTAAAAGGAATGAATGGATAGGCTCTTATTTGCTCTAGAATTCCAACTGGTGGTTTATGAAACTTTCCAAAACGATAGAAATATGGCATCTTTACAAGTTTTATGTTTGCATGTTTATAGGCTCCTGTCTTTTTTATTATAAACTCAATATAATTATTTGTGGCAAAGACATGATGTCCAAAATCGACACGATAATTATCGACATTTGCCCAGTTCCACTCCTTTGGAGTTCTTGTTGCTGCTCTCCCTCCAACAAACGAGTTCTTCTCAATAACTAATACATTATGTTTCTCAGATAAGAGTGCTGCAGCACTAAGGCCCGTAACCCCGGCTCCAACAACAATTGCATCGTACATTTTTTCAGCTCCTATGGGTGTTAGCAATGAAGTATTTAATAAAGAGGAGGAATATAAAAGTTATTAACGTATCAAGCCATTAATATTCACAATTATCCATGAAACTAAATGTAAAAATTTCCATGTATTGTTATTCCAGTAAAAAGGAATAATTTAGCATATGCATTTCGAATTCAGCAATTTATACTTATATATCCTTAATTAAAAGTTACAAAAGGTCTTTTTTGGCAAAATACGATAATACTAAGTTTCTATGTTGAATAATAGGTAATTTTAAGCACAAACTTTAATAAAGAAATTATTAAATGTTAGATTGAGGAGATTATTGCTTCTAAAATCTTGGGGATTTCTATGGGTTTTCAGGAATGGAAGAAGACAGAAAAATTAGAAGAAAAGACGATGGAAACAGAGAGCTTTCAAATTTTCTTCACTAGACATGCTAGTCAAAGAATAATTGAACGTTGCGGAATCTATTTTTTAGACAATACTGTTAACTACTTGAAAAATGAGAGAAGATTTGTCTTCATGAAGAGAAAGGATGCATACTTCCTTTTCGTTCCTACTGGCATTTTCCTTGTTGGTGTATTTGAAAATAAAGAGAAATTTGTGGTAAAAACAACCTTATATCCCTCCCTTTATGAAAAAGAAGAAATACTGAAAAGTAATAGGCTTGCAATAGATGTGAAAAGTGATGTGACCGTGATTATCCCAAAATATCATAAAAATAAGTTAATTCAGCTCGGACATCGCTAATTTTCATCATGTATTTTTAAATAGCAAGCAATGATATATGTAAAGAAAGGTTTATAATATAATCTCATTTTATTTTTACTTAATTGATAGTCGCCTTTATTTTTATTACTCCGTGGTGATTATATGGAAAAATACATTATCTTAAAACGACATCTCTTTATAATTTTAGTAATAATATTATTCGTCGTTACTCTAATAACCTTGCTCCCTCAAAATGCTCAATCAGCTATCACCACAAATGAATTTGATATAAGTCAAAATCAAAAACCAAGCATTATAGGTATTGCATGGGATGGTGAAGCTTTTTGCTTTATTTCTAATATTCCACCAAAAGTTTATCGCTTTAACCCTAATAATCAATCTTACGCGACAAATATATCCCTACCATCCCAACTTTCTTCCTCTATAATGAGAGGTATTGCATATGACAGTGGATACTACTATATACTTTACTCTCTAGATAATAGTTATTTTATAATAAAGGTTGACAAAAATGGTAATATAATTTCGAATACCTCTCTTAGTTGGCTTACACATACTAATCTAATGGGTCTGACTATAGATCCCAATGGTGATTTCTATGCTTTCTCAAAAAATAATACCTCCGCAATCATACTTAAAATATCAATATCAACATCAACGGAAGCTATAGTCTCCAAAATCACAATACCACAATCTATTAGCCTAACGAAATATGCCATTTACGATTTGGCATATAAATATGATGCCGTGTGGGCTGTTGATAATCTAGGAAGAATATTGAAAATCACATCTCAAAAATCTACATTTGTTCTTAATATTACTAAGTCAATGTTATCTTCCTTTGTTAAGGCCTATGATGCATTTTATTATGTAGGATGTGAGTTTTCGGAAGATAATCTATGGATATCAATAGAAGTTGTTTCAAATGGCAATTATGAGCTTAAATTTGTAAGGATCGATTCATCCGTGCTAAATACGATGCCTAGTATAGTATTTGAAAATATGCAAGCGCTTTCACTGTCAACAGTTGCAGCTGCTGTTTTTGTCATATTTGGGACGTCTTTAATGTCAACTGGCATTATGTCATCAACTAGAGCAGCTGCAACTAAAGAAGGACCTTCTCCTGAACAAGAGGAACTTAGAAAAATAAAGGATTTAGCAGCTCTTAGAAAAGTCATGAAAAAGCCTAAACGGAAAAAGAAAAAGGAGCGAAAGCCTGCATTCGGAATTTCCTCATCAATAATGGCATTTATAGGACTATTACTTGGCATTGGATTTGCCGCCTTCGGCGCTACTTTACTAAATTTTGAAATAGTATTATCGATTGCTGCATCAAGCATAGGTTTTTCAACAGCCACTTTTGGAATTTTTGGAGCTTTCTTTCTCCTTAGAATAAAAAAGAAGTATAAAGTAAAAGTATCAGTACTTCGTATGTTTATATTGGTAATTTCGTTTTTGCTATCAATCTATGGATTAATAGTATCTCCATTAAGTATAATAGCGTTTCTCGGAAAGACGTTTGGTGGTGCACTATTGTTTTCATCTTTCATAATTTCATTGTGGACAGCAAAAAGTGAGAGTAGTAAGATGGAAAGGCTCATCGTAGCTTTTCAACAATAAGATTTTTCTCATATTAAAATGAAAGAGAAGCTTTATGATTTCAAAATTGTCAGACGTGTCATGTAACAGTAGCAGTAAAACATTGATTTAGTGTGCATTATATTAGTGCTTGTCTATTCTGCCAAAATATACCAAATATTGTGGCAAACTCATTTTTATATTTAATAAATAATAAAAAATCAAGTAAAAGTTAAACCGTAATCAAAAGAGTTTTTATTTAGAGGGTGTTCAATAGATGCCACCAAAAATAGAATATTATGATTTTGGAAGGATAGTAATAGATGGAAAGCATTATAGTCATGATGTGATTATCTTTCCAGATAAAGTGAAAGCTGATTGGTGGAGAAAGGAGGGGCATCGTCTCTACCTAACAGACATAGAGGACGTGTTGAATTATAAACCAGAGGTTCTAATAGTCGGAACGGGTTATCATGGAATACTAAAAGTGTCTGATGAAGTAAGAAGCAAATTAAAAGAGTTAGGTATTGAGCTAGTAATTTTAAAAACATCTGAAGCTATCAAAAAATACAATGAAATAGCTGAGAAGGCGAAAGTGGTTGCAGCACTTCACTTAACTTGTTAAGTTAAGATATTGTAATGATTGTCCATAATGTACATGTAACAAATGTTACTACTATCGAGTCTACTACACCAAGAGTAAGTTGAGTAATTGTATGCGCCCTTAAGGTGTATCTTGCCCATATAACTGGGATTACTAAAAGATATAAAATAGTATATTCTATTCCTAAAAAATAGACTACATAGGTTAGAGGACCTGTGACTCCTGCTGTATGCACACTAACCTTTGTTTTAAAATTAATTATCAAAAGTGAAGTTGTTACTGTTGCGTATGAAAGCATAAAAAGTGCAAAAAGTGATGCGCCCAAAAGCAAGGATATTATTGAACCTAATAGATGCATTGATACGGCAAAAATAAAAAACAAGGGTCTTTTCTCTTGTTGACTAACAAAAATATCTGTATGTCCTAGTAATGTGGCTATTGGTATAGGAGCTGGTGGGAGTATTGTGAGAAATATTACTGCTAAAGTGAAGGCCTCGAATGGACTGAATGGCATAAAGAGTGTGGGCTCTATAGTTAAAATTATTAATGACACATATAATGCAAATAGTGGCGCATTGGTCAAATGCGATATAACCCTCGCTATTAATATCTTGTTCATTCTCATATCACTAATTCTAATGATCTATAGTTAAAAAGGTTTATTTTACTCTGATTATGCAAAGATGAATGGTGATTATAATGAAGATTATAAAAACATATCTATCACTTCAAACAAAGAAGCGAATAGAAGTTATAGATATTACGGATAAAGTGTCTAAAGAGATACTTAAAAGTGGAATTACAAATGGGTTTGCTATTATATATGTTCCACATACAACAGCTGCTGTTACAATAAATGAACCAGATCCAGCTCTTTTTGAGGATATCATTAAAACCTATACCAAGTTGGTTCCCATAGAAGGGTCATATAAGCATAATGAGAAATATTCGGGAATACCAAGAGAGCAAAATGCTCATGCACATATTTTATCTTCATTCATAAAACCAACTGTTGTTGTTTCGATCGAAGATGAGAAATTAGAGCTTGGTACATGGCAAGCAATATTATTTCTAGAATTTGACGGTCCAAGAAATAGAAAAGTGTATGTTAAAGTTATGGGCGATTAAGAAAATCTCTATAATCATGCCAGAAACAGTTATAGCGGAGAAAACTTAGTAAAATTTATAAGTCAAAAATCTAATATTTTTGTGATAATGCACAAAAAATTATACGGAGGTGTGTTTTTATGTGGTGGGGTTACGGTTATGGTCGCAGACGTGGTAGAGGTTATAGATGGCGATTCTGGGCAACTGGTATACCTGGATGGATGGCATTTGGTTATTCTCCAGGATGGATAGGTGTGACACCTACAGGTTTACCTCCATTTGCTCAATGGTTAATGAGTACAGGAAGAATGAATGAATTTATGCAGTATCTACGAAACACATTTCCAAGTTATCCATATAGAAGACCTTATCCCATTCAAGTTTCTCAACAAACAACACAACAAATGTATCCTACTATACCTCCTCCCACGCTCACTCCAGAGGAAGAACTGAGATACCTCGAAGAGCAAAAGCAGTTCCTTGAGCAACAGTTACAAGAATTAAAGAGAAGGCTTAATGAACTTAAAAAGCAATAATATTTTCATTTATTTAATTTAATTGAATATGTATATAATTATAAGCGCTGATTTTATCTCATCGTTTTTCTTTTTTCAAAGTAGGTTATATGCTTATAAAAGCAATACACCAACTGTAACAATTAAAAGTGTAAATATTCTCAATAAAGCAAGTTAAATTAAAATATGTATGATATATAATTAAAAAGTATATAAATGCGCAAAAAACAAGATTGATGAAAAATATTTTCGAAATTAAAAAATAGTAGATTATTCCTAATAAAATTTTAATATCATTTTTGAATTTTTATAGCACACCATAGTTACAGTGTGATGGTAAAATGCCTAAGGTGTGGAGTATGCTAAAGTTGCCAGGTCTAAAGACATTAAAATCAGAAAGTGCATCAATGTACGCAAAAATTAGAGAGAAAAAAGTAAATATTGGCGAAACAGTAGTTGAGATGAGAAATATAACAAAACACTTTCCAGGGGTTCTTGCTAATGACCATATAAACTTTGAAGTTAAAGCAGGAGAAGTTCATGCCCTGCTTGGAGAGAATGGTGCTGGGAAAACAACTCTTATGAATATTTTATATGGTCTTTATCAGCCTGATGAGGGCGAAATTTACATAAAAGGTGAGAAGGTCGAGATAAGATCACCTAAGGATGCAATTGAATTAGGAATTGGCATGGTACATCAGCACTTTATGTTGGTAGATGTTTTCTCTGTAGTGGAGAATATAGTTCTCGGATTAAAAGAACTCAACATAGTAATTCCAGTTGAGGAAGTTGCAAAACAATTAGAAGAATATGGAGAGCGATATGGATTAAAGATAGATCCAAGTGCAAAGATTTGGCAATTATCGGCTGGGGAAAAACAAAGAGTTGAGATTATAAAGGCATTATATCGAGGTGCTGATATTCTAATTCTTGACGAACCAACGTCTGTCCTTGCCCAATCTGAAGTAAAACCGTTTTTCGAAATGTTACGAAAAATGGTAGCTGAAGGGAAGTCAATAATCTTTATCACTCACAAGTTAGAGGAAGTTATGGCAGTAAGTGATAGAGTTACTGTACTAAGAAAAGGAAAAGTTGTGGGTACTTTAAAGACCTCAGAAACTAATGAACGAGAGTTAGCGAGAATGATGGTTGGTCGAGAAGTAATATTCAGACTCGAGAAAAAGCCTGTGAAACGAGGAAAGCCAGTACTTGAAGTGGTAAATTTAAGAGCTCTTAATGATAAAGGTGTCGAAGCGTTAAAGGGTGTATCCTTTAAAGTTTACGAGGGAGAAATATTTGGAATAGCTGGCGTTGCAGGAAACGGACAGAAGGAGCTCATTGAGGTTATAACTGGGTTACGTAAAGCTACTGCTGGTAAAGTATATATCATGGGTGAGGACGTAACTAATAAACCACCACGAGTGATTCTTAAAAAGAATGTTGCTCACATCCCAGAGGAACGAATAGAAATGGGTATAATTCCCAATATGAATATATCCGAAAACTTGATACTAAAATACTACAATGAACCTCCTTTTGTGAAAGAGTTTTATAATGAAAAGTTAAGGATAGTATTAAATGAAGAAGAAATAGAAAAATTTTCGAATAGATTAGTTAAAGAATATGAAATCATGACACCAAGTATTAAAACACCAGCAAAGCTTCTATCAGGTGGTAATATTCAGAGATTAATTTTAGCAAGAGAGTTATCATCAAATCCCTCACTTATTATAGCAGCTCATCCGACTTATGGCCTAGATGTAGGTGCTACTGAGTATATACGAAAGTTACTACTTAAAGAGCGAGAAAAGGGTGCTGCGATTCTTTTAGTATCTGAGGACTTAGAGGAGATAATGTCCCTAAGTGATAGAATTGCTGTGATTTTTGCAGGAGAGTTTGTTGGTATTGTTAAAGCGGAAGAAGCAAATATCGAAGATATTGGGTTAATGATGGCTGGTATTAAACGTATGCCAATATCGGAGGGTTTAGAGCGTGAGGGTTAAGATATTTAATCTTCTTACCATCGAGTATGAAAAAAGACAAGAAATAACTCTTGAGCAATCACTAAAGCTTACAACCATGGCTCTAGTAACAGCGTTTATCATAATGGGAATAATTTTTGCTGGATTTGGAGTGAATCCTTTCCTTGCTATATTTTCAATATTTGCTTGGTCTTTATTTACACCAGCAGGTTTTACATCTACACTTACTAGAATGATTCCATTATTGCTTTGTGGAGTTGGGCTTGCAATAGCTTTCAGAGCTCTATTTTGGAACATTGGAGCTGAAGGCCAATTGCTTATGGGTGCTATTGCCGCAACTGGTATCGCTCTCTTTGTTCCTGGGATTCCCGATTTTCTACTATTGCCAACAATCCTCTTGATGGGATTTATAGTCGGGGCTCTTTGGGGTCTTATTCCAGCAGCACTTAAATTGAAATTTGAGACAAATGAAGTCATTACTACGTTAATGTTGAATTATGTTGCCTTTAGGCTTGTTAAGTATTTAGTTTATGGTCCATGGAAAGGAAAAAAAGTATATAACTTTCCATTTTCTGATACATTTCCTCCAGCAGCTTGGGAGCCAAAAATACCTGGAACTCCAATATATGTGTATTCATTCGTTTTATCTCTCTTATTCGCAGTTGGACTTTATTTCTTTATGAACAAAACTACGCTGGGTTATGAAATCAGAGTTGTTGGTGAGAATATAAAAGCTGCAAGATATGCAGGGATTAACTATACAAAAACTATTCTTATTACTATGCTTATTAGCGGTGGGCTTGCTGGGCTTGCTGGTGCTGGCTTAATGACTGGTGTTCAACATAGATTGCAAAATCCTGAAGCGATATCCCCTGGATATGGGTACACGGCAATCATTGTAGCATGGTTAGGCAGGCTAAATCCTCTTTATGTAATTTTATCAGCATTTTTCATGGCTATTCTGATCGTTGGTGGACAACAAATTCAGATAACTCTAGGTCTTCCATTTGGAGTTGTCAATATATTCAACGGTGTGATACTCTTTGTTCTAATAGCGTTTGAGCCCCTCAGAGAGTATAGAGTAAGTTTCTATTGGAATGAAAAATATCCTTGGGGCTCATTTATGAATAAATTATTCTCAACAGTGTTTAAATAGGGGAGGCTGTAATTATGGATGAGTGGATGTTAATATACATCGGATATCTAATGCAAGCTGCTATTCGTGCAGGGACTCCACTACTCCTAGCAACGCTTGGTGAAATTTATGCTGAGCGTTCTGGTGTTCTAAATTTGGGCGTTGAAGGAATGATGATAATGGGTGCTATTTCAGCGTACGTGGTTGCTTTTGCTACAAGTAATCCTTGGCTTGGAGTTATAGCTGCAATTATTGTTGGTGCATTGTTTGCCTTAATACATGCGTTTGTTAGTATATCATTAAAGGCAAATCAAGTAGTTTCTGGTTTGGCTTTGACAATGCTAGGTCTAGGTGTTAGCGCAGTAATTGGTAAGGCATACGTAGGTACGA
>Ga0164318_10007339_pt1 | contig 10684 bp, 11 predicted proteins | sample GuaBasSedimGuay9_FD_113734 | JGI IMG/M metagenome (GOLD analysis project Ga0164318, IMG submission 113734) | Subseafloor sediment microbial communities from Guaymas Basin, Gulf of California, Mexico - Guay9, Core 4571-4, 0-3 cm | ecosystem: Environmental > Aquatic > Marine > Hydrothermal vents...
AATCATTCCTAATATTCTTGAAATTAGATTAGAAAAGAAAACTTCAAGATATTTTGGAAGATCAAATCCTCTGGGATAAGACCATCGATATCTTCGCCAATGAGAAAAAAGAGTTTTTAAGAGTAAAGGGATAGAAAAATATTCCAGATTGAATCTAAGAAAATTTCCCCAAGCTTTTAAAATTTTCTTGGGAACTTCGAGAAAATACCAAAGAAGAAATTGAAAAACAATCATTGTTTAAATTATATAAAATTCACTGGCAACTGTAAATCAAAAAAAAGAAGAACCGCTATTTTTAGCGGTTCTTCTTTTTTAAATTTTAGGAGAAGGGCCATTTCTTTTGGGTGTAAGCGTAAACCAAATAGCCAACGGCCGCGACTGCCGCAACGACTGCTCCTAAAACAAGTGGGTTTTCAAGAACTTCGTTCATTTTTTTTAAGATATTTTATTTATTTAGAAGCGACCTTTTCTTTGTTTGTTGGCATTTTGATATTTTTCATCATTGGAATCACTGTTTTAATAATTTGTCGGCTTTTTTTCTTAATGTTCAATTTTTTGCCCAAGAAAGCGGCTTCTAAAATCATTCTGTCCATTGTTCCCAAAAGAAAGGAAATAAGACAATTTAGGTCTGTTTCTTTCGTTAGAGCGCTTTTAAGATTTTTCCCAAAATAATTTTTAATTTTTCTTTGAAATTTTAAAATCTTTTTGTGGATTTCCGAATCGGATTCGGGAAACTTGGCCATCTGGGCTTTAATTAAATTTTTTTCCTCTATCCCCCACTCAAAATAATTTTTGATTAAATGAAAAAGTTTTTGTTCCAAGGACGAAACTTCTATGTTTTTTTTCAAATTTTTGTTTAATTTTTGAAAAGCCCGGTCAAGAACTTTTAGATAAAGTTCTTTTTTATTTTTGAAATGATAATAGAGAGCCGCCTTGGTGATATTAAGAGAGTTGGCAATATCTCTCATTGAAGTGCCGCTAAAGCCGGAATCAGAAAAGAGTTCTCCTGCTTTTTGTAAGATTTTTTCTTTCAAGTTCTTTTTTATCATCATTTTTCATCGTTAACCGAAAATGAATAACTTACCGATCGGTAAGGATTATTATAGATTATGCCAAGAAAAACTTTTTGTCAACCCTTTTAAAATTAAAAAACCCAATTTATTGGGCGAATATTGTTTTTATTATGGACGATAGAGGACTTGAACCTCTGACCTCCTCAATGTGAATGAGGCGCTCTAGCCGACTGAGCTAATCGTCCAAATTTTAATAGATTTATTTGTTTCTCTTTTTTCAATTCATTATAATAAAGGAAAAAGCAGTTCGCAAGCATTTTATATATCCGCAAAAATTAAGATGTTGGGATATTATTTATGAAGGTTTTTGAATTTCATTTTAATCCAAAATTAGAAAAAGAAACAATTTTTGACACTTTTTATTATGAGCCGGAGAATGTTTATGAAAAAAGATTGGGCTATTTATTTCTGGCAGGCGAATTAACCAAAGTTTTGCCTCAAAATGTTAGATTTTTGAAAAATTTAGCCAGAGTTATCAAAACAAATTTTTACAACCTCAAGACCACTTTGCCTCAAACCGCGCTGAAAAAAACCTTAAAAGAGGCAAACCAATTTTTAGAGAGAATTGTTCAGCAAGGAGATGTCAGTTGGATTTCCAATTTAAATTTTGTTATTTTAAATCTTTCTCCGGAAAAGACAAAAAAGAAAAGAGTCAGCGCTTATAAGTTGAACTTTACCAGGGTTGGCAACATTAAAATTTTTTTAGCCAGAGAGGGCAGAATTCTTGATGTTGGCGGCGAAGTAAGGACCGAGGAGGTTGAGCCTTATCCTTTAAAAATCTTTTTCAATATTATTTCCGGCAGGGTGACCAATGGTGATAGAATTTTGATAATGACCAGAGAAGTCGCCGAGGTTTTCCTGGCTCAGAAAATCACGGAAAAAATTGTGGAATTGCCGAACCTGAATAATAAAAACTTAAGCCGGATTTTAAAGGAGGTAGAAAAAGCAATTTCAGGAATATGCCTTTTGGTTGACTTGGACGAGGACGAGAAGAAAAGGTTAACCAAAAAAATAGTTTCAAAACAAAAGTTTTTACCATTCAAAAAGACAATCAAATTTTCTCTTTCCAAGTTTTATCTTCCTAAAATTTCCAGACTCTCTTTCCCCTCTCTCCCCTCTTTTTCCAAACTTCCCAAGTTCCCCAAACTTCCCAAGTTCCCCAAACTTCCCAAGCCCTTTCCTGAGTTGCCTCCTTTTAAATTATCTAAAAAATTAACGAAAATTAATCTTCTGCTAAAGGAGCCAAGAAGACCTTCTTTTTTAAGAAAGAAAAATATTTTTTTAATTTTAGGCTTTGTTCTTTTTATTTTTTTAGGCAGTATCGTTGCCAAAATTGAAGAAAAGAAAGAAACAGCCAGAATTGAGCTTGAAATAAGAGAAATTCAAGAGAAATTAGACAAAGGCGACAGTTTTTTGCTTTTAAATCAAAGGAAAAAAGCGAATCAGTTGTTTTCAGAGGTCTTTGAGAGAATTAATCTCCTTAAAAAAACAGAAACGGTTTTTAAAGACGAGATTAATCAATTGGAAAGAGATATTCAAGACAAACTTTTTGACCTGAATAAATTAGAAGTGGTTGAAAATCCGGTTTTGATTTTTGATTTTTCGGAAAAGGAATTTCTGCCTCAGAAAATGATTCTTTTTGGTGATAAAATTTATTTTTTCAACCCTGAGACCAATAATGTCCTTGAATTAAGCAATAGCGGCGAAAGTCGTCTTTTAGAAGGAGGAGCGAAATTTAACCGGGCAGCTTCAATTGATGAAGCGGTTTTGTTTTTTTCACCATCGGAACAGCAGATTTTCCCCCTTAAAGATGCTGGCTTTAGCAAATCTTTTTCTTTAGAGTCATTGGCTGAAGATTTTGAATTCAGAAATTTTGCCTCTTTTAAATCAAATCTTTACTTTCTGGATTCCAAGGGATGCAGGATTATAAAATATCCTTATCAAGGAAAGTTGAAATGGGGTTCTCCCCGCGTCTGGTCGAAAGACAGATCCTTAACTTGTTCCGGGGTAAAATCAATGGCAATTGACGGCGCTATTTGGATTCTCGGCGAGAAAAATTTAATCGAGAAATATTACATCGGTAAGTTTGAAAAAGCAATTAAAATTGACATCTTCCCTCCTCCTCGAAATTTCACCAAAATTTTAACCTCACCAGAATTTTCCTACCTTTATATCTTAGAACCGGCGGCAAGAAGAATAATTGTTGTTGACAAAGATGGTCAAATTGTCAAGCAATATCAAAGCGAAAAGTTTGATAATCTTAAAGATTTCGCTGTTTCAGGGGATGAAAAGAAAATCTATCTTTTAAACAACCAAAAACTTTATCAGCTTCTGCTGAATTTTTAGTTCAGAGTTATTTCTTAAGATTATTTGAGTTCAACTGTGGCTCCGGCTTTTTCCAATTTCTTTTTTATCTCTTCCGCCTCTTCTTTCTTGACATTTTCTTTGATAATTTGCGGACTTTCGGCTACTTTATCAACCAAATCTTTCGATTCTTTCAGCCCCCTCTGGGTAATATCTCTTACCGCCTTAATAACCTCGATTTTTTTATCGCCTATCGCTGTTAAAGAAATATTGAAGAATTTCTTTTCTTCTGCGGCAGAGGCTTCAGCCGTTGGCGCTCCTCCTGCCTGAACGGAAACAGCGGGAACGGCGCTAACACCGAATTTTTTCTCTAAAACTTTTACTAATTCAGCCAACTCAACCACTTTTAGATTTTCGATTTCTTCAACTAATTTCTTGAGTTTTGCGGGAATTTTCACTTCTTTTGTTTTTTCTTCTTTCTTTTCTTCATCTTTTGTTTTTTCTTCTTTCTTTTCTTCAGGTTTTTCTTCTTTGACTTCTTTTTTCTCTTTTTTTTCTTCTTCCTTTATCTCCTTTTTTGTTTCCTCTTTGGTTTCTTCTTTTGTTTCCTCTGGTTTTTCTGGCTTTTGTTTTTCTGCCTCAGCTGAATTAACAGCTGGAGCTGATTTTTTTTCTTCTTCGACCATAGAATTTGTAAACTTGAAACATGAAGCATGAAACTCTCAATTTAATGATTGTTTCAGGTTACAGGTTTCAAGTTTCAATAGATTTAATATTGCTTAAAATATAGACCAATTTTTGTAAATTGTTCCGCAGGGAATTAACCAGGTTCGAAGTAGGGCCGGAAAGATTTCCTACTAATTTTGCCAACAATACTTCTTTAGATGGAAGTTTTGCCAGTTCAATCACCTTTTCGCTTTCAAGAAATTCTTTTTCATAAAAACCACCCAAAATTTCCGGACTTTTGTATTCCTGCCAGTAATTATAAATTATTTTTGCCGGCAAAATCTCGTTATCAAAACTGAACACTAATCCTATTTGCCCTTTTAATTTCTTGACTTCAACTGGAATTTTTTTCTTTTCAAAAGCAATTTTTATTAAATTCTTTTTAGCAACATAAAGAACGGCCCCTCCTTTTTCTTTAAGCCGATTTCTTAAAGCAAAAAGTTCCTTGGCTTTTAATTTTTGAAAATCAATAAAAAATATCGCTTTTTGTTTAGCCAGGTTCTCTTCTAATTTCTTTACTACCTCCTTTTTTTGTTCCTTGTTTAATGCCATATTTCTTTAAAATTATTAAAAAATGTCTGCCGCCGCAGACAAACTTATTTTATTATTTTACGCCTCGAGAGGGCTTATCCTTATCATTTAAGGTGCCTCTTGTCTGCGGCATTTGTTTTTGATTATTTTTCTTGTAAGACTTCAACCAAGGCCTCTCCGAATGCCTCGGCAGCAGCCGGGCCATTAGCGGTTACAATTTTCCCATCAATCACTACATCCTCGCTGTCATAAATTGCTCCATTATTTTCTAAAATTCTTATAGGAGATTTATCTAAAGCGTCCGACCAAACAGTGGCTTTCTTTTCTTTTAAGACGCCGGCTTTGGCTAAAATAACGGGCGAAATACAGATTGCGCCCAAAACCTTATCCCGGGAAAGAGCTTCCTGGGCAATATTATAAGAAACTTCATTATCTAAATGTTTTAAAGCTCCCGGTCCGCCAATAAAAATAATAGCATCAAAATTTTCGACTGTTAGATCTTCTATAAAAAGATCAACTTCTGCTTCTGCCCCGCTGACGCCGATAGCGGTTCCCAATTCATCGCTGGCAGTGACAATTTCCACGCCGGCTTTCTCAAGAACTTCTTTGGAAAAGAAATACTCTTCGTCTTTAAAATCTCGAAAAGCAATAATCATTACCGCCGTTTTCTTTTTTGAAACTTTTCCGGGCATAGAAATTTTGGAATTTTTAGAAGAAACCGCCTTTTTCTTCTTGGGAACCAAAAAAATCCAGATTGCAACAACTGTCAGTATTATAATTAAAATTATCAAAAAAAACAAGGGTTTTGAACAATTTTTTATTGTCATCTGACTATTCCAAAAATTGCTTTTTTCTTCAGTTTAGATATTTTGCTTTGGCTAAATTGTGTTCCTGAAGGGTGCGGCTGAAAATAGTTTTTCCTTCCGGCGTCGATAAATAATACCAGAAATCACTTTTTTCAGGATAAATGGCGGCAAGCAGACTGTCAAGACCTGGATTGCAAATTGGACCTATTGGCAGACCTCTGTATTTATAAGTATTGTAAGGGGAATCAATTTTGGTTTCTTCAGAAGAGACGTTGAGCCCTTTTTTGCCGGTGATAAAAGCAATAGTAGCATCGACTTGTAAAGGCATATTATTTCGGAGTCGTTTCCATAAAATCCCGGAAACTAATTTCTTGTCTTCAAAAGTCTTTACTTCTTTTTCCAACAAAGAAGCCATTTTGACAATATCAAAAACTGTTTTTCCTTGTTTCTTAATTTCTTTTCTTAATTGAGAAGTGAGTTTTTTGTCAAAATTATCAAGCATTTTTCTGACAATTTCTTCGTCATTCGTTCTCACATCAAATTCATAAGTATCTGGAAACAAGAACCCTTCTAAATTAAAATCATCTGGCACATCTTGGAGAAATTTATAATCTTCCCTATATTTAATCGCTTTCTCCTCGTTTATTTTTGAGCTTTGAGCTTTGAAATTTGAGATTTTCTCTATTCTTTCCTCAATTTGTTTAATTGTAAAACCCTCAGGGATAGTAATTTTTAATTTGATGGTTTGGCCTTTTAAAATCTTTTCAGCAATCTCAGCAATACTCATTGAGGAATTGAAAGAATAATTGCCTGCTTTTAAATTCTTATAACCCTTTTTAACGAGGACATAGACCTGAAAGAATCTTTTGTTTTTTATCAACCCTTCTTTTTCTAAATTTTCCGAAATCTCGAAAAAATTTTCACCTTTTTTAATCTGAAAGATTTTTTCTTTGTTTTCTTCGTAATTTTTTGGCAGGTAAATTCCCTGCCAAAGAAAAAAAAGACCTCCCAGGATACTGAGGGTAAAAAACAAAAGAAGAAAAAATCTTAAAAATTTCATCTTTTTAAGCTGTCAATTTTAGTTAATCCGGTCCCTCAATCAAAGGAACAAAAACAAAACCCGGATATCTTATCTGTTCAAAATCGTTTTCGCCTCGTTTTGTAAAAAGCTGAATTGAAGTTCCAATTGGAGCGACAATTTTCCCTCCAATTCTTAATTGTTTTTTCCAGGCCTTAGGGATTGTTCTGGCTGAAGCCGAAGCCAGAATTTTATCAAAAGGGGCCTCCTTTTCGTATCCTTTACTTCCGTCTCCGCAAATAAATTCTACTATTCCCTTTTCAATAAAATTATATTTAGCCACATTGGCTTTTCCGAATTCTGCCAATTCAGGCACTATTTCAATCGCAATTACCTTCCCCTGCCGACCCACTATATGGGCCAATAGAGCGCTTGTCCACCCGGAACCAGCGCCAATGTCCAGGATTTTCTCTCCGGGCTTTGGCTGTAAAAGCTCTAACATAAAAGCCACTACCAAAGGCTGGGAGATTGTCTGGCCTTGACCAATGGGCAGGGCTTCATCTAATTCTGCTAGATTCTCCATTCCTTTTGGCAAGAAATCTTTTCTTTCAATTGTCCTAAAAGCATCAATGATGATTTCTGTCTTTAGCCATCCTCTGGAAACTAAACTTTCAATTAGCCTCATTTTTTAATTATAACAAAAAAAAGGAAACGGTGTGCAACTCTAAAGCTGGCGATAAAGCTTGACATTGATTATTAAAACCGGATAAATTGAAGTCGAAACTAAATCTATGAATAAACAAAATTCAGAAGCGAAGAAAGGAATCCTTTATTTAATTCCTACTCTCCTCGGGCCCGAAGCCTCTGTCAATATCCTTTCTCGGCAGGTTATTGAAGCAATTCGTAAAGTTGATATCCTTCTTTCTGAAAAACCGAAAACAACAAGAGCTTTTTTAAAACAAATTCCAATTAGAAGACCAATTCAAAAATTCGACATTCGATTATTGGATATTCATACCAGTGAAGAGGAAGTAAGAGAATATCTTGGCCTCCTTCGGGATGGCAAGACAATAGGCATCATCTCAGAAGCAGGCTGTCCGGGAGTGGCTGACCCGGGCAGTTCTTTAGTTCGTCTGGCTCATAATGAAAATATTATCGTGATGCCCCTCAGCGGTCCTTGTTCTGTTTTACTCGCTCTTATGGGTTCCGGTCTAAACGGGCAGAATTTTGCCTTTATTGGTTACTTGCCCAAAGAAAAACAAAGAAGAATCAAAAAAATTATTGATTTGGAGAAAACATCGTTTAAAAACAATCAAACCCAGATTTTTATTGAAACTCCTTACCGGAGCCACCATCTTTTTAGCGATTTAATTGAAAATTTAAAACCAGACACTGATCTTGGTTTAGCCGTTGATTTGACCTTTCCCACCCAATTTATTGCTACCAAAACTGTTTTTCAATGGCAGAGAATTAAGACGAAAATTTCTTTAAAGAACAGACAAGTTGTTTTTTTAATCTACGCTGGTATTCATTCTTGCTCGCTTTGACAAAAATTTTCAATTATTAATTTCACTATTGTTTGAGCTTCGGCGAGGCAATCCCGCCTTCGCTTGTTAAGCTTCGGCGAGGCAATCCCGCCTTCGCTCGTTGAGCTTCGGCGAGGCAATCCCGCCTTTGCTTATTGCTTCGGCGAGGCAATCCCGCCTTCGCTTGTTAAGCTTCGGCGAGGCAATCCCGCCTTCGCTTGTTAAGCTTCTGTTAAGCTTCGGCGAGGCGAAGGCGGGGGTACCAGGATTCGAACCTGGAAATCGAGTTTTGGAGACTCGCGGTTTACCAATTGAACCTACACCCCCTACTTTGTGGTTTTTTGGCTAAAAAACGCAAAAGGAAAAAAATAATGTTCAAGATCTTCAAGAGAGGTTTGATAATTATTTCCTCCTAAAAGAATATCGCAAAACACTTCCCTTACTCTCGCAATTTCGCGAAGACGGCCTTTCCACCGGCTATCCTGAAGAGTTAGATCAAAAAGTTCTAAGGCTCGCTCAGCTGCTCCCCAAAAAATATTCTTATCTTTTTTTTGCCATTTTCTTGCTCGGGCAACTTCGCTACCGATGTTTGCTAATTGTTCTATTAATGAGAGCTGAGACCATTTTCCCGCGGCGAGTTTCTTGTGAAAAATTTTTTTCATTATAGAACTAATTTTTCAATAATATTTTTAATTCTTTCTTTGATCTTGGAATCATTGATTCCTCGAGAGCGATTGCCGCAAGATGGTTTTAAATTGATTACAGAGTCAAATTCAATCCATTCCTCGTTTTCTATCTTAGGATAAAGATTTACCCCCCAGGTATATTCTCGTTTCGAACCTTCTTGTTCAATCAAGGCTACTTCTTCATCGGCATGTAATTCGCCGCCTATGGCCATTATTTCTTGTTTGACATCAACTACTGCTTTTATTAAATCGCCGAATTGTCTTCTGGCAATATCGATAAGTTCTTTTCTGCTGATCGGATCTTTTATAATTTTTATTTCCATATTCCCCGCTAATTATTTAAACTTCTTCTAACTTCAGTTTCAGTTTGCCAAGGCACCAGTTCTAAGGCACCAGTTCTAAGTCAGGATTATCAATTATTTTTTCATCTCTTTATGGAGAGTATGCTTGCGGCAAAATTTACAGAATTTTTTCAATTCTAATTTTCCCTCAACACTTTTTGACTTTTGAGTATAATAATTAATTCTTTTACATTCCTGACATTGAAGCTTAACAAACGGTTTTTTCTTTTTAGCCATAATTAAAGGATTTTTAAGAGCCTGGAGCCGGATTTGAACCGGCGACCTACACATTACCAATGTGTTGCTCTTACCAACTGAGCTATCCAGGCGCTTCGTCGCTTCAGTTCACAGCGAAACTGTTCGCTGCGAACTGCTCCTTAAGTGTAAACTAAACAGATTTTTAACCAACCGAACTGTCCGGGTTTTTCATTTCGTTCAGGATAGACTTTTTAGTTTACACTGAGGAAATCTTCGATTAGTTTACACTGAGGAAATCTTCGATTAGTTTACACTGAGGAAATCTTCGATTTCCGAAGTGTGGGCAGGGAGGGATTCGAACCCCCGTAGGCCTGAGGCCGCGAGTTTTACAGACTCGTGCAATTGTCCGCTCTGCCACCTGCCCGAATTGTTATCATTTTATCAAAACCAAAATCATTTTTCAATCTTTTTCTGAATTTGTCTGAATTTAATTAAATAATTTTGGAATGTTTTTTTCGCCATTCTTCAATTTTTTGATGATGACCGGACAACAATACTTTGGGGACTCGCCAGGATGTTTTTTTTCGACCTCTTTTCTTTGTTTCTTTGATTTCTCCGGGTGGAATAAAAACCTCTGGCCTGGTGTATTGAGGATACTCGATAAATCTTTTTTCTTTAGTTATCCTTTCTTTTAAAAGCTGAGATTTTCCCAAAACGCCGGGAATCAATCTAGAAACCGCTTCGATTACTGCCAGGGCGGCTATTTCTCCTCCCATTATAACAAAATTACCAATTGATATTTTTTCATCAGCAATGTACTTAGCCACTCTTTCATCTATTCCTTCATATCGGCCGCAAATCATTATCAATTTGTCCAGTTTTGAAAACTCGGTTGCCATTTTTTGATTGAACTTTTTTCCTCTGGGAGTAAACAAAATTACTTTTGACTTTTGACTTTTAGTTTTTGAGTTTAAAAACTGAACCGCTTTATAAATAGGTTCAACTTTAAAAACCATGCCCCCTCCTCCTCCAAATGGCTTATCATCGATAACTTGATGTAAATCTTCGGTAAAATCTCTTAAATTGTGAACATTAATTTTTATTAAACCTTTTTGAATAGCTTTTTTAATGATTGATTCGTTTAAAAAAGAATCAAAGATATTGGGGAAAATAGTGATGATGTCAAAAATCATTAATTTTCACGAATTTACCATAAATTTTCACGAATTATGAATTTCATTAATATTTGTGATATTCGTGACTAAATTTGTGGACATTCGCGATTTAGGGAAACGAAAACCGCACTATCGTATGATAGCACGGCCTTCGGCCTTCCGTAAACCCCTAATTGCGGGGTGTAAATTTCGTTTTTACAATTTCAATTCCTCGAGATCTTCCTTTTTGGCGGGAGCTTCTCTTTTACCGCCCGCTGGTTCTTCAATTTTTAAGTTGACTCGAGCGTGATTTTTCAAGCC
>Ga0164318_10007340_pt1 | contig 10684 bp, 6 predicted proteins | sample GuaBasSedimGuay9_FD_113734 | JGI IMG/M metagenome (GOLD analysis project Ga0164318, IMG submission 113734) | Subseafloor sediment microbial communities from Guaymas Basin, Gulf of California, Mexico - Guay9, Core 4571-4, 0-3 cm | ecosystem: Environmental > Aquatic > Marine > Hydrothermal vents >...
ACCGCTGCACCAAATCTATGAAGAGTATCGCCGTCGCTTCGGCATCGAAGCCACTTATCGCCTGATGAACAAGGTCCGCGCCCGCACCAGTTCCCGCAGCCCCGGTCTGCGCTTACTCTACGTGGGCGTTGCCCTGACCCTGGTCAATATCTGGGTCTATCTCAAGTGGGCTTTCCTGGGTCGGCCTAGACGCGGCGGACGGGACGTATGGGCTGAGTTGTTTCCGTTGACGATGTTCAAACAGTTCTTACTTGAAGCACTCAAGGACATCTATGGCGCGGTACGATCCGTCTCGTTGCCGACAGCTGCTTCGGCAATGGCTCCGACGTGACTTTTCTCAAGTACTGATAATGGAAAGAAGACGCATCGGCGCCCTCGGGTGTCAGCCGGACTCGCTCCGGCACAGCAAAGCGTCTCTTGCCTAACGGCACAAAACTGGCCGCCTTCAGCCATTCCAAGCACCGACGACGAAAATGCTCATCGAATTCACCATGTGTATCCCGCACCGGTGCCAAAATGTCCACCACGGCCGGATCATCAGGAAACCAATAGACGAGTTCCTTCACACCTCTGTCAGCCAAATAGAATGCTACCTGCTCGCTCAGCCAACGATTAAAGGGCTCGTTGGGGATGTGCTTTCGTGATGTGCCGATGTAGTAATCAGCATTGATGAGAAACTGAAAGCCACTATCTTCTTCGGTAGGAAAGTATACGTAGAAGGGTTGGGATTGCCCGTCGGCCTGAAGCGTCTGACCGGTCAGCTCAAGAGGGAAGGCTATCGAAAAGCCCACTCGCTCTACTTCTTGCCACGATTCGCCAAACTGCGATATGAGGCTCCGATCTTCGATCTCAACCTGATCGGGTTCCAAGATCAGCCAATGCGAATCAAGCCTGGCTTCCCCATCGGCATCAGACCAAAGGCTCACTTGATAGCTTGTGTAGCTGCCCGAGTCCTTGGTTTTTTGGGTCTGCCGCCAGTATGCAATATCTTCTCCCGAGGGATAGCACACTTCTATCTGCTCAATAGCATTAAGAAACAGCAGTACCTTGGGAGTCAAGTTGCGGCGCATCCGCTCCGCAACCGTTTCCCAGGAAACTGAGAGTGGCAACCGAATAACAGTGACATAACCATCGGCGAACAGAGATTCAATGACTGCACGTTCGTCGGTCGGCACCCATCGCAACCGTCGTTGGAAGGGGAAGCGGTGAATGGGGAGGGGAAAATCCACCGTCCCCTCCTTGCCAACGATTTTCCGGATAGCCTTTTCACACTCGGAACGACTGAAGCCAAAGGCATAGCAGTCGGAGTAAATCTCCGGGGTCTCGGTGATGCCCAGGACCGACTTGAACCCTATTCCTTTGTGCCCAACACGCTTGCTGGCACTTTTCGTCGTCTTACCCAGTCGGCAGATACTGCGAACGTTGTTCTCCCGAAAAGGCTCACCTGTATTCGCTACAAGCAGGGAACTCCGGGTCAAGACCAGGCGAACTCGACGGTCGGCTTGTCTTTCTCCACCAGGGTGTAGTTCAACCCAGTCTTTGATGGCATCGTTCGCATTTTGTAACAACTCGAACAGGTAGCGTTCAGCGTACTCCTGACGGACAGACTGCTCAGCCTTGCCGAGATCTTCCCAATCTTCAAGCTGGGCACGTGCAAGACCGCTCTGATGAGCGTTACGTAGCAGCCCAAGCCGCTCTTCGGTCAGTCTCTGAATTAGCTCAGCGCCACGTGCAAATTGGTCATCGAGATTCCTGGCTTTCATTTTTCTGTTCCTATGCTCATTCCGTACTTACTGACCTTACACCCGCCTCCCCCTCTTACTCACCGCCTTCCTCGAAAACTGCAGCGGCAGCCCCTCCCGCTCCGCGAATTCCTGAAACAAGCGGTAGAACCGTTCGCGGTCCTGCATCGTGAGCACGGCCACGGCGTCCGCCGTTTCTAGGGCGTAGGGATAACCGGTGCCAACCACGCACTCGGCTCGCACTAGGTCCAGCACCCGCTCGTGCTCGCCCGTCTCGTACAGCCAGCGGGGGAACTCCACTCGGGCCGGTGGGTTGTCCGCCGTGGTCTTGAGGTAGACGAAGCAAACACGCTCGTAGTATTTGCTCAGCACATCGTCGTCGCGGGCGCATACGTAGACCTGCGTCCGGTCGCCCCACCTCATCCGGGGTCGCAGCAACCCCGCGTCGCTCACCCGTCCGCCCAGGCTCAGGCCTGCTAGGTGGGCCAGCATGACGGTCAGATCGTTGGCATACGAAGTGTCCACATACCCGACCAGCGGCACCCCCGTCTGCTCCGAAGTGTCCAGCAGGAGTAGGACTGCGTCCACGTACACCCGCTGCCGCTCCGGGCGCATATGCTGTGCGAAAGAGACCACCAGGGAACCGTCGAAAAAGCAAAGGGGCCGGGGCTCAGCGTCGGCGTTGGCCTGCATATAGGCCACCAGCCGTTCGATTTCCATCTCAAAGCGCCGCCAGTTGACCCGCCAGTCGGGGAAGCCGCTCTCCTCTCCCTCGTCCTCGGCCAATTCGTCAGGGGCTAATACCTCCACGGCGATGTCCTTGACGTAGGCCCCATCGGCCTGGTGGCGGTTTTCGAACCATCCCACCTGCACCACTGCAGTGGGGATGGAAATGTCCCTGGTCGGTGAAATCTGGGAGCCGTCGGCGGCAAAGGTGGGCACGCCTTGCAATACCCCCAGCACCCACTCTCTGGCCTGCCGGTGATTCGACCAGTGCTCGGCGAAGGGAATGACAATGCCCCCATACCGCTCGTGCTCGGCGGTGGGGCGGGCGCCGGGCCAGGGGATGCCGGCCAGCCGCGCTTCGACCTCGGCCAGATCCAGGGTCACCAGTGTCTCCAGGGCCTGGCCCAGGGCGTCCAGATCCTCTCGACGTATCTCCTCGGCTGCGGCAAAGCGGTCCCGCTTGGCCTCTAGGGCCGCGATGACCTTCCCCAGATGCAGCATCAGCCCACCTCCACCCGACTGACCCCGTTCTCCTTGCTCACCCGCAGCACATGGTGTGTCTCCCGTTCGAAGGTGTCGTCGTGACTGATGACGAACAGTTGATGGAAGCCTTTGATCTGCGTAATCTGCGTGGCCAAGTTATCGCGTCGCTCGTCATCCAGATGGGCTGTGGGCTCGTCGAAGAAAGCGATGCGTATATCCGACATCTCGCGCAACAGGGCCAGCCGCACGGCCAAAGCAGCGACCATCTTCTCGCCGCCAGAGAGTTGGGAGAAATCGCGCTCATTGCCCCGTTGCTCAACGGTGATGCCATAATCCTCGCCCCAGTGCAGACGCATGGTGTGGTCGTTCAAGATGTCGCCAAAGATGCGATCCGCCTCAATAGAGATAGTCTGCACTAGAGCACGGGCAACGTAAGGACCGGCTTCCCGAATGGTCTTGCGGATGAAATCGAGCGCCTCGGATAGCGTGTTCAGGACTTCCCGTTCCTGTTCGGCCTTTTCCAACTCAACCTGCAACTGCTGAAGGACCTCGATCTCAGCCCGCACCTCGGTCAGTCGCTCTCGCTGGAGATCCAGCCGCTCATTCAGTGCTGCTTGCTCCTGGCTCAGGTGTTGATATTCGGTTGTCAATTCTCGATGCCTGGTCTCGTCGTAACCAGCCTTAGCCTCTTCCAGTTCCGCTTCCGTTGCCTTCTGCTGAGCCTCGACCTGGCTCTTTTCTGTTTGGAGCGTCTCTACCCTGGCGCGTCGCTCGGGCAGGGCCTGGGCAATCCTGAGATGTTCTAGATAGTGGCGGTGGGCGGCCTGGTTCGCCTCCATCGTTTCCCGCTGGGTTGCGATTTCGCTGTCCAGATTGGCGAAGGTCTGTAGCGCCTCGTCTATCTCCGCCTTTGCCTCCGCCTGACGCATCTGCTCCTCGCGGGCCGCTGCCAGATCCGCTTCGGTTTTGGGTCGCCTGTCTGCCTCGACCTTGAGACGCCGATATTCGTCGCGGGGATCTCCCAACTCCTCCAGTTGCTCTCTCAGCCTGCTGACCCGTCCAGGAGCGTGGGCCAGACCGGTTTCTCTATCCTGCCATTCTTCTACTATGCCCTGCTGGGCCTCGACCTCTCGGACTAACTCGGCCTCTCGGCCTGGGTAGGGCAGGGACCTGGCCCGATTTCGTAACCCTGCCAGTCGCTTGTCGGCCGTGCTCAGTTCTTTTTTGTGCTCTCGCAGTCGGCGACGAATGCCTTTTGCCTGATCATCGAGTCTACCCAGTTCGGTCTGATAGTGCTCGCTTAACTCCCCAGCCTCGTGGGCCTCCAGCGGTCGGCGGCATACAGGACACTCGGCCGCCTCTGCCTGTTCCAGTAGAGTCAGCCGCTCCTCCAGTTGCTTACGCTGATCTTTGATCTGCTCGCGGCCTGCTTCAAGGGCTGCAATCTGTTTCTCCAACTCGCGGCGTTGCTGTTCTTTCTCGTCAATCTCGGCTTCAACGGCCTGGCGGGTCTTAAGCCCTTCCCGCACCCGTCGCAATTCGGTCTCAAGTCTCCCTAACTTCGCCTGCTCCTCAATCGCTCGCTCTCGCGCTTCCTTCCACCGGTCAGCATCCCGTTCAGCCGCCTTTAGTTCTTCCTCGATCCGTTCCTGCTCGGCCACCAGCGGCTCCAGTTCGGCCATCCGGTCCTCAGCCTGGGCAATGGCCTCCAGTGTTTGCTCCAGCCGGTGGATCTCGTGCTCGGCCAAAGTGAGGGCTCGCTCTGCCTTCGCTAATCGAGCGTTCAACCTGTCCCGTTCCTGACGCCGCTCTTCCAACTCGCCCAACTTGGCCTGAGCAGTCCGGTACGCGTGATACCCACTTTCTGTCTCCTCGACAATCTGCTGTGCCTCCTGAGCCTCCTGTACTGCTGCTTCGGCGTCGGACAACCGGCGGGCCAATCCTTCCAGACGACCGGTCAAGTCCTTCAACTGGCGAGCCAGTTCCTCAATTTGACACCGAGCCGCATCCAGGCTCTCCTTCTCAGCATTTACTTGCTTGAGCCGGTCAATAACCTCGGCCAGCCTTTGCTCATTGGCAGCGATCTTGTCCCTTAGCCTTTCGGCTTCCTCCTCGATCTGCGGTAAACGTTCCAGTTTGCCCCCGAGTTCGGCTATGCACCTCTCCTGGACTGCCAACCGGTCTCCCAGATAGCGGGTGACTTCCCGAAGGTTCTCCCAGGCCTTTTCGTAATCATCCACCTGCAACAACGGATCGAACTTCGCTTTGCGAGCCCTCGGCCTTTCCAGGAACGGAGCCGTTAACAGGCCCTGGGGCACGCCCACGGCGTCGGTGAAGAGGGCACTGAGATCAGCCGTTGGATCAACCCCCAGGTGTTCTTTGAGCCAGTCTAACACATCGTTTTTTCCGCTGACGATCTTGCGTTTGATCTCAGGATCGTACACGTAAAGGCTGCCACCGCCCACCGGCCGGACAACCTGGTATTCGCGCTCGTCCAGGACATCTACGAAGCCGACAACGACCTCACCGCGCCTCGCTCCTTCACGCAGAAACTGCCTCTGTACGTAGGGTAGCGCATCGAAGAGCACAAAGCCGATCGCCTCCAGGATGGTGGACTTGCCTGCCCCAGTGGGCCCGCTGATGGCGTTGACACCTGGAGCGAACTGGATAGGCCCGCTGTTGGTGTAACTCTTGACGTTCTTGAGTTCGACCTGCGTGATCTGCATACCACTCACTCCTCGCTCATCTCCGCGATTTGCTGACGCATCGTGGTCACGATGGCCTCAGGTGAACTGGCCGTGAGGGCCATCGTTTTAACCTCACTGACGAGGTTGGCCCAGCGTTCGGCTTGACCGCGATAGCGGCTATCGCGCCGGATCAGATCCTGTAGCACCTGGCGCTCCAATGCGGCCCGAGGCAAGCGTTCTCCGGGCACAACCTCGAACTCGGTGGGGCGAGTGTTGTTCTTGGCTCTGGCGATGAGAGGAGACACGACTTCGTCAATCAGCCTTCGCACGTACTCCATATCCAGAGCACCGCGGTCGAAGGCCAGCACCCCTTCCAGACTGACCTCAACGACAGGGGCCAGATCGCTCAGTTTCATCATCGGCCCCTCTTCCTCCAGGCGTGCCCGCAGGCCATCGTATACCGCCTGTGGCGTGGTGTACCTGTCCACAGGGAAAACAAGATGGTGAAAGGGCCGTCGGCGGCTTCTGACGTGCCTGGCCGTGTGCTTCGGGTTGCGCTCGGTGTCCACAGTTACGTGGTAGAAGCCACCGTGCCAGTGCCTCTCGTCCATAGCACAGGTTTCCAGCGAGCCGGGGTTGTAGATCCATCCTTCGCGCTCAAAAGGCTTGTGCCAGTGACCCAGGGCCAGATAGTCCACGTATTCCTTGAGTAGTGCGATTTCGCTGTGTAGAAGCCCACCGGGCACCCCAGGCATTTCGCCTTCCAGACCGAAATGGCCCATCAGCACTGTGAACTCGATCCCTTCCGTGCTGCGCTTTGCCAGTGCTGTGGAGAATTCCTCCAGAACCCTGCGGGTAGAGGCACCCAGATAGGGCAAGCCGTAGATGCGCACGCCCTTGATGTTCACATAGGCTCCTTCGCTTCCGCCCCAGGGCAGCAGGCGTAGTTCCGTTTCCCCAAAGTCAGGGCTCAGCAAGACCAGATAGCCCCGTTCGGCCAGATATTCGAGCCAGGAGTAACGGTCACGATAGCGGGCACGGTCGTGGTTACCGGCTATGGCCACGACGGGGATGTCGGCCTGATGCAATCGCTCCAGCCCACTCACCGCCTGAAGTAGCGTGGGCGGGTCAATGGCCGACTTATGGAACAGGTCGCCGCTGATGAGCACGAAATCCGCCCGATGCTCGACCGCGTAGTCAATCGCTGCCAGGAAGGCCCGGCCGAAATCGTTGAAGCGCTCTGGATGGCCGTATTGCTGATAGCCCAGATGGACATCGGCAATATGTAAGAACTCGACGTGCATTGTATCCTCCTGCGTGTCACGGGTTCAGCATCAGACCGCTGCCGGCAGCATTTAATCTGCTACATCCCCACTGCCTCCCAGCAGACCAGTTGCAGGTCCTCCCGCGTGATCTGCTCCAGCACCGTCGGCGGGGTCACCTCCCGGTACAACTCGTTCTCGACCAGCCAGGTGTCCAGCCTCTCCAGCAGCGCTGCCCGGTCCCGGGTTTCCTCAAAGTCCATCAGGAGTCGCTTCAACGCCGGCTCCCGCCGGAAGGGACGCAGGCTGACCTCCTCCAGCGCCCGGCGCACCCGCTCCCACGTCTCTTCCTCGATCTCCCCCTCCTCGAACAGACCCGGCTGGGCCAGCGCGTTGTAGAGCCGCCGGTTCAGGCGGTACATCTTGGGCCGCACCCGCCGCCCCGCCCGCGCCCGCCGCAGTTCCTGCACGATCTCCTCCGTCGCCCGCTCCAACAGGTCGAAGACCCCCAGCGCCTCCACGTCCGGCGGGACCCGCTCCTCCTCCGGCCCGGCCTGGATCCAGCGGAAGATCTGCCGCTTGTCGGTGACAGGAGGGCTCCCGTCCGCCGGGTAGAAGCGCCAGAAGTGCCGATCCCGGGCGCGGAAGGCGAAGAAGACCCCCCGCACCGGCCCGCGCTTGCCGCTGTGGATGCCCAGGGGAATGTCCCGCACCCGCTCCTCCCCCCACTGTTGCAGCGCCAGCACCAGCGGCAACTTCATCTCGTCGGTGGAAGTCAGTTCCATCTCCTGCTCCAGTTCGTCCAGCACAGTCCGGTCGCCGGCCCGGATGCGCCGCAGTTCCTCCAGTGACCGCGGCGTGATGACCTCGCCCAGGACGCTGGCATCGAGCCCCACCGTGCGGTCAATGTCGCGGATACGCCGCTGGAGCCGCTCCACCAACCGCAGCAGTTCCTCCAGCCCCTCCTCCGGGAAGCAGTTGACGATGAGCAGCGTCTCGTGCGGAGAGCCCAGCCGGTCTATGCGCCCGGCCCGCTGGATCATCCGCACCGGGTTCCAGTGCAGGTCGTAGTTGAGCACCACGTCGGCGTCCTGCAGGTTCTGCCCCTCGCTGAGGACATCGGTGGAGATGAGCAGGTGCAGGGGGGCGGGCGGGTTGACAACCCGCCCCACATCCTCCATATCCGGTGCATTGGCCTGGGGAGCAAAGCGACGCACCAGGTCGGTCCGCGTCGCCGGGTCGGTGGCCCCGGTGATGAGGCCGATCCCCGGCCCCCCGGCCCGCGCCTGCCAGTCGGCGTCGGCCTGGAGTTGGGCGTGAAGGTAGCGGGCGGTATCTTGGTAGTAGGTGAAGAGGAGCACCTTGTGCCCTCCGGCCAGCAACCGGACCAGCCGCTCCTTCACGGCAGCCAGTTTGCCGTCCCGCTGCGCCTCCCCCGTCCCTCTGATCCGCTCCAGCCGCCGCAGGATGCCGTCCAGGAGGGCCAGGTCCGTCTCCATCGCCTGCCGGATCGCCGCCAGGTCGTAGTCGGCGATGGAGACCTCCGGCAGGTCGGCGATGAGCGCCTCCAGGTCCGTTTCCTCCCCCTCTTCCTCCAGCGCCAGGATGCGGCGGTAGTGGGGCGAATCCAGCAGCCGTCCCTCTTTCACCAGGATCTCGAAGAAGCGGCGCTGGAAGTGGGCGGCGCGGGTCACACTGACCTCGAAGGCGGCCAGGCTGCTCTCCAGCCGCTTGAGGAAGGTGGTCTTGAGAATGCCGATGAGGGCGTTGTTGCGCTCCAGGATGCGCTCCGATTCGGCATCCCGCTCCCGCCGATACCGCTCCAGGTTGTACGGCACCAGCGCCAGTGCCTCGACCGCGGCGGCCACCTCAGCGTAGAAGCCGTCGTAGGTGCGGGTCAGGTCGTAGTGGATGGCCTCCAGCGTGCGCTCCGGGAAGCGGATCTCCCCCTTGCCGGGGAGGACGATAACCTCGCCGGCCTGCTGGCGGCAGCGGATGTCGTGGCGGGAGCGGCGCACCGCCACCTCCTCCAACAGGTCGAACAACTCCGCCTCCCCCCGGTCCACTGCGCGGAAGAAACTCTGCAGGTTGCGGATGCCGTAATCCCGGTAGTAGGTATCCTCCGCTCGCGTGATCAGGCTGATCTGGTGGTAGAGGTCCCAGACGGTGTTATTGATGGGGGTGGCGGTCATCAGCACCAGCCGCTTATCCCGCTTCCCCGTCGCCAGGAGTTTCATCAGGTTGCGGTAGCGGCCGGTGGAGGGGTTGCGGAAGTTGTGCGATTCGTCCACCACCACCAGGTCCACCCCGTTGTAGGCCCGCCAGTCGAAGTCGGCCCGGCCCATCTCCTCCATCGAAACGATCGTCGCTTTGATGCCGTACTCGTCCAGCCGGGGCTGCCAGACCAGGTCCCGCAGTTGGGCGGGGCAGACGACCAGCCCCTTGGGGATGTACCCTCGCCGTCGGCGGCCCAGCAGGTAGTGCTCCATCAGTCCCATCGCGATGTAGGTCTTGCCCAGGCCCACCGCGTCGGCGACCAGCACCCCCCGGTGGCACTCAAGGAGCCGGATCGCCTCCCGCAGCCCCTCCTGCTGGAAGGAGGCCAGGTCCACTCCCAGCGAAAGCGGCCCCTGCGCGTCCACGTCCAGCCGGTCGCGGAAGTACTCGTAGAGGGCCTTGATGAAGACCTGGAAGGGGGTGTAGGGGGTGGTGCCGAACTTAGAGTCCTCCAGCGCGGCGATGAGTTCGGCCTTGTAGTCCTCGGCCTGTTCCCAGAAGCGGTCGAACCACTCCCGGCGCAACGCCTGGGCGACGGCGGCCTCCTTGCGCACCAGGTTCAGTTCCGAGTTGCGTGTGAGGCCGCTGGGGGTGAGGTTGGAGGAGCCGACGATGGCGACCTGGGGGAAGAGGTAGGCCTTGGCGTGGAGGAACTGCTGGCCGTAGAGGCGGACCTGCACCTCCTCCCGCCGGAGGAAGGCCAGGAGTGCGTCCACCAGAGCGGCGTAGTCGGGGTTGTAGGGGAGGGCTTCCAGGTCGCCCTGGAGTCTGCGGCGGAAGTAGCGGCGCAGATCCAGCGTGGCCTCCCCCTGGGGAGACACTTCCGGCGGGCGGCCCAGCAGCAGCCGAAGCCGTTGCAGGCGGGGGAAGGCTTCTTGGAGGTAGCGCCAGACGTGCGGCTCGAAGAAGCCGGTGGCGGCGTCCAGCTCGGTCTGTTCCCACTCGGTGATCAGGCGTACCAGGGCATCGGCCAGGGTGCGCTTGTCAGTGTTGTCCAGAAAATCGGGGGGAATGTAGGGCATCGGTATCCTCCTTCACACCAGCCGCGCCGTCAGCCGGTCGCGGGCCTGCTCCTTATCCCGGATGACCAGCGCCGGCAGGCGGGAGCCGCGGACCCGCACGTCGGCGGTCAGGTTCAGGGTGTTTGCATCGCTCAATCCCCCCAGCGGCCAACTGCACCAACGCCTCGGCCAAGGTGCGGCGTTCGGTGTTACTTGGAAGGTTAATGGTAAGTAACAGGCATAGTTGCTCCTTTGCAGAGAGAGCATCAACCCTCTATTGGCAAGTCCAGCGCATCAGCAGCCCAGTATAGGCGCACAAGTTCCGCCAGTGCCCTTGCGGTTTCTAACCGCTGTACCCATTCTCTTGCGCTGGCAAGATCTATCTTCAACTCACCATCGAAGTCCTTGCAGGGCATTACATTCTTCCGCATTTCAACCAACACTTGCATTGCTCTCATCAGGGCTAGACGCTGCTCCTGTTCCTCCGGTGTGAGGCTGTTGAAATA
>Ga0164318_10007342_pt1 | contig 10680 bp, 11 predicted proteins | sample GuaBasSedimGuay9_FD_113734 | JGI IMG/M metagenome (GOLD analysis project Ga0164318, IMG submission 113734) | Subseafloor sediment microbial communities from Guaymas Basin, Gulf of California, Mexico - Guay9, Core 4571-4, 0-3 cm | ecosystem: Environmental > Aquatic > Marine > Hydrothermal vents...
AAAATTCTTGAAGGTAGAGGTAGCATAAAACATTTGATGGAGACATTAAGGCTATACAAGCATGTTTTGGACCAGAAGAAGAGTAGTAAGGCTACAATGGATGAAGTTGATCAGGAAGAGTATGATTTGATTTCATTAGCATTATTTGAGATGAACACTCAGATTGAAATGACTGAGAGTAATACAAAAGAAGTTGGCCTTTATAGTTTATTGTTACTTAATCAGGCTGATCAAGGCAACAGGATAGTTCAAAGTTTCTATAATAATATGCGAAAAGAATTAGGTATAATTTCAGGATTATTCCAAGTTCAGCAAGAAGAGATTGCTAAAGAAACTGAGAAGATAATGTCTATTCATAAAAAGAATAATCCTAGCATGCGTTTTACAGAATATCTTGTAGACAAAAGTGAGGAGTATTTTGACAAATTCTTTATCTACGATGATATTGATGGACAGCGAGTAAATACGTTTACTATTCATCATGACAGAACAGATCCTAAAACTCAAAAAGCATTAAGGGATGGTACTTTGTCAGAAGAAGAATTTAAGTATTCTATTTATATTGCCGAGAAAGTGGAAGTTGCCGTAAAACAATTGCTTAAAGCAAAGTTTAAGTACAGTGGTAAAGTATTCAAAGGTGGAGAATTTAACGAAAGTGTGTTGAATGAAATGGTAGATGAGTATTATGCTACATATTGGGAAAAGGGTAGGATGCCTCTAATGTCAAAAGGAACATCTACTTTTATAAAAGAAGGTAAATTTAATGCTGCTCGTAAAAAATTCATGTATCAAACAAAGAATCCAGAAAGACTATTTGAAGATGTCTTAGAAATGGAAGATGAAACTATCGAAGCCGAAAAGGTAGCATCTGTTTTCTTATCTCAGATAGGTGGTTATGGCGATACTCATTATGGTAGTAATAGTCGAATGAGCAATTTAGGTGTTGAGGAAGTTGATGGGAATATTATTGTAAAAGATTCTAAACTAGGATCTGCTTACACTCAGAATTTATTTAACCTGGCTAAATATATTGTGATGGATGGAATAAGTAAACCTATTATTGAAGATAAGTTAATTCCAGCATATCATGAAGCAACTATTGCTGCTAACACAATGAGGATTTTCAACAATACGGATAAAGGCAGAACAGCAGACCATCTTCGTATAATGTTTGAGAAAAACTTAATGGGAAGGCATCAGAAGGAATTTAAGGATAGCAAGTTGTGGGATGATATTTCCGGTATAGGCCGAATGATGATACGGATAAGCACATTTAACGGTGTTGCGCTTAGTATTCCTGTTGCTGTGACATCATTTACTGCTAACACATTTGAATCAATTGTAAATAGCATTGCTACGAATATCTCTGGAAGGAATCCTTATGGTATTTTTGGCATAGGTGAATGGGGTGGAGGAATAAAGGAATATGTTGGTAATTACAGTAAGGTGAAAGCCATAATGGAATATTATCAAGTAATTGAATCAGACAGATGGGATTTTCTTGTTAATCCAAAATATGATGTAACATTCAAATCACCATGGCACCCAAATGCTGCTCACTTTATGAATAGGTGGACTGACATTTCAACTAGGGCCGTTGCTGCTGTAGCGCAAATGAAATATGAAGGCACATGGGATGCTCATACTGTTGATGAAAATGGAGTTGTTAAATATGATCCAACAAAAGATGCTCGAATTAAAGATTGGAAAACTGACAGAAAGCAGAATGAATTAAAAAACTGGTTGGTTGAAAATTTATCTGAGGATGAAAGAGTAATGGAGCAACAAAAAGGTAACAGTTTGCCGGTACGTGCTTATGATATTCAAGATCAAAGAAAACTCGAACATGTAGGAAGTCAATTCGTAGTTGGTGTTTATAACAAAGAGGCATCTTTTAACGGAGATAGTTTTTTCTTAATCCAGATGCTTACTCAGTTTAAAAAGTTTATGATAACCAAAGTGGCTGAGAGGTTAGGGAAGAAGATAAAAACTGCAGAAGGTGGATGGAAAGTTATCACGGAAAACGAACAAGGAGAACTTGAACGTGCTGTGAAATCATTTGAGAAAGAAGGTAGTTGGGTTACTTCTGCTAAAATTTTAACGAAGTCATTTCCATTTGTAGCGAATGTATTATCTAAATATCAATGGGTAAGTGAGACAAGAAGTTTATGGCAATGGAAAGATATGTCAGATATTGAAAGATTCAATTTAACTAGGGCTGCATTAGACTTAATAATGATTGCAGGTGCATATATGGCTTATATGGGATTTTCTATGCTGTCAGAGGCTGATGAGGATTATAAGTGGACATTAAGGTATCAAAGATTGATGAGAGCATTACAAGATGGTATGGCTACGGCTTTATTAACATCTCCTCAGTATTTGTTAGATATGTTTTCCGGTGTGCCTATTGTTGATTTGGCTGTTGATTCATTTAAGTTTATATTGTTAGATGATCCTATCGGAGCATTATCTTCGAACACTCCAATTAGATCTAACATAAAGTTGTTTGGTGAAATGTATGATGATGAATACTAATTTAAAATATTAATAAAATGGATACAATTAATTTTAAAATAAGCAGTAACCCTGTTGAAGGAATTGGGATAAACGTAAAAGATATTTCACCTTGGACTGGTACAGAAAGAAAAGCATTTGGATTTGCTTTATTCATTACTGCAGATAGTGTTGTTACACCAATCTATGAAGATTATTTCTTTGATGAATGGACTGTTGAAATGCTATTATCTGGTGATGTCAAAACAGAAGTTTATGGTGTTCCTATTTGGGAAAGAGATACTGAGTATGTAGAAGGAGATATTGTGCTTCATTTTGATTTTGTTGGAAATACATTCTATAAAGCATTAGCAACGAGTACCGGTAATGATCCTAAAATGAATCCTCTTGATTGGGTTAAAATGTCAACTCTTGATGTATCCGTTTCTTTAGCGGCTTTTGCAGCAGCGAAGGCAGGAGCACCAACGATTTATTGTTACGACATGGCTTATGAATCAATAGATGAGTTTAAAATATCATTCACAAAAGATTCATGTTATAATTACACATTTGATTTGGCTGGTTCTGATGTTAATGCTTATAGTCTTAGAACTCTTGAGCAATACAATAACAATACTCCTGAAATTGCATCTGGTGAAATAACAGGTGATTCATTTGTTCTTGACTTAACTCAATACACGGATGCAGACGGTGAGACTTACAGTGATGGTGTCTATGTATTGAATTTCTCTAAAGGTTCAGGAGATGTAAGCGTATTGGTCGAACAAGTTGTTATTATCGAATTATGTAAGATTGTTGCTTGTTACAAAAAGATTGTAATGGAAACACTATGTAATGTATGTGACTGTGACAGCAAATGTACAGATGAGCAAATTGCCATGGATAGAAACAGAAGAGATTTCCTTAATATATTTTTATCTTCATTCTTGTTAGTAATGGCTGCTTTAAACAAAGATTATGTGACAAGTCTTAGTGCTGATTCAAGGAACATTTCCCCTGCAGGAGAATTGTTTACCGTATCTACAGTAATCGCTAGGTTATTAGGAATAGTTAATGATTGTAAAATATGTGATGATGAGTAATATGCTAAATTATAATGATCCTGTTCTGCTTGCATTCATAACAGAGTATTACGACATGTCAAAGATGTGTTATAAAATTGCTCTCGATGATGCTTATTACAGAAGATATTGCGGAGAATCAAATCCGTTAATAAAACAAAGCCTAACCGGTAATGATTTGTCAAATAATTTTAATTACTTGTTATCGATGCTTGTGATTGCTTATTTTGAATATGCAAAGCACGGATTCACTCCAACATTAGTAGAAGAGTTTTATGATGAATATAAAATCGATTGTGTTAAAAAGAACTTTCTTTGTTGGGGTTGCGATATAACACCTATCATAAATAGATTTACAGCCATTTCTAATACATCGCGTACTGGTATAGGCTTTATGATCGTAGAAGAAACATTTATAATAAATAAAAACTAAAATATCATGGCAGACTTTAAAAGGTATAAGATTAGTGATATGTTCGGTCCTGATGGAAACACATATGACAAATTTTCAAGAGAAAACATTCCATCAAAAGAAACTTTCAGACAACTATTCAATAGTGTGTTGTTTAGTGCCGAGAGTAAGCATTCCGCTAATGAGAATTATGCTGGACATGTGCTGTTGGCTAGTGCTGCAGAAGTAAAAGCAAGAAATTATACAAGTGATTTCACAAAAGTAGCAGATGTTAAGATGTTGCCAGGCTTAATGCTTGGTGATGCTACAGGATATACTATCCATGGATCTGCTGTATCGAAAAATGGATTGTTAATGACTGAGTACACAAATGATACTACAGGAGCAAAAGACTTCATGGTTGATTTCCTTGCATCGTCATTGTACTTTTCATTCGATGATGATAAGAAGTTAATTCCAAATGGAACTGTTGCGGAAGGTGTTTATTGGGGAACTCAGGAAGGATTAACTGAAATAGGATTTTTTCCTTTAGTTGATTCAAGTAAGGTTGCTGTTGCCGGTTCTTCTACTGCTGATTATCTCAATTCTAATCAATTTCAATATATTGATAATACGGTTCACATTGCTCTTAAACTTCAGGCAAATAAAATATGGATAGGAAAAGATTATGGCACATACGAAAGTGTTGAGGCTATCGCTACCGCTACTGCTTTTAACAAAGCATTTGGGTTTACTACTGCTGATGTTGTTGAAATAGGAACAACACTTATTGCAAGTGAAATAGTTGTTACTGATGCCAATAAAAAAATTGAAACATTAGCAATGGCTACTGGATTCAATAAGGCTCTTGGAACAACTGCGGGAACAGTCTCGGAAGGTAATCATGTTCACAATGTATTTACAACTACTGTTAACGGATTTGTTACAGCACCAGGTTCTGTATTAGGAAAAGTGTTATCTGATAATGGAACATGGATTGAAATGGCTGCTGCTTCTGTTCCTGATTGGGGATATGATCCAGGGGATATTGTGGAGATAGGTCATGTTTTGGGAGCATCTGAAATAGTCCTTACTGATCCTTCTCATAAAATATATACATTAGCAAAAGAGACAGGATTTAATAAAGCATTAGGTACTGTTTCTGGTACTGTTTCTGAGGGTAATCATATTCATAATACATTTACGACTTCTATTGCAGGCTTTGTGCCAAATCCAGGTACTGCTAAAGGTTATTTTTTAATGGATAACGGAACATGGCAATCAGTTGCAGGTGGAGGAGAAGATAGCTATATGGTTAAGGCAAGTGCTACTGATTCTACTTATGATTATTTAAGCGGAAAGGTTGATAATATTTCAATTGCAGTTGTTAATGATAAATTAACAGTAAAAACTGATGGGATAGATATTGAGAAAATTGATTCGTCTGTTTTATCGGTTGTTGAATACACATTAACCCATAGCGATATTATCGCTCTTAAAACCTCTAGTTACAAGGCTGTTGAGTGTCCTTTAATTGCTGACACAGATGTTTATATTCAAGTGGAGTCAGTATTGCTTTCACATGATATTGGTGATGTTACTTATTCTGGCGACATTGATGTTGTTGTAATTACGGAGACTGCAGTTAAAGAGCAATTTCTTGGGCATAATGTATTAGAAAGTACTGTTGACAGAACAATGTTTTTTGAAAAAAGACTTGTTTCGGCTGATACTGATACTCAATTAATTCCAAATAAAGATGTTTATATTGCAACATTGTCTTCTGATCCATCACATTCAGGAGGAACTACATCATCTATAACTGTAAGAATTTATTATAGAACATTCTCTAGGCCTACTGCATAGTAATGTGTTGATTAAAAAAAAGGGATACGGCATTACACCGTATCCCTTTCAACTTAATTAAAACAATAGACAATTATATATTGGTAACTTTTATTTTCCCGTTATAGTAAACCCTCAATTTTTTCTTTCCTATTATTGCTTTTTTAAGATTAGGTATATCTTCTTGATTTATTACTGGAATGAATGATTTCTTTCTTTTAGTATCAATCACTATTATTCCATAAGATATTGTTTCGTCTTGACCTTTAATTTTATACCATCCACAATTCTCACATAACTGATGATCCAAAGTATTATCTTGAATGTGAGTTAAATCATGGTTACATCTCGGACACTTTTTCAGTTTAGAATGGGAGGTTGTCATTGCTGTAAATATATTTAAGTACTTGTGGAATTTTTACAGGAAACTTATGCTCTTTAAATTCTTTCAGCATTTTCTGAACACCACTTAGTTTAATATCATTATCAAATATTTTAGCGATAAAATCCTGCCCTTGTGTTACATTGTAGATATGAGAATCAATTAATTCTTCAATAAGACTAATTTGGTTTTCTGCTAAATAAAAAGGTTCTTTTCCTTTTGATTCAAGTGTTATTTTAACACCATTTACTTTCTTTGTTACTATTATTTTATGCATTCTAATAATATATGTTAGTTAATACTTTTCCTTTTGATGATACTTCCCACAAGGTTCCTCGTGGTGCTGAGATTACAAGGTCTTCAATCTTTCCAAAGAATTCAAAATTCATTCCAAGATCTACTATCCATGCTTCTGGTTTACTTTTGTGCGGTCTAAGGACTCTTCCACCCATCTGATAGTATAAGGCCAAAGATTTCGTTGACTTCGCTATGACGACTACTTCGAGTTCAGGAAAGTCAAATCCTATTGTATATACACCTACGTTGGCAACTATCTTTATTATTCCGGCACGAAACTCATATGTTATCCTTTCACGCTCTTCCTTTTTCGTTTTAGCAGAAACTACTTCTACAATCCCTGGCATCTTTCTCATTAAGTATTCTGCTTCTGCTACGAATCTCGTGAACACTAATATTTTTGTCTTGCCGGAAACAAGCAATCTCCTTACTATTTTTTCAAGTGCTGCATCATAACCAATTCGTTTGTATTCTGCTAATACTGATTTGTCAGTATAGTCTGCTCCTGTACTATTTGATACAAGTCTTTTTTTATCAATTAAATTAATCGCATAGTAATTTGTTTTCGCCAAATATCCTCTATCGAATAATTCTTTTGTTTGAGTGTTATGAACAAGTTGTTTGAAAATACGTGGTTGTGTTCTTGTAAGAAACCTAAGAATGGCTCCATAACTATTTGATGCAAGTCGATAAGGAGTTGCAGTAAATCCCATTACTTGAACATTAGCCTTTCGTATAAACTTCTCATACATTCCTCCTTTAGCATTTACTTTATGGCACTCATCGATAATAATGAATTTATACATTCCCGAGATCTGAGGATGATTAATCACACTACCAATTGTTGCAAAAGTAATATTGCTAAGAACTTTCTTGTTTAACGATGCTGAGAAGATAGATGCATTAATCATGTTGTATGCCATTAATTTAGCATAATTCTGTTCTAGGATCTCTTTGGATGGCTGAAAAACAATAATCGGACCATAAGGTTCAAGTGCTTTGATTATACTCGCTATGATAAGACTCTTTCCGGATCCAGTTGGAAGTACAGATAATACTGCATCATTCTTTTTTCCTAAAGCGTAATTAACATTTGCTGTTACTGCTGCCTGTTGATAATCTCTTAGTACAAACATCTATTTTTTTGAAATTTTAATTAATCGTTTTGATTGATCTTTAAATGGACCTCTTTTAGGTAATTGAATTATTTTGCATCGTAATATTTTATATGCCAAATCTATTGATATTTCTGGATAATATTTTTCTTCTTTACCAGAAATTATTACTGTTCTTGATTCATGTTTTTTGTTAACAAGAACTCGTATTCGTCCATTATCAATATTGTATGAATCAAATTCTTTTATTCCTTGCTGATATGCTACTATCATTCTGTCATATTCTTGACTCATGTCAATAAGAGGAAATGTTCCAAGCACTTTCTTTTTATTGAAAAATGTTATAGTACAATTATATTGTCTCATACTGGCTTAATTTTAAGTTGGTTTATAATTACTTTTAATTCAGAAATGTTCTGCACTGTACCAGCGAATACAGTCTGATCATGAAGAGGAACATCGATAGCATATACTAAAACATGTTTTGAATGAGGTATGTAAATAATTCTTACAGATTGCAATCTTTCATTTTTATAACCTCTGTATAGAATTCCTTTTGGTGATGTACTATATCTTTCCCAATTCAGTTTGTTAAAATCATTTTCATCGAGATGCTTAATCCTTATGATTCCTTCATCGATAATCTCTTTGAAACGTGCTAATGGATATTGCCAATAGATATCATCATTTTCACTTGATGGAATTGTATGCTTATGCCATGATTTTTCTTTTTCGTCTGGAATAAACAATGGCAAACCGTCTCCACCATCTTCTACGCTAACAGTATTGGAATAATCATATGTTCCTTTTCTGTAATACAATTCAATATCCATTCCTGGATGTAACTCTTCTATTTTTGGTATGTAATAATTTTTATCCTTCATGCTTCTATATTTAATTGTAACCATTCAATTTCAACTCCTGTGTGTTCAAAACATTTATGAAGAGTTGTCATAAAGAAACTAATTTTCATTTCATTATCAGCATCCTCTTCATAATCATATTGTAAACTGGTAAGGTTTTTTGTTTTAAGATAATTATTAATCAAATTTGTTGACAGTTCGGCTCTCCTACAACTACTGCCAAAAAATGCTCCACTTTTAACATTCAATCCATCCTCTTTAATGAAAACAACATCTATGTATGGATAGTCTTCTAAATTCATAGTTTTAGTTTAAAATGGTAAATCATTATCTTCTGTTGGTTCTGGACTCTCGAAATCTACTTTAGGATTATGATCTTCTGCATCATATCTTTTGGTCTTAGGAAACTTTGCTTTATAATCTGTAACGGCAAGCGTTTCTTTATTCGCAGAATCTTCATTGCCTTTTACATCATCAAAGTTCTTTATAGTCCATGTTTTATCATCTTTATCTTTTACTCTATCGGTATGAGAAAACACTTTCCATGCACTAAGTTCTATGAAGATAACATCAACACCATTCTTCTGCTGTTTGACACCATCCTTTAGCCAGTAACGAGTTTTGATAGAAAAATGTACTATCACCTCGGTTCCTGTTTGGATTAGTTCTACGACTTCCATGGCATCGCCTGTAAGAATAAAAGGGTAATCGACGACAAACCACTTGTTTCTTTTCCGGTAGATGTTGCGAACAACAATTTGCATCTTTGTAAACCCCTTGTAGGTCTCTGGTGGATACTTAGTCTTAAGCCATCCTATTGTGAAATAACTGTTTTTATATTGCATATACGTTTCTTAATGGTGAACTTAATATAGAGTCTGACCATTCACGAGTGCTTAACTCTCTATTTAAGGCCTCATCTAAAGTTTTAAATGTCTCTCTTGTTACTCTTGGTTTCTTAGACCTTTTAGTGGGGTAATAGGTTTTTATCTTCATAAACACAAGTTTGTCATTATGATCAAATTGTATTTTAAGATAAATTCCTGTCTCTGTAGTTCTTTCGTGAAAAGGGTAATTTTCAAGTTGAATAAGTTCGGCTGCATGGAGATCCTTCTCATCTTTTTTACCTTGATCTCGTTTTATTTTCTCAGCATCATATTCCGCTTGACGAAGATTCTCAGCCTTTTTTCTTTTAAGTTCCTCTGCCTTGATAAATTCTTCTGTAATACCCATATTTAAGCAGAATCTGTCTACATCTTCTTCGGGTATAAGATTAATCCTTATTTCTAAAACAAGATACTTTGTTCCATATCCTTGCGCAACATACAACTGTCGTGTTCCTGAGAATAGACTAGTATCTACTTTATTATAAAGAGCAAACATTTCTGCTTTTACTTTTTCAAAAGTATCTTTGTCAATCTCTTTGAAAATTCCATAATAGTGATCAGTGGATTTAACACTATAACGAAATCCTAAATATTTAAGTTTAGTGGCTATTCTTTTGCGTTTTTCGCCATCAATAGCACTATACTTAATTCCAATTGATTTGTTTTTGTTCTGGAATATGTTTTGATATCCAAACGTTCTTATTGTGTCGAACTCAGGAAATATTCCATGAAGTGTTATCTGAGTTTTGTAAACGAATAGAGGGATCTTCTTTTCTTCTAATGTTTTTTTCAACCATTCATAGGTAACACCTTTGTCAATTTGGTCAAGTACTTCTTCTTCTATTTTTATTGTAGAGCGATTAAGTATGTTCTTATGGTCATACCCAGATTCGCTATTAAATAATACATCTTCTTTTTTCATATTAAAATATTGTTAATTGTTCATTAGGTTTCTTGAATTTACACATTCCGATAATAACTGTCTTATCAGGATTGTTTTTAAATAAATGTAATATCTCTCCATCAACATAAACCATTGAATTGTGATACATCTTATCACTTTCTCTAAGCTTCTCAAATGGATTAATATCGGTATTGCACATAATACATCCATATGACATTGGATAGTAATGATTACTAATGAAGTCTTTTCCTTCATGCCCAAGTATACTTACAACAGTGTATTGTCTTTTGGAATGATCATCATGTAATTCGATAATAGTACCAGGTTCAATAAAATCTGTTAATGGAGCAGTTTCGTGTCTGTAATCTTCGGGATCATAAGGAAACTCTTCTGGACTTTCGTTTATGCCTCTTAAATA
>Ga0164318_10007343_pt1 | contig 10679 bp, 6 predicted proteins | sample GuaBasSedimGuay9_FD_113734 | JGI IMG/M metagenome (GOLD analysis project Ga0164318, IMG submission 113734) | Subseafloor sediment microbial communities from Guaymas Basin, Gulf of California, Mexico - Guay9, Core 4571-4, 0-3 cm | ecosystem: Environmental > Aquatic > Marine > Hydrothermal vents >...
CTGTAGCAAGCCTTAGATTTGTCAAAAAACGTTTTAGACCAAGCGAAAAGGGATTTGGGAAACAGGCCGTCTGACACCTGACACTGTTTTTTTTTCTATGCGCTCGCTAACGATCTCAGGCAGTGAGACAGCCTATACCGGATTGCCCGTATGCGATAATATTTTCAAAAGGCTAAAATGATACAAAAAATCTAAACCGGTACGGGAGATCCAAGCTCCCGGCATAACGCAAAAAAATGAAAGCGACAGCTTCTTGCTCATACTGGATCTGTTTCACTGCGGGGTTGTTGATCCTCTTGCACGCCGGTATAGCATCTTCGCAAGATTCGTGGGAAAGGTGGCAGGAAAAGGCCGGTCCTATTCCCGTCGTAAACCAGAGCCCAATTAATCTTCTTTTTCTCCAACCAGTACCGGAGAGGGCCAGCACGCTTCCTAAAGGACGTTGTTTAGTAAGGTTTAACACGACTGTCACGAACACTTTAGTTGCCAAAAAATCGGCACAATATGCCGCTACGGTAGACACCGAAATGATCAGAACCTCCTTAGATTTGAGTTATGGCATTTCGCCGTACCTGGAGCTTGGTTTGTCGATTCCGGCGGCTCACTATTATTCTGGATTTATGGACAGGCCCATTCTGCAGGTCGAGGAGGCTTTTGGGGACCCAAGGTACATCAGGGATAAGGAAGACCACAACCGATTTACTTTTTCTGTCAAGAAAGACGGCAAGGAGTTCATATCGGCTTCGGAAGGCTCAACAGGAATGGGTGATCTGGCATTGAGGGCGAAGGCAAAACTATGCAATGAAAACGGCATGTTGCCAGCATCGAGTATAAGGGTCGCCGTTAAATTGCCATGCGGCGACCAAGACCGCGGCTTCGGCAGCGGAGAACCTGACTGGGGATTCGGCTTATTGTTGGATAGGACCATCAACAGAATGAGTCTTTATTTGAACGCGGATGTTATCTTTCCAGGCGAGGCCTTTGATGATGCAGGAATTTCGCTCAGGGAATTTTATACCGCCATGATTGGGCTTGAGTATCCCCTTATGCCTGGTATGTCCGCAATAGGGCAGTTGAGCTGGACTGCACGCCCATTCGAAGATACGGGACTCGACATGCTCGATAGAAGGATCTATGACCTTTTAATAGGTCTCACTTACAGGATCCGAAAAAAGATATATCTTCAAGCCGGAGGCGTGGAAGACATTTTTGATTCTCAGGACGCCAGTGCAGACTTTACGTTCTTTTTTAATCTCGGCTTCACGCTATAACGTTTGACCGGGCAGGCACACGCAGAAAATTTTGCAGAACTTAGGGCCTTCGTCCTAATTGGAATACTGGAACAATGGACAGGTAGTGAAGCTTGCGCTCATAATGGGCACCAAAGGATTTTTATTTTGTCCACTATTCCAATATCCCGTCATTCCCGGATCGAGGCTGCAACAGTGCAAATAAATAGCTATAATCTCAATGGCTTGTAGAAAATACGAAACGTCAAATTAGAATCTCTGTGTCGTCTTGGCTCGTGAGTCAAACAGGTTCAGGAAGGATTGAAGGGCATCTTTCAAAAAACTAAATGGATAGGAATTTCTACGAGCCTTGATTTCTTTATGCGCATGTAGTAGCTGTTGCTTTATAAAATAGCCACTCAAAATCGGTTTTCCCCCCATGATTGTGTCTGTTGCATTTGTTCAAAAATCTTTCCGCCCGGTTTTGGTGACTCTTCTTCAGTACCTATGTCTATTTGCCCTTTTGCCCTTTGCCCATTCTTCGGTAGGATCACACCAACCCGCATACGAGGATGAACTCCTACCTGATGCCATCATCAGCCTCCGCGGGGAAAACAGGCCGAGGTACGCAATTGTTGTAGAAAAGGAGACACAGAAACTTATGCTCTATGAGGGCGGAAGCGTTCTCAGAAAAAAATACAGTTTCCCGTGTTCCACCGGGCAGGGAAACGGCAAAAAGAAAAGGTCGGGGGACCGAAAAACTCCTGAAGGAGTCTATTTCTTCACTAAGGCTTTCAAGAAAAGGGAATTGAGCCCGATTTACGGTAATAGGGCCTTTGTCATCGATTATCCCAATTTTATAGATAACAAATCAAAGCGAGACGGAAACAATATCTGGCTGCACGGCAGCAATAAGCCGATCAAGCCCCGCAATTCGAACGGCTGCGTCGTAATGAACAACAGCGATCTTGAAAAAGTGGCAAAGTATATCCGTCTGAACGAAACTCCGATAATTATAACCCAGAAACTTAACATGGTCCGCTCCCAAGACCAGATCGCTGATTATAGAAGCCTGGTCGATTTTCTCGAAAAATGGAAGGCTGCTTTTGTCTCCGGGGACCGTTCAAGATACCGTGCCTGCTACACTGAACCCCTGACGGTGCAAGATCTTCTTTGGAAAACGTGGGACGAGCTCCGGCCGAGATGGGAACAGGATCATGTTTCATTCAATCTCACCTTAGAGAATATATCGCTTCTCAGGGCAAACCCATATGTTGTGGCCATTTTTGATGAAGTAATTCATATGGATCACCACGTAAGGAACGTGGGGACAAAAAAGCTCTTTATTGCAAGGGATGGGGAAACCTGGAAGATTTTAGGGGAAGTATATCAGTCGGCAAAGCCCGATCGCATCCCCGGCAGCCTTTTGGCAAAAGCGATCACCAGCATGGATCGGCTTTACAGGGACCGCAAATCAATCGCGGAGCTTGTTGGGAAATGGGTAGATGCATGGAGCTCAAAAGATATAGACAGATACCGTCGATGTTATGCAAAAGATTTCCATGCAAGAGGAATGGATCTCGATGCCTGGATTTCTTATAAGAACAGGCTGAACCGGCGGTACAGTTCAATTGAAGTGGCGGTGGAGGACCTGCGCATCCGGCAGCGTTCAGACCGGGCAACTGCAACGTTTTTGCAGCGATACCGGTCAAGCGGCTACCGGTCTGTGGGCGTGAAAACGCTTTATCTGAAGCGTATCGGAGGAACATGGAAGATACACAGGGAAAAGTGGTACGAAACTCGACAATAACGCAACGCTCTGCCACTTCGGGGCAGTTCAGATCCTGGACCGTACTTCTCATCGGAGAGCAGGGCAAGATTATTTCGCTTCGCTTGACCCGCCAGCTTATTGTATCACTAACAGGCCTTCTGGCTGTACTCCTATCTTTTGCTGTATTTGCAGTTGTTTCTTACCAGGGCGCGCGAATGAAAAATAAGTCGCTGCGCAAAGAGGTAAACAGGCTCAAAGCCGAGGTTGCAGCAGCGAACAAGGCGAGGGATAGCGCCATGGTACGCTTGATGGTTCTTGAATCGGAAGGAAAAAAGAGCAAATCCCCCCCCAGTCAAAAAGATGCAGTAAAGACATCTCAAGCAGCCAAGATACCGACTCCCCAGGCCGAAGCTGCCACGGAACCCCGGGAAGCGAAGCCATCGCCGGAACCTCAACCACTGCACGCGGCTCAGACTGAAGACACCCCCGAATCGGTCTTGCCGGAAAAGGTCCTGGTTGAAAATCTCCAGATATGGGCAGATGAAGCAAAACGGTCGGCAGAATTTCAGTTCAGCCTGAAAAACATTGACCCAAAGCAGCGGAGAATCAAGGGTTACACCTTTGTTGTCCTCAATCCCAAGATAGGGTCTAAAAGGTCGCCTCGAGTTTTCCCCCGGACCTCGCTGAAAAGCGGCAGACCAATACGCTTCAAAAGAGGGCAGTATTTTTCGATTGCCCGTTTCAAGTTCGTCTCCGGCACTCTTCCCGATATCGAAACAGTCACGGATTTCAAGACGGCTACCGTCTATGTATACTCGGAAAACGGCAGTCTCCTGGCTCAGCAGGTTTTCAAAGTAGATAAGATACTACGCTCGCAGGCAGGTTCATGATGTTTAGATTTTTACCATTGGCAGATTCAGGGAGAAGGCGGTTAGTTGTCATAATGTCTCTTCTGGCTTCTGTTTCCTTGATTCCGCACGTTGCGTGGGGAAGACGCACTCACGAAACTTTTTTTCAGAACACCGATTATGAACTTAACGTCTACAGGATATACGGGAACAAGCCAGGCAAAACCCTGCTCCTTATAGGGGGTATCCAGGGAAACGAACCCGGGGGCTTCCTGTCTGCTGACCTATATGCGGATATGCCCTTGGCCAAAGGAAATCTCATCGTGGTGCCGAGGGCAAATTTCTATTCTATCCTGCTAAATCGCCGTCAAATCAATGAAGACATGAACCGGACATTTACCAGGGGTCCTCGAAATAACTACGAGAGAAAGATTGTAGCCATCCTCAAGCGTCTGATTTCAGAAAGCGACTGCTTACTGAACCTTCATGACGGGTCTGGATTCTTTTCCGAGCGGTGGGAAGGCCCGATGAGGAACCCGAAACGTTACGGTCAATCTATCATTGCCGATTGCAAGAGTTATACTGTTCCTGAAACAGGCAAAACGTTGCATTTAGAGGCTATGGCACGTCGAGTGATCGAGGTTGTTAACGCCCAGATCAAGGAAAAACGTTATTGGTTTCACTTCAACAATCACCGCACCAGGGAACCAGATACACTTCACCCGGAGCAACGCAAATCCGCCACCTATTATGCCGTCTTTCACTGTGGTATCCCTGCGTTTGGTATAGAAACCAGCAAGTCGCTGCCACTGGAAATGAAGGTTCGCCATCACAATCTCGCCATAAACGCCTTTATGGAACTGCTGGACATCATCCCCGAAACGCCGGGAACATATCTGGACCCGCCGATCATGCAATATATGGTTGTTGGAGTCAATGGCCAGATTCCTTTTGCCATTCCAAATGGGCATACATTGCGCGTTAGCCCGGGCGATGTTGTGCGTATTTCTCATGTCAAAGCAAATTATAAACGCGGCCTGAGTGCGGATATCCTGGATCACGGCACCATGAATGATATGCATAAACCTATCCGTATCACACACCCGACGCAGATCATAATCAGAAAGGATCACTATCCATGCGGTATAGTCAACATCGTTCTAAACGGCGGCAAGCCCGCCGGTCACACACTCTGTGCATTACCGCACGTCTTGTTCTTCAAGACAAGAATCAACGGTAAAGAGCATCTTTTTCTGAATCAGGCCCATGTCAAACTGATAAGGGGAGACAGGTTCGAGCTGGTCGATGTTGTCACTAATTTGGCAGACCCTTCCGAAATTGTGGTGAATTTCAAAGGGTTTGTGGGAAACAGGAAGAATAATACCGGAGAAGATCGGGGTTATGTCATACATACAGACAGGGACCTCTGGAAGCGTTATTCACTTGATCGCAAAGGGAAAAAATACCAGGTGGTGGTACATCATCGCTCCACACAACTTGGACGATTGTTTGTTGAACTGGCAGATCCTGTATTCAACTACCTCGTCCTGCAGGTAAATCATGGCGTCAAGCAGTGCCTTTTCCCTGGCGATTCCCTGACTGTTCATCCAACAGATGCCATAAGCATCCTGGATATCAAGACAAACATTTCAACCGAGAGAGGGATTCAAGCCTTTTTGAAGGGGCCGGGTACTAGCATTCGTCTTTTCTCTGACGGCAAAGCATTTCCTTACGAGGTTGGACCGGACCTTGCTGGCGTTAAAGATACGAAACACCGGATTGTCGTTCAAAGGGGCCAAATTACTCTTGGATCTATTCTTGTCGATCTTAACAGGGGAGCATGACATGGCAGAAAAATCAAAAGGCCTTTCTATCATTGCTAAAGACCTCAGTATAGAAGGTACCATTCAGGCAAAGGGAAAGTTAATAATAGCTGGAAAAGTAGCCGGTTCTCTCGTTGGAGATATCGTGGTCACTGTCGAGGGAAGCCATGTTTCAGCCAGTGCGGACGTCGGCAATATGATCATTGGTGGTTCTTTTGAGGGTGATATCACCGTGCATGAATGCCTTCACATATTGAACACCGGCGATTTTTCAGGTAAGATTTTTTGCAAAACGCTGATGCTTGAAGCCGGCGGGAAGTTAAACGCAAATGTCAAGCCTCTTGCGCTAACAGACGCAGTTTCCCCTGCTGCTCCCGGTCTTGCCGCTACCGAAGAGGAAGTTAATACTTAAGAACCGGATGCTGGACGGCGCCGGGCAACTGGCAGCTATTTTAGCCGCTTTAGCTCACTTTAAATACTCCGATTCACTTCATCCCGCCCTCCCGGTGAACACAGGACAGTCAGACTGTTATGGCAAATGGTAAGTTATATATGGGGATCGACCTCGGTTCGGTCAGCTTGAATATTGTTGTTATTGATCAGGAGGCAGATATCAAAGCATCTCTATACAAGCGCACCGAAGGCCGCCCGTTGGCCGCACTGCTGAATTCCTTTGACGAGATTGGTCAAGAATTCGATTCTTTCGAAGGCATTGTTGCCACCGGAAGCGGCCGAAAGCTGCTCGTCAATGCACTCGGGGTTTCAGATATTAACGAGATAATCGCCCAGGGAACCGGTGCCGCCTATTTTCATCCCGAAGTGCGCACCATCATAGAGATTGGTGGACAGGACTCTAAACTGATCTTTCTGGACAAGGACAGCCGCACCGGCGAGCCGGTGATCATAGACCATGCCTTAAATGACGTTTGCGCTGCAGGCACAGGCTCTTTTTTAGATTTGCAGGCCAACCGCCTCGGAATCACGATCGAGGATTTTGGCGCACTGGCCCTCTGCTCTGACCATCCTGCCAGGGTCTCTGGGAGGTGCAGCGTTTTTGCAAAAAGCGATATGGTCCACCTCCTTCAGGAAGGGACCCCGAAAACAGACATTGTTGCAGGCCTCTGCTACGCTCTGGCCCGAAATTTTATCAGCAACCTTGGCAAAGGGAAACGTTTTCCCGAACCGATTCTGTTTCAAGGCGGAGTGGCCGCCAATCCGGGGGTGGTAAAAGCCTTTGAAGAAGTGCTGGGATTGAAGCCGGGTAGCCTTGTTATCCCGGAGCATTTTTTAGTTATGGGCGCTATAGGTTCAGCCCTGGCGGCCAGAAAACGGAAAGAACCTCACCCAGTGCCGATGAAAAGGCTGACCGAAGGGGTAAAGACCACTCTAAATACCGGCAGATATGCTCCCCGCACAGTTCAGTTGAAACCCTTGATCCGCAGAAACGGCCGCCTGGAGCCTGAGGATTGCTACTATAATATCGAGCAAGAGGAGCCCGTTGAAGTATTTCTGGGTATTGATGTCGGAGCGGTCAGTACCAATATAGTGCTCATTGATGGAAAAGGAGAGGTGATAGCCAAACAGTACTGGTTTACAAAGGGAGAGCTGATCGATACTGTTCGCACCGGCCTTCGTGAAATGGGCTATAAGGTAGGCCAAAAGGTCAAAGTTTGCAGCGCTGGAGTCACTGGAAGCGGTCGCTATTTTATCGGGCACTTTGTGGGGGCAGATGTCGTAATCAATGAAATCTCCGCCCAGGCGCGTGCTGCCTTGCACCTTGATCCGGAGGTAGATACCATCATCGAGATCGGGGGCCAGGATTCCAAGTACATAAGGTGCGAAAACGGGCGGGTTGTAGATTTTGAGATGAACAAGGTATGCGCGGCCGGCACCGGCTCCTTTTTGGAAGAACAGGCTGCCCGTCTGAAGGTGCCGGTGCGCGAAGCTTTCAGCAATCTTGCCTTTTCCTCGCGCGCTCCGGCCGATCTGGGTGCACGTTGTACGGTGTTCATGGAATCAGATCTCATACACCACCAGCAGGCAGGCAAAGACGTGCGCGATCTGGCGGCAGGTCTTTCATACGCTATTGCCCAAAACTACCTTGAAAAGGTAGTCGGTACCAAAAAGATCGGCCAGCATATCTCATTCCAGGGGGGCGTTGCGGCAAACCAGAGTGTTGCCGCCGCATTTGAAAATATCCTGGGCAAGGAGCTTACGATTTCCGAGCACCATAATGTTACGGGGGCTCTTGGCGCAGCCCTGGCGGCGAGAGACCGTAAGCCGGTCACGAGCAGGTTTGCCGGCTTTTTCCTGAAAAACCGCTCGTATGAAATAAAAACCTTTGAGTGTAAGAAATGCCCCAACCGATGCCGCATTCGTCAAATCTATGTGGATAACAAACTTCAGGCGTATTACGGGAGCGTGTGCGGCCGCTATGAGAAGACTTCTGATGAGGCCAGTTACAAGAACAAGCCTGACCTTTTCCGAGAGCGGCATTGCCGTCTTATGGGTGATTTTGATCAGAAAAGAGACGAAAAACCTCGCTCAACACAGGTAATCGGTATCCCGAAGACACTCACTTTCTACGAATATTTTCCTTTCTGGAATGCTTTTTTTAAGACCCTCGGCCATCGGCTGATACTCTCAGAAAACACCAACAAGAGACTGGTGGAAAAGGGTCTTTCGTATGTTCCGTCCGAGACTTGCTTTCCTATAAAGACGGTTTATGGCCATATCGCCGATCTTGTCTCAAGGGGTGTGCATGCTGTATTCCTGCCCTCTGAAATTGACTGCCAGGAAACCAATGAAAAAGGACTTCGTAGTTTTAATTGTCCCTACATCCAGTCCATACCTTACATGGTACAGGCATCCATGGGCCCTGAGGTAAATCTCCTTTCACCGGTGATACACAGAACTCATTCAAGGCAAGAACTTGAACGTGTGCTTATAGAACTTGGCAAATCTCTCGGTCACAGGACAAAAAAGATCTTGGAGGCCGAGGCTGCTGCCTACAAAGCACAGGGTACGTTTGACAGGTATCGCAAGCAACGCGGCAAGAAAATCCTCTCCTCCTTGGGAGCCACCGATCGGGCCCTTGTTTTGCTGGGGAAACCCCACAACATCTTCGATAATGGATTGAACTTGCATCTTGCTAATAAATTGAGGCGAACCGGCCTTCTTGTCATACCTTTTGATATGCTCCCGCTCGATGATGTGGTCCTGCCCGCCTGCTATGACAACGTCGTCTGGAAAAACACGAGAGATCTACTAAAGGCTCTCATTTACATGCGGCGTGATCCACGTTTGTTCCCCGTACTCGTAACCAACTTTGGCTGTGGACCGGATTCCTTCTTTATGAAGTATATGGAAGTTGAAATGCACGGCAGACCTCGCCTGGTGCTGGAAGTAGACGACCACACCGGTGACGCGGGGATGGTCACCCGTATCGAGGCCTTTCTGGACACCCTGGACGCAGCACCAAAAACACCAGTGCTTCCACCTCGTCCGCTGAACCTGGTAATAAAGGCAAAAAAAAGGGATATAGATCCATGGGGGCCCGATCCGGACCTGATGAGGCGTCTTGAGAATCGCGTGCTCTACTTTCCCTATGTCTCTCTTGCCTTTTCAGCAGCGGTGGAGGCTGCCTTTGAGGCCATAGGCCTGCAAGCACGAGCACTCCCCGGGCCGGATGATGACTCGGAGCAACTTGGCAGACAGGTAACCTCCGGCCGCGAGTGCCACCCGTTCATTGCCACCTGCGGTGACTTTGTAAAGATGACTCGCCAGCCGGGATTTGACCCGGATCATACTGCAATCCTGATGCAAAATTATGATGGAGCATGCAGATTTTCTCAGTACGGCATCGGCCATGCTGATCTCTTCAGACGCCTTGGTTTTCCGCAGGTTCCAGTCATTGCGCCACTCACTTCAACCCGCTTTGATGAGTTTTCCGGCCTCTTTGGCCTCCGTTTGACCAAATTGCTCTGGCAAGGATGGATGGCGGCCGAGGTGCTGGAAAGGGTTCGATTTCACGTGCGTCCCTATGAACAGAATCGAGGCCAGACCGATCAGGTCTATGAATCTGGTATTCGAGACATCGCCAGAGCTGTAGCCGCATCGAACGGTACATTCAGAGGGTCGAGTCAGAATATTCTTTCTGCCTTGAAGCGGGCCGTCAAGGCCCTTGAATCCGTGCCGGTTGACCGCACCAGCGAACGCCCAATCATCGGCATCTTAGGAGAATTTTACACCGTGCTGAATAGGTGGGCCAACCGCGACCTGGTAAGAACCCTTGAAAAACTCGGTGCAGAGGTAAGAATCCACGGCCTTACGGTCACGAACTGTTTTACACTCTTTTCGGGACATTACTATGCCAGAAACCGGTTGAAAGAAAAGAAACTAAAAGCCGCTCTCTATTATTTTCTCCGCCACAAGTGGCTGATGTCCTGCGTCAGGCGATCGGAAAGATGCCTGCCTGGCAGGCTTCGGCGATCCGGAACCCTCGATACCCGCACAATACTTGATCAAGCAGCTCCATTTATATATTACGACATCGATCCGATCCCTGCCTCCCTTACAACTCGCGTGAGACAATGGGCTGCCTCCGGGGTCTCGGGTATCTGCAACTTGTTTGTACTCAACTGCATGATTGGAAACATCACTGTTCCAATCTTCAAAAAAGCCCTGCGAGGGTATCAGGGCCTTCCGATATTGAACGCGGTCTATGACGGGCAAAAGGAAACCAACATGCTCACGCGCATTGAGGCCTTCATGCACCAGGCAAGACTCTACCACGAAAGGAGAAAGGACCGAACTTAGTTCGCTTCGCTCACAATTGGAATACCGGAACAATGGACACGTAGTGAAGCTTGCGCTCATAATGGGCACCAAAGGATTTTTGGTAACACTTTAACTCTTTTAAAAAACAGACATACGCAATAATATTTTCAAAAAGCTAAACTGATACGATTTTTGTTTTTTTGCATCATTCCAATATTCCCTCATCCCC
>Ga0164318_10007344_pt1 | contig 10679 bp, 6 predicted proteins | sample GuaBasSedimGuay9_FD_113734 | JGI IMG/M metagenome (GOLD analysis project Ga0164318, IMG submission 113734) | Subseafloor sediment microbial communities from Guaymas Basin, Gulf of California, Mexico - Guay9, Core 4571-4, 0-3 cm | ecosystem: Environmental > Aquatic > Marine > Hydrothermal vents >...
AACATGGTTGTACCTGTGTACAAGATAGTTTCGCAGTCCATTACACTTCCTCAATTGATCCGCAAGATCCACTGATATAATTCCGATCTCGGAAAGACGCGTGATGTTTGAATAATCGTCTTCGACAGCTTCTCCCATGTCTTTTAACAGCATTGCCACCACATCCATCGATGCCTCGATAGCGGTGTGAAGCTCATAGAATATCCCACTCATTTCAAGTTCGCTTTCCGCGTCTTTCCGGATGGATTCTATATTGTGTACGATGTAGTTTATTTTATCCCTGTACCGTTCGATTCGTCCATTCATAATGTTATCACCCCTGCCGCCACCTGCATGATCATGAGGGCGTCGAGGGATGTTACTTTACCGTCACCGCTGACGTCCGCAGCATCAGCGTATTCGCCGCGGACAGCCATCCGGAGCGCGATTGCGGCATCTGCGGGGGTGAGGATGCCGTCAGAGTTGAGGTCGCCGCGGAGGGGGTTTATTGCTATCGTTTTGCTCGTTGAGTTCATCGCTCCATCGTCATCGGTTACTGTTAAAATCACGTTGTAATCACCTGCCGAAGCGTATGAATGCGTTATCGTCTTTTCTGTTGTGTTTGTTGTGTTTCCATCGCCAAAGTTCCAGTCGTAAGAGGTGATGTTTCCGTCTGGATCATAAGAAAGGGAGGCATTAAAGATTATGGTTTGATTTACAATTGGGTTTTCTGGTGTGCAGGTGAAGGATGTGACTGGTTGTTCTTCTTTTACTGTTACAGAGATATTGTATCTCGTATCAGGCCCAACTGCTGATGAACTGTAATGCCGAACCATTGCGTAGTATGTGCCTGAAATGCTACAGTTCCAAACTATTTTTGATGCTACACCAATACCACTATCATCATCGTGATCTATCTCCGTAGTTCCATCAGTATCATAAAGATACAAGTATGTGTCTGACGCAACCCCAAGCTCATAGGTTTCGATGGTGTAAGAGCCGCCTTCAGTGGCATTAAACTTTAGCCAGTCGTGATCCCCTGAAACATGGAAATCATGGGTTTGCTTAGTGCTATCAACATAAATATAGTTTGCCAATGAAGGATTATCGTCAGGTTCATACGCATCAGGTATTGATTCTTCGAACTTTGTGTAGTTGTAATAAGAAGTTGTGTAGGCATAATATCTGTAATCCAGCTGCCCTCCATAGCCAACAGAAATGCCCTCTGCTTCTGTTGATTTGCTTTCACGAGGTGAAGCTGGCGGTGGCATGGGTGTGGGTACGGGACCGGGATAGGTTGCGTTATACAGTTCAAGATGTTTCAGATCGTATGTCCCGTTGTATCCACTATTACTTATCTTTATTCCTTCGAACCTAATCTGAATAGTTTGATCTCCTTCGTTTAGATCTGTTGTGTTATATGCATAATCAATTGAGTTATAAGTGCCATTCTCATACAAAGATCCGTCCAATCCGTACCTCCCAACCTCTCTCACATTAACCCCTACATCAACCACCAGATAGTCGTACAATCCATCCCCATCTGTATCTTCTCCATAGTCCAAGTAAACATCGTTGAACTCTGCACCGGGTGGCTGGAAGTCGGTATAGTTGTAATAGGGGGTGGTGTAGGCATCGTATATGTAGTCGAGTTGTGTCCAATCAGTAGTGTTGTATAAATATAAAGATTTCAAATCAAATGTTCCGTTGACCTCATTTTGTCTGATTCTAATTCCTTCGAAATTAAGTTGTACGATTTGGTCCCCAGCGGTTAGATAGGTACAGTTACCACTCCCCTCTATATAATTCCCTAAACAATCGTATAGAGTACCGCTTACTTGATAGTTCCCCGCCTTCGTCACATTCACACCAACATCTATCGTCAAATAATTATACAACCCATCGCCATCTGTATCTCTCCCATAGTCTGAGTAAACATCATTGAACTCCGCAGGTGGTATCTGGAAATCAGTGTAGTTGTAATATGAAGTGGTGTAGACATTGCTTATGTAGTCCCATCGAGTACCAGTCGAAGAGTTATATAGATAAAGATATTTCAGATCGTAGGTTCCATTGTACTCGTTTTGCCTCATCTTTATCCCTTCGAACCTCAACTGGACTGTCTGGCTTCCGTTGCTCAGATATGTAGTATTGCTAGCATAGTCGATTGATTTGTAACTATTGCTCTCATGCAATTCTCCTCTGATCTTGTATGTTCCTGCCTTCGTCACATTCACTCCAACCTCGATTACCAGAGAATTATTCAAGCCATCTCCGTCGGTATCTGCCCCGTAATCCGAATAGATATTATTGAACTCTGCTGGCGGAATCTGAAAATCGGTATAGTTGTAGTAAGAAGTGGTGTAGGCGTCGTATATGTAATCGAGTTGATCACCAGTTGAAGAATCATACAAGTATAGCGATTTCAAGTCAAAAGTTCCATTAACCTCATTTTGTCGGATTTTGATGCCTTCAAACTTAAGTTGCACTATTTGATTCCCAGCACTTAAGTAAGTGGTATTGGATTCGTAATCTATCTGATGTCCCATATTATCATACAAGTATCCACGTGCTCTATAACTTCCATCCTCGGTCACATTCACACCAACTTCTACCACTAGATAATTATACAATCCATCTTCATCTGTGTCCTCTCCAGAGTCATTATATTGATCGTTGAATTCGACGGGGGATGGTTCAAATTCCGTATAACTATAATAGGAAGTCGTATTTTCCACCCAGTCAAGCAATGAACTACCCAGTCCTGTTTCTTCTAATGTTTTGTTCTCCAGTCTTTCCTCATAAATCTCAAACGCTATTTCCTTTTCCTCAATGCTCTCTTGAATAAGAATATATTGATTGTCCACCGTGATTTTTTCGGGTACGGTTGTAGCTTGTGCTACCGATTCCGGTGGATAATAATGTAAGTACATAGACACATCGAAGTTCCCATTTTCTCCTGTTTTGTATATATCCCATCCTTGGAACTTTAGGGTTACATTATGCACCCCTACACTCAGCGTGGTATAGTTAGAATCGTAATCAATAGAAGTATCATTTGGGGCATAGAGCCAGCCCGAAACTCCGTAATCCCCTGCCTTCAAAACATTCACTCCCCTCTCTACCACAAGGTAATCGTAAAGGGCATTACTGTTTGTGTCCTCGCCGTAATCGTTGAATCCCGAGGTAAACCTAGCAGGCACTGGTTCAAAGTCTGTGTAGTTGTAGTAAGAAGTGGTGTAGGCATCGTATATGTAATCGAGTTGATCATAGCTATCGTCACAAATAGAAAGGTGCTTCAGGTTGAATGTTCCGTTCAAGCCATTCTTTCTTATATCTATCCCACTGAACTTCAGGGTTACCGATTGATTACTACTATCTAAGTAAGTGTAATTACTTTCATAATCTACATAATTTCCCAGTTCATCATATAGCCTTCCACTTATTCCGTAGTATCCCGGTTCAGTCACATTTACTCCTACATCTATTGCCATGTAGTTGTAATATCCATCTCCATCGGTATCTTCTCCATAATCAGAATATTCATCTGCTAACACAGCTGGCGAAATTATATTAACAGTATAATCTTCAACCTCACCATAACTTGCATTTTCGCAAGGGCATGGTTCACCAGCATATTTCAAATAAACCCTCATACGAGTATCTGATAAAACAGCATCCGCAGGTACTTTAAAGTTCGCACTAAACGTATAATTGCCGTTAAAGGTATAATTGCCCAAGTCGATTTCCTCGCCCGCGTCTATGAAGTCTTTATCGTTGTTGAAATCTATCCACGCCTTTAGAAATTCTTTATAGTCCCCGGTGGTACGACCATCAACTTGTAATGTATACGTATCTCCCCTATTTAGTGTGGTTAGGACTTCATCGGTAAAATCACTATATGTAGAATTTTCAGAAATCCTTTCGCCCGTGTTTAGTGCTACTCTATTAATCCATTCATAATCGGCAATATTAGTGGGTGCAGGGCAATATGTTTTCTCGGGATATGCTTCCAAATACAGCCAGTCAATATCAACATAATCCGTATCGCAAAAAAAGCAAGAAGGATGATAATATGTTACCGATACATTTCCAGAAGATAAGTAACTGGCACATTCGCTCTCAGAATCACATAACTTATACTTCATTAAATGCCATGTCGAGTCAGGTATACCACCCAAACTAACCCATTGGTCACTATTTTCATCCCAATAATATAAACTAAATCCGCCTTCCCAACGTGCTCGATGGTAAGCAACTAGATCTATCGAGGTTATATCTTGTAATGTTTCTACAGAAAGGTTAATTGTTGCATACAATCCATCACAACTGATGATATAACATTTTTCCGCAAGGGTGATATAATTTCCATCCTTGTAATACGTATCGTTTAGTTCTCCTGATTTACTTCCGGGGTATACCCGTATATAATCCGCCTTAAAATCCTGTGTTTGCTCTTTTGTTAGATCTATGTATCTAGGAGAACTTTCAATCCCGCATTCCCCGTAACCAACTTTAAAATAGCCATCTCCGTTCCATCCAGCGCCCCAACTATTTTTAGCAATCCAGCAGCCTTCTGCATCATCATAACCAACGATAACCACTGCATGATAACTCCCCGGCGGGCCATCACATCCGTATATACCATTTGCGTCAAAATGCCCATTCATACACATACTTACAACGAGAGGACCTTTTTCAATTAGATAACTCTTCATGTTTTCTCGACCGGAAGGTACATAATCATAATCGTCTATTTTCCACAATCGCTTATCCCAAGCCGCACATCTATACGAACAAGGGCAATCCGAAGCTATATAAGAGAGACAAGGTTCATCGGATATGCCTTGGGTTTTAATAAAGCCGAGAGCAGAGCTTGTATATCCTCCACCACAATCTCCTGCATTACAACAATCAGACACAAGATACTGCTCAGCGAGGTTTACATCAAAATCAGAATCATTTCTTGCAATATTAATTTTCGGTTCTACTCCCCCTACCGCAGCAAAAGCCCAACAACTGCCACAATTCCCCTGATCTCTGACGGAAGTCATCCAGTTTTCCCCTTCTTTATTCCGCCAGTCAAATGTGGTTGGAGTCTCCACTCCGAAATCTTCAATTTCTTTGGTAATTTCGCTAACATTTATAGATTTGGTTTTTAAGGGGGTTATACCCACTGAAATCTTCTTATCCATATCCATTAATTTTATAACCGACGTTTTTGTCTTATTTGGTAAAATACAAACTGCGTATTCTGGAGAGTAAGGGTTTTTTCCATCTCTAATCGTTTCTATATCGCAGCCATGTAAGCCACAGTACGAATAATTCTGCCCACATTTTCCTGTAAAAAAATCCCATGCACCACATGAACTATTGTCTGGGAATATACAAACACCCCTCTGCCCTCCCACACTATCGTTTATTATTTTGTATTCATAACCCAACTCATTGCAATAAACAGCAGCAGGATTTGCCGTTCCTACCTCTAATTCCAAATCCTTATAGGGGTCTGTGCAATTGCACCCAGTAGAAACACCAATCAATGCAAAGAACGCAACGAAAGCTATAATCAGAAAAATTAATTTTTCTACCGATGCCAGATTTTTGGGAAACTTCACCGTTTGTTCTCCACCCTCTAACATGAGTTTAACTTAACTTGGGGCTGTGCCAAGTCAGCCGGAAAAGCGCCCGCAGCCACACCCGCCGCCGCAAGCAGCAGCACCGCGAGCACGCCCACGCCAAACATCATCATTCGCAAACCAGTACGAGACCCAATCACACAATCATGCATTTTCATAACAATCACATCCGGAGTAGTACACAACACACACCGCAATCCCATAAACGCCTTTCGGCATCACTAACCATTGCCCGCACGCTTCACCAGATTAAACGACCGCCGCAGCCGCCAACAAACCCGCGGCACCGCCCGTGCTCGCCACAGACACAGCAGCATCCTCGAACGCAAAGCCACCGGCAAACCCGCGGTGCATGCGAGTAATCTCGCCTTGCCCATCACACAAAGCGGAAAAGATATCAGTACTCCACATCACTGGTGTTCAATCCCATCAACTCGACGTATTGTTTCGGCGTTTTGTGTTCTTCGACATTATCGAAATCTCGGTCATAAGATATGACGTACTTGATGCCGTATTCTTTAACAACGGTCAACTGTTCGAGATCTCTCTCTTTTATCTGTCCGCGGTATCGTGACATCGCATATTCTACGTCTTTGGTGAGTACTACCGTACAAGAGTCATACAGATATTTTCTAAAGGTATCTGCAAGTCTCTTTTCATGAAATCTTCTAAAGTACCTGTACACTTCCGCGATTACCAGCTCTGATATAACAGCCTCGATTATCTTATCATTGAGCAGGTCAATTATCTTACTGGAATTCGAGTCCGGGAACTCGAACGCATAAATGAATACGTTGGAGTCTAAAAATGCTCTATATTTCATCCTCAATCGACTGTATATCCCTTGCAACCTGTTCTGCACTGACCGGGCGCGGTGGATAAGACCGTATCTCACCCCATATAGATTTTGCATCCAGAATATTCAGATCTATGGCATATTTGACAAGTGCTGAACGAATCGCCTCAGATTTACTTTCGAAGAGTCCGGTCTCCACCATCCGGTTCAACAAATCGGCTTCGACGCCTCTGAATTTTAATGTCAATGTGGATTCAACCATGTAATCATCTGTTTGTCACAGGGATTATATAGTATTTGCGTATTGTTGCACAAGCGTGCGGATGCATCTGCAGCAATCCATCGCTCGCATATCAGAACCCCTCACACACTCTACCAGTTCATGTAATCACGATCACTGAACAGCAGCCGGGTCATGTCACCGCCTCCTCGCTTGCTGCTGCGCCCACCGCCGCAAGCATCACCACCGCCGCAAGCACACCCACGCTAAACATCATCATTCGCAAACCAGTACGAGACCTGATCACGCTATCATGCCCTTTCATAACAACCACATCCGGAGCAGTACAGAACACACACCGCAATCATGCAAATACATTTCGGCATCACAACCCTGCTCACACGCCTGCCAGATTAAACGACCGCCGCAGCCACCAGCACCGCCACCGATCTATTCGATCAGCAATACCCTGAATCCAGCCCGTTGAAAACGGTCATCGATGGTGAGCACGTTGATAATCCCATCGCATGACGATAAAAGAGATACAATCGGTCATCGCTCACTCTGTTCGTGCTTACTGAATGTTGTTTTTTTACTGCGCAGATATTTGATAAATTCTCCAAGAAAGAATACGGTGCTTGAGACAGCAACGATCATTGCCCAGTGTGCTGGTGTAATAGGTGCTGTGTGGAATATGGAATTCATTACTGGAAGATAGGTGATTGCCATCTGCAAAAGCATTACGATTGTTACTCCAAGCAGCATGAATTTGTTTGAGAATATTTGTTTGTGCACGTGTTCAGTGATTGATTTGCAGTTGAACAGGTAGAAGGCTTCGAACATCACTATCGTATTGAGTACAATGGTGCGTGCAACAGTGATGTCTTCACTATTGTTGAGGTTGAAAAAAAACAGTGTGAAGGCACCAGTCACCATTAATATTGCTACGATAAGTATCAGTTTTTTTATTAAAGATGTTAGCAGTGGTTCTGTTGCTGGACGTGGCGGTTGTCGCAGCAGTCCCTCTTCTTTTGGTTCTGCTATCAGTGTTGTTCCAAGCCCAATGGCAGTTACCGTGTTTATCCAGATTATGTGCAGGGGTAACAGCGGAAACATGAATCCAAAGAGCAGTGCAGTCATTACTATAAGTCCCTCGCCTCCATTGGTTGGCAGTGTCCAGAGTATGATTTTCTGAATCTTGCTGTACACATTACGCCCTTCCTCTACTGCTGCTACGATGCTTGCGAAGTTGTCATCTACCAGTACCATGTCTGATGATTCTCTACTTACTTCTGTTCCTGACATGCCCATGGCAATGCCGATGTCTGCTGTCTTTAAGGCAGGAGCATGGTTGATGCCGTCTCCTGTAACTGCTACAATTTCGCCTTTTCGCTGGAGACTTTGTACGATCTTAAATTTGTGTTCTGGTGAGGTTCTTGCGAACACTGATGTTTCATCAAGACAGGTAGTCAGCTCTTCACTGCTCATGTCATCAAGTTCTGCACCTGTACGCACGCCCCCTGTTTTAATACCCACCTTCTTTGCGATTGCAAGGGCAGTCTGCTTGTGGTCACCAGTTACCATGATTACACGTATGCCTGCATCTGTGCACATCTCAATGGCATGTACAACTTCATCTCTTGGTGGGTCCATCATACCATGCAGTCCAAGAAACACGAGTTTGTTTATGTCCTCAGGTGTTATCTGGGTTTTTGAGGCATCCACTTTTTTGTATCCCACTGCAAGTACTCTAAGTGCCTCTGCTGCCATCGAACGAGCAGCATTTTCAACCTCTTTTGAATCAAGAGATGTTTTTCCTTCCTGTGTGTTACAGAATGATAAAACCTTGTCGGGTGAGCCTTTTACATAGATGATATTATTCTGTTCATCCAGTTTATGCAGGGTTGCCATGTACTGGTTTTCAGGCTCGAAAGGTATTACGTCAAGCCTCTGTAAATCAGATACGACTCCTGCTTTTAATGCTGCAACCAGCAGTGCACCCTCGGTTGGATCACCTTCGATACCAGATCCATTCTCACTTAACGCTGCATCATTACACCATGCACCGGCTTCAAGTGTTCTAACAAGGAGGTCATCAGATAGCGGATCCACTTCTTGTCCGTTATACAAAAATTCTCCGACAGGTTCATATCCGGCACCAGTGAGTGTATACCTGCGGCTGATCGTGTCTATAGTAGTAACAGTCATCTGGTTTTTCGTTAGCGTACCAGTCTTGTCAGTACATATTACAGTGGTGCTGCCAAGAGTTTCAACTGAGGGCAGGTTTCTGATTATTGCATTTCTCTCTGCCATTTTTTTAACACCAATTGCAAGGTTGATCGTGACTACAGCAGGCAGACTCTCTGGTATGGCAGCAACAGCAAGACTTACTGCCGCAAGAAAAATAAACTCAATATCATAATTAAACCACAAACCCCACATAAATGTGAAAAAAGCAATAAACATGATAGCCAGAGATAGCTGTTTTCCAAACACACTCAACTTTCGGACAAGAGGCGTGGAAAAGTCAGACGATTGTTCAATAAACCCTGAAATCCTCCCGATCTCAGTATTATCTGCTGTAGAAACCACAACACCGCGACCCTGTCCATGTGTCACAAAAGTGCCGGCAAAAACCATATTCAGCCGATCAGCAAGAGGTATATCCTCACCACCAACAACCTCGCTTGTTTTTCTAATAGAAAGCGACTCACCAGTCAGAGCCGACTCATCCACCTGCAAATTCTTCACATAAAACAAACGTATGTCTGCAGGTACTCGCCCACCGCCTTCAAGCAACACCACATCACCAGCCACAACTTCTTTGCTTGAAACAACCATCCTTCTTCCATCACGCAACACCACTGCTTCTGAAGCTAACATCCGGGCAAGCGACTCAAGTGCATGCTGGGCTTTTCGCTCCTGTATAAACCCGATAACAGCATTGGCAAGGACCACCCCCAAAATAACGCTCATATCAGCCCACTCAGAAAGAAAAAACATCGCAGCAGCAGCAGCCAGCAGCACGTAGATCAACGGACTCAAAAACTGCTTAAAAAACTGATAGAATACACTCACAGGTTTTTTAAAACTAACTTCATTAAAACCAAAACGCTCAATACGCGCTTCAACCTCATGCCTGTCCAGACCGTTTTTACTGCTGTCAACAAGCGAGAACACATCATCAGCAGAAACAGAATGCCAGTTAATATCAGCCACAGGATGCAACAAGGATAAATATATCAAGTCAAAAAAAGATAAAGTAAAAAATAAATGAACGGTTCTATTTTATTTCGAGCTTGTGTTTTTTAGGCTCCATCTTCGGTTCTTTCTTTGGAAGGGTTATTTCAAGTAGACCATGTTCCAGTTTTGCATTTGCTTTGTCAGGTAGTATTTCTTCCGGAAGCACAAGTTTTCGGTAAAATTCTAAGTATCCACGTTCCTGACGCAAATAATCTTCCTTTTCTTCTCGTTCTTCCTTTTCTGCTTTGGCTGACAGTTCTATGGCATCATCGGTCACTGTTATTTCAATATTTTCCTTTGAAACACCTGGAAACTCTGCACTCAATTTAAACTCTTTACCGGTATCCAGGACATCCACATAAGGTTCACGATATGTGACTGCACCAGTCCTCCATGGAAACGGAACATGCCTTTTTCTTGAGGACAATGGTGACCAGAACATTTCACCGAAGCTTCTTGTAAAGTCTTCAAACATCCTGTCCATTTCACTCCACAACTCATAAGGTGTTCGCATCCATAGTGAAGACTCTTTTTTCTTTGGCAATACTTCTATATTTCCTTGTTTTTCACTTTCTTTAGTTGTTGGGTTCTTTTCTTCTGTCATTTAAATCACCTCGCTTTGTTCACGTCTACCAGTGAACAAATACGTTTACTGGTTCTAACTTCATGTCAATTACTCCTCCACAAAATCATAGATTTTGAGGAAGGGGCTTGTAACTAATGTCAGGTAAATTATTATACAACGAATAATTACCTTCATTCACCATTACATCTGGCTGGTTGACATCTGAATGGTTAATCC
>Ga0164318_10007345_pt1 | contig 10677 bp, 11 predicted proteins | sample GuaBasSedimGuay9_FD_113734 | JGI IMG/M metagenome (GOLD analysis project Ga0164318, IMG submission 113734) | Subseafloor sediment microbial communities from Guaymas Basin, Gulf of California, Mexico - Guay9, Core 4571-4, 0-3 cm | ecosystem: Environmental > Aquatic > Marine > Hydrothermal vents...
AAAAAGAATCTTTGATCCCCTTTTTTACCACAAAAGAAAAAGGAAAAGGTACAGGACTTGGGCTTTCAGTTGTTTATGGAATCGTTAAAAATCATAATGGCTACATTGATGTTCAGAGTACCGTGGGGCGTGGAACTGTATTTGAAGTTTTTCTCCTTCCTACAAAAGATTCTGTACATATGAAAGAAAAAGTGGTTAAGAACTTATCAAGAGGTTCTGGAGAAACGATTCTAGTGATTGATGATGAGGATTATATAAGAAATCTACTGAAGGATATCTTAGAAAATAATGGTTATCGTGTTATGCTTGCAGGCAACGGAATAGAAGGCACTAATACTTACAAAAAATATTCAAATGAGATTGATTTGGTAATTCTTGATATGATAATGCCAAAAATGGATGGTGAAGAAACCTTTAACATGCTAAAAAAGATAGATCCAAAAATTAAAGTGGTATTATCAACCGGATATATTAATGATAAAAGAATGCAAACAATTCTTCAAACAGGCATTGCGGGTGTTGTAAAAAAACCTTTCAATATGAAGGATTTATTAAATACAATTAATAATGCGATTCAATCATAATTTAGGTAGTTTGTAAAAAAGAGAGTATTAATATTAGGTGGCGTAAATAACATTATATTAGTTTAGATATTTTTGGAGGTATATGAATGAAGAAAAGGAGATAAGGAAATACAGATGAAAAGGTTACCATCCTTGGTCTCGGAGGATTTCATCTTCTTGAAATAAGAGATGATGATGTTGCTAGTATAATGAATCGATACCTTGATGCAGGTGGTAACTATATTGAAACAACGGCGCAGCATGGTGAGGGAGAATCTGAACGCAAAGTAGGATATGTCGTGAAAAAGAGAAGGAATGATTTTTTTTCTAATTACAAAATGTTATTTAAGAGATAGAAAAGGAGCAGAAAAAAGCATTAATGACAGTTTGCAAAGATTAAATATCGACCATGTAGATTTGTTGATATTTCGTCATGTTCAGGAAGAATATGAATTGGAACAAATTTTTTCTAATAATGGAGCGATGGAAGCATTTGAAAAAGCAAAAGAGGATGGGAAAATAAGGTTTATCGGGATTTCCAGGCATGGTATTCCGGATGTTTTGATTAAGGCATTAAAACAATACCATTTTGATGTACTTATGACTGGATTTAATTTTTTTAACAGATTTAACTTCCGGATGTTGAAAATGTTTTAATACCACTGGCAAAAGAAAAGGGGTTGGAATAGTTGGTATGAAATCTTTTGCTGATGGGCTATTATGGAAGTATCCTGAGGAAAACCTCAGGTACGCACTTTCATTACCTATAGATTTGATGGTAGCAGGATTTAACACAATGGAAATGCTGGAAAAGGATTTGAAAATTGTTAACAATTTCAGACCGATGTCAGAAGATGAAAAGGAAAGGCTTTTTGATAATAATCCAATACTTGGGAATTATGTTTGCAGACAGTGCAATCTCTGCTTGCCATGTCCTGAGGGTATTGACATTCCAAATTATTAGTTTTGAAAAAGGATATATGATAAAATATTATAAATTGATAATTTGCTTTATTATGCATTTGCAAAATAATAGTGTTATTAATTGTGTAAATATAAAAAATAATAAAAAATATTTGACAAGAGTTAAAATTATATTTAAAATATTTAACCAATATAAAACTGGTAATGAAAATGCCGTATAAATTAGATAAAGTTGATTTAGAAATTATAAGAAATCTTTGGAATGGAAGAACACCATACAGTGAGGTTGCAAAAAAGGTTGGGCTAACTACTAACACTGTGAGAAATCGTGTAAAAAATATGTTAAAGAATGATGTATTACAAATAATAAGTTTGGTAAATCCAAAAGCAATTAAAAATCATAATTCTGCGATTATAGGAATTAAGGTAAAACCTCAAAATACTAGGGAAGTTCTAGATAAAATATCTAAATTAAAGGGAGTTGTAGCAGCTGCTACCGTTAGTGGGCGTTTTGACATAATGGCAGTTACAATGTTTAACGAAGAATATACATATACAAATTTTTTAGAGGAAGAATTGAGAAATGTTGAGAATATAATAAGTACTGAAACCTTTTTTGTTATTGAAGGTGATACATGGCAGTTACGATACGTTCTTTAGAAAGAAAATCATTAACGTTTTAAATAATTAGGAGATGATATGAAATTATTAACAGAAATTGATTTAGATTATATTGCTGTTGGAGCATCAATGTTGGGCTCTGGAGGTGGAGGTGACCCTTATATTGGTAAACTAATGGCAAAACAAGCAATTAAAAGATATGGACCAGTTAAACTAATATCAGTGGAAGAATTATCAGATGATGATTTGGTTATACCATCAGCAATGATGGGGGCTCCTGCTGTAATGATAGAGAAATTACCCAATGGTAATGAGCCAGCATTTGTATTTAGATCTCTTGAATCATATTTAGGGAAAAAGGCAACTGCTGTTCTTCCAATTGAAGCAGGTGGTTTAAACTCTTGTATTCCAATATATACTGCTGCATCTTTAAATCTTCCACTTGTAGATGCAGATGGTATGGGTAGAGCATTTCCTGAGCTTCCTATGGTTACATTTAGTATAGCAGGAGTTTCAGCAACACCAATGGTATTATGTGATGAAAAAGGGAATAAAATATTATTAGAAACAATAAATAACGATTGGACAGAGACACTTGCAAGAACTGCAACGGTAGCTATGGGTTTGTCGTCAATGATTAGTATCTATTGCATGAAAGGAAAATCAGTGAAAAAATATGGAGTGAAAGGTACAATTTCATTAGCTAGGAATATTGGAGAGAAGATTATAGAATCAAATAAATCGAAAAGGAATCCTATAGATGCTATTCTTGATCTAACAAATGGATTCAAACTTTTTGAAGGGAAAATTGTAGATGTGAAACGTGATTTAACTACGGGTTTTATCAGGGGAAAAGTAACTATTGAGGGTTTATTCTCAGATAGGGGAAGTATATCAACAGTGGATTTTCAAAATGAAAATCTAATAGTGTGGAAAAATGGAAATCCTTTGGCTATGACTCCTGACCTAATAACAATTATAGATGGAGAAAAAGGTTTTCCAATTACAACTGAACATCTGAAATATGGACAGCGGGTAGTAGTTATAGGTATGCCCTGTGACTCTTTTTGGAGAACTGAAGCTGGTCTTAAGCAAGTTGGTCCAAGGTATTTTAAATATGATGTTGATTATATACCAATCGAAGAACTTGTAAAGGGGAATAAAAAATGAATTATAGATTAGGTATAGATGTAGGTGGTACAAATACAGATGCCGTAATAATTGATGAAAATAATAATGTTATTTCTAAATGCAAAGAGGTGACAACTGCGGATATTTCCACTGGTATTAATAAAGCTGTCGAAGATGCTATAAGTAAATCAAAAGTAAATCTTGGTAATATTAAAAATGCAATGTTAGGAACAACCCATGCAACGAATGCGATTATAGAAAGGAAAGGGTTGTCAAAGGTAGGAGTTATCCGTTTATCAGCACCATCTGGTTTGAGTATACCACCTTTTATTGATTGGCCAGAAACTCTTCTTAAGTCTATTCAATATTCATATAAAATTGTAAAAGGTGGATATGAATATAATGGTATCCCAATTTCTAACCCTGATAAAGAAGAAATTAGAATAGCATTAAATGAATTAATTGAAGAAGGGATTGAATCATTGGCAATCTCATGTACTTTTTCACCAGTAAATAATGAACAGGAAAATATGGCAAAAGAAATTGCAGAAGAAATGTTAGGAAAGGATTTTCCTATTACATTATCACATGAAATTGGAAGCTTAGGGTTAATTGAACGGGAGAATGCTGCTATTTTAAACGCTGCAATTAGAAAATTAGCGGAAAATGCATACAGTTCATTTCAAAATGTTTTGAAGGAAAATAATTTAAATGCTGATTTATTTATAACTCAAAATGATGGGACATTAATGTCAATTGAATATGCAAAGAGATATCCAGTTTTAACAATAGCTTCAGGGCCAACTAATTCACTTAGAGGTGCAGCCTTTTTATCAGGATTAAAAGATGCAATTGTGGTTGATGTTGGTGGAACCACTACTGATATTGGAGTGTTAAACAAAGGATTTCCTAGGGAATCAAGCGACGCGGTAAATATAGGTGGAGTTAGAACAAACTTTAGAATGCCAGATCTTATTTCTATAGGTTTAGGAGGAGGGTCAATAGTTAATTTTAGTAATAATGGAGTTACTGTAGGGCCACAATCTGTTGGTTATAAAATTATTAATGAGGCTTTAGTTTTTGGAGGAAGTACTTTAACTGCAACGGATATAGCTGTCGCTGAGGGTTTAGCAATCATAGGAGATAAGTCAAAAGTTAGACATATAGATAAACATAAAGTGGAAAATGTTAGAAAAGTTATAAATGAGATGGTGGAAAATGCGATTGATAAAATGAAAATTACAGCTGATGATGTTGATGTAATTGCTGTTGGAGGAGGAAGTATTATTATTCCTGGTAATTTGAGAGGGGTTAAGAATGTTGTTAAACCAGAACATTTTGAAGTGGCCAATGCTATTGGAGCAACTATTGCTCAAGTGTCCGGAAGAGTGGATGGTGTGTATGATGTGGTATCAAAAGGTAGGGAAAAGGTCATTGAGGAGGTAAAAGAAGCTGCTAGGGAGGAAGCCATTAAAGCGGGAGCTGAGGAATCAACAGTTGAAATAGTTGATATAGAAGAAATACCATTAGCTTATTTACCATCAAATGCTGTTAGATTCAAAGTAAAAGCAGTGGGGGATCTTAAAAAATAGAAAAATATTATTTAAGGAGGTCTAAATTAAATTATGGAAGAAAAAAAGATAGAAGCTGTTTTGGAAGATTATGGAACCACCCCTGTACCGATTGAAAAAACTCGTAATTGGTTTGAAATGGGCATAGTAATATGGGGAGTAGCTGTATGTATCCCAGCGTTTATGATTGGTGGTATAGTAGGTGGATCGGCAAGATTAGGTGTTGCTATAGGTGCAATTCTAATTGGGGCACTTATATTAACTGTGATATCACTTGCTACTGGAAATACTGGTGCGAAAACAAGAATGTCAACGGGAATGACAGCAAAATTTACCTTTGGCAAACAAGGTAGCATTCTTATGGCAGTGATGCTTTTTATTGGATCGTTTGGATGGTTCGGAGTTCAATTGGAAGTATTTGGGCAGGCAATAGGCTCAGCAGTTTCATTACCAAGATGGTTACCAATAATAATTGGTGGTATTCTTATGAGTTTAACTGCGTTATACGGATTCAGGGCAATAGAGAAATTAACCGTTTTTGTAATACCAATACTATTAGTACTTTTAATTGTAACTTTAATTAAAGCTTATTCGGGAGTTACATTATCAGAAGTTTTTGCTAAACAACCAGCTAAAGTATTGCCTTTTGGAGTTTTAGTATCTATTGTTGCCGGAGGTTACGCCGTCGGAGCTGTTATTCAACCTGATATAACAAGATATTCTAAAAGTTATGGACATGCTTCTATTGCAATGGTGTTTGGTATGATGGTGGGATTTCCACTAGTTTTAGTGATGGCTGCTTTTCTTTCTCCAGCCGCTGGCAGTTCTGATTTTACTACTGTAATGTTAAAGTATAATATTGGAGTATGGAGAGCATTTGCTATAATTGTTATAGTATTTGCTACATGGACAACTAATGATAATAATCTTTATTCAGCTTCATTAGCAATTAATGCAATTTTTCCAAAATTGAAAAAATGGCAACTAACAGTAATAGGTGGAGCTTTGGGTACGATTCTTGCACTTTTTGGAATATTAAGCCATATAGTTAACTGGATTATGATTTTAAGTGTAACCATTCCCCCAATTGGTGCAGTTATTGCGATTGACTTTTTATTTTTTAAGAGCTCTATCTATAGTTATGATAAGATTGAAGAGCTCCCGCCTATTAGGATAGTTTCATATATTTCCTGGTTTGTTGGAACATTAGTAGGGTTTTTAACTTATTATAAAGTTTTTACATTTACAACTGCATCGGCTCTTGATTCAATAATAGTAGCTAGTGTAATACATTTTATTTTAATGTTGGCCACAAATAATAAAATCCAATTTCCAAAAAAAGCGTAAATACATATTGAAAGGGGAATATAAAAATGAAAATAAAGATTGTAGTACCAATTATTACAAATGTTTTTAATAATGAGATTATTAGAGAAGCTAATCAATTTAAATCGCAAGATACAGAAGTTGAGGTTGTAAACTTGGATAAGGGTACTGCATCTATTGAAAGTAATTATGATGAAATATTAGCAGGCCCTGATATAGTGAAAAAGGTAAAGAAAGCAGAGGAAGATGGGTTCGATGGTGTATTTATAGATTGTTTTGGGGATCCTGCTGTAGATGCTGCTCGGGAAGTGGTTGATATCCCTGTGGTAGGCGGATTTCAACCAGCAGTTTTAACAGCTTCTTTGTTATGTAAGAAATGGTCTGTTGTTACTGTTTTGAAGAGTGTTGTTCCTATGATACAGGACTTATGTAGGAAAACAGGAATTATGGATAATGTAGCATCTATAAGAGATATTGATACACCTGTTTTAGAATTACAGGATAAAAAAGTTATGCAAAGCAGGTTGTTAATGCAAATAGAAAAAGCGATTAATGATGATGGAGCTCAGGGGATTGTATTGGGGTGTACTGGAATGTTAGGTTTGGCTCAAGATTTACAAAATGAGGTATCTAAGAAAAATGTGTATATTCCGGTAATTGATCCAACAGCAGCAGCTATTGGTTTTTTAGAGCAATTGCATAGAAGTAAGATTTCACATAGTAAATTAACTTACCAGAGACCAGTTGAAAAAGAAAGAAACTTTGAATAGATCTCAATAGAAATTCATCAAATCTGAGAGTAATTATTGTGTTATTTAATATCAGGTTTAATTTTGAGTTTTTTTTAATTGATTGATACATATTTATTTCTTTGATTGTTCCTATAAAACTTCTCAAGCTTTACTGTATGAAATAGTGATTAAGCATATGTATTGTCATAACAATTGCCTTTACCACTCATGCTGGCAGTGAAACCTTTCCGAACGAGAGCTTTTCTGAAATCCTCACTCGCATACTGTGAACCCCTGTCAGAATGAAATATTAATCCCTGGGCAGGATTCCTCCTCATACAGGCCATCTCAAAGGATTTTATAACAAGATCCTTCGTTAACCTATCTGGGGGTATTATAAATGTTGTGTTTATAGGGGACGATAATAGTAAAACAAATAACAATAAATAGGAGGATCTTCAATGCAAGAAAATAATTTTAATAAAAATGATCTTGAGAATGAATTATTAAATAAGTTAGTAGATGAAAACAAAAACTTCACAACATCCAGGATATTGGAACATGTGATAAATATGCTAATTAAATCCGAAAGAAAAATACATTTATAAGAAAATGAAAATGATAAATAGAGTGTACCCTTCACACTGGATACACGGTTAGTTATATTAACCGCTCTGATTAAAATGTAATTTATTTTTATTCCGAGCACATTTTTTGTACTTTTCTAAAAGTAATCTAGAAAAACTAAAAGCTGTACTTTACCTTAAAATAAACAATATCATTATCATTATATTGGCCAAACATTCCACTATCTCCACCAAATATATTGCTTCCCAGAGTTATATCAAATCCATCTGCAACACTGTAGTTTACTTTTGGACGGATAAGAAGACCCTGGTCATTTAATCCTACATAGGTAAAAAGTTCTAAATTAAGTGTATCATTCAAGAATCTTCGACTCGCAAGAAAAGTGACTAAATTTGTATATTCATCATTAACAATATTATCATCATAATTAAGAATAATTTTTTGATTAAATTGTGAACTAAGCTTTATATCCCAAACCGTAAAATCAAGCCCCAAAAGATAATCAATATAATTTTTTTTAACTACACCCTCATAAAGAGAAGGATTATTTGATTGAAAGTATTTACCATTATAAAAAGCTCCTTCCCCCCGTAAGACGAATCCACCCAGTGTTGTACTAAAGCTTCCCCCGCCAATTCCAAGTCGATGATATTCTGGAATAAGAGTTACAGCAGTAAGCTGTTTTGAAGAATCTATAGTTTTAATTATATGGATAGTCGGATCATCATCCCATGCATACCCAACCATTATTTCAAAATCTATTAAAGATGTCAAAGCAGAAAACTTTGCAAATACATCACTATTTTTAAGAGAAGAAGTAATATTATTTTTAGAATTATCATAGGTTACAGGAACAGAAAAGGATGGGGCAATATACCATATAGAACCATTCTCTGGTGTCTGAGTTGGTGTAAAAACAGGTAGCCATGCAAATTCTAATAAATTATTTCCGATATAATAATCTGCCTTAACAGCAGTAACCCCCATTCTAATTTCATCGAAATCTGGCATTAAAAAGTTACTGAGATCTTTTGGAGAAACTATATCCGTAATAAAAACACCATCTGCTTTTCCCCATATAATTTCCTGTTTCCCAATGCGAAGGTCAATAAATTTAAGATAAATATCAAGATAAGCCTCTCTCAATCCAATATTAACACTTTCATTTGGATACTGATATATATAAGGATTTACATTAAAAGCAACTTTGTCACTACTTCCTTCAATATTCAAACTAATAGTATTTTGGACAATGGAATATTTATTATTCTGCTGTAAGAGGACTCCTGTATAGTTTCGAACATACCCTGTTATATTAATGGAATATGCAAGCATTCGGCCACCAGTTAAAATAATTGCAAAGATAATTAAAAATACCCATATTACTCTTTTTTTATCTTTCATCTTATGCCTCTCCTCATCATTCTTTCTGTAAACATATTATTGGATATTCCTGAATTAATCTTTAGATTAGAAAAAATCATTTTCGTTGTATGATTTTTTTGTACATTATGCATCTCTGCCTTTAATATTATCCAGTAACCCTTTATTCTATCATACTTTTCTATGGACAAGGTTTTTAGATATTCACCATCCTCATCATAGAAATTCCTCTTAAGTCCAATCCATTTATCTTTAATTATCCATGTTATTGTACGTGAATACATGTAATCTTCGTTTTTTGGTACACTTTCCACCACATAACAATCTTCACCTTTAAAGGTTTCCATTTTAATAAGCTTATGTTTATCCTTAGAGGGTTTTCTATCGCCCAGATCATCATAGGTAAAATCTGAACCCATGAAATAGTCACTTTTACTATCACTAGATATTCTCTTAACTCTCTTTAAAGCTGGGAGATATATCCATTGATCATCATTTTTTCCTTCTTCATCGTAGCTATAGTTCATAAAAGAAGTATTTTTTATATCAGCAGGTGAGATAAAAAACATTATCTTTTTCTCAACATCTCCAAAATCCTTAATATACTGCCTTATTTTACGTATTCTTTTATCTCCTCGAGAGTTTATCAGGATCATCGTTAAATCACCCTCTAATTCCTTCGGTGCAGGACGATTATAAACTTTTTCCATGATTTGCAACCCTGTCAATTTATCCTGGGCAAACAGAGATACTGAGGATCCCGTAAATACTGTAATTACGACAAATACAATAAATAGAATTTTCTTGATTTTCATATTTAACCTCCAAAAATATTTATCATATATTTTTATTTTTATGCTTCATAAACCACAATTTTTTAATATTCTTTTAAGATTTAGCAAAGTAAATATCCTTTACATACAAAAGAATTAATACAATAGTTACAGTGCCCGCAAAACTTGTAAACATGTTTAGGGCAATAAGCAAACCCAACGACCTGTTAGGTGGAAAAGCGGATAATAGTAGAACTAGAAATCCAGAGATTACTACCACAGCATTAAAAAAGATTGCCCTGCCTGAATGATACATAGTTAACTTACTGGTGAGATCCTTATCCCCCGTCTGTTCAGCATAAGCACGATACCGCTCAATAAAATGAATTGCATAATCAACCCCTATACCTATTGCTATACTTGAAATTAGAGCTGTAGTTGTACTTAATGGTATATTTAAAAGCCCCATCACTCCAAAATTAATCATTGCCGTAACAGTAATCGGCACAGAACCTATTAAGCCAAGTGACAGTTTTCTAAACATAAGAGTTAGCAGTCCAATCACAATAAAAAGTGAAAGACACAGGCTTGAAACTTGACCTTTAAATATCAAGTTAGTAAATACCAATTCTTTATATCCTGAACCAGCATAATTTACAGTCACATTCAACTTTTTAAAAAGAGGGCGGTACTTTTCTACAACTGCAATTGCTTCTTCAAGAGTTTTGGAATTATCATTCTTTAATTGAAGGGTCACATTTGCTTTTTCGTAATCTTCAGTTACAACCTGCCACAATTTATCGGGATCACCTGACATCTCATAAAGTAAAAGATACTGAGCAATTAAATTTCGTGAATTAGGAATAGTATCATATTTTTCATCATCAGCATGCATAACCTTATTCATTCGCTTAAGAAAATCTACTAAAGAGAAAGATCCTCCACACATTTTTAATGATTCCGCATCCTGCTGCATACTATCCATGAGATGAAGGACATCTGAATCCTTAAAGGTGTCCTTCTCTTTTCCTTCAAGAATCACATTTAGAGTACGCGTACCTCCAAA
>Ga0164318_10007346_pt1 | contig 10677 bp, 12 predicted proteins | sample GuaBasSedimGuay9_FD_113734 | JGI IMG/M metagenome (GOLD analysis project Ga0164318, IMG submission 113734) | Subseafloor sediment microbial communities from Guaymas Basin, Gulf of California, Mexico - Guay9, Core 4571-4, 0-3 cm | ecosystem: Environmental > Aquatic > Marine > Hydrothermal vents...
CTTAGGATTATATATTCGCTCACCATGTAACATCCATGATTATATATTTTCTCCAAGTATATACAGATTATTATATATTGTCCATTATTCATATAAAAATTAAATAAGTCTCGATATTATCAATATTTTATAAACATTTGCAATACTATGTCAAGAAGAATGTTTACATTGTATCAAAAAGATGCTCGGTAACAGAAAAAGCTAGATTATACAGTGTGCAAGTCCAGCACTATATATACATTCATTACATCCTGTCTCATTACCATAACAGTCATAGCTGTTATCCTGTACATACCAGCAATACCTAGTGGAGAACGGGCAGTCAGCACACCAGGGAATAGTTTTAGACATATTTTTCCTAACCTTCCTAAACTCCACAAAACGCTGAGAGTTCCAAATCTCCTCCATATTCTTTTCTCGTAAGTTTCCAAAAACAATTTTCTTAATCCATTTCACATGACCGTTAACATAAAGGGGGTGAGCATATGCAAAATCCATACACGGCACCACATCACCAGCTGCAGTAACCATAGCTGCATCTTCATTAATATAGGGGCAGCTCCGATTGTTGGCGTCCGCATAGACAGAAGGAATCCTGGCCTCGATACCCTTCTCCTTAGCTATTTTCCGAGCTTCTTCTAAGGTTTTCTCAACATCGTTTAGAAATCTCTTTTTCTGCAAAACGTCTTTAACTATGTCAGGGTTGATGCTGTAATTTTTCTCAGAAAGCTTCTTCCATAACAAAAGGTACTGAACCTTAGCTCCTGTAGACCTTCCAGAATATATCTGTGAAAGCACGTCGTATACAGCTTTCCTACCAAGGTCTTCTACTTCTACACCAAGCTTCTCTATCATCATAATGGCTTGTTTGCTGGCGAGCGTGTAAGCCATTTCGCTTACCATTGACTCATAGTAGGGTACAAGGTGGGAGAAGACAATAAAGTCTACACCCATATTTGCTGCCTCCAAGACCATTTTTGGTAATTCCTTATAGTTCGATCTCATAATAACAGTTGCTATTCCAACTCTTACGTCATATTCTTTCTTTAACCTTAAAAGTTCCCTGAGGTTTGTCAGAACGTCGTAGTTTTCTGCTCCAATTCTGATTCTGTAGAGTTTAAGTTTGTCGAAGGTCTCGATGGAAAAGGCTATCTCATCTATCCCAGCGTCAAGTATTTTCCGAGCCCGGTCTTCCACAAACATTGTCCCGTTTGTCACAGTAAGTATCTTGACCGAGTCTCCAAGAATAGTTCTAGCGTAGCTTACCATATTCTCAAATCTGTGATTTACCAGGGGTTCGCCGAAGCCATAAAGAGCAATACGTTTCAGTCGATTCACGCTCTCGTCTATGAGTCTCGTATAAGTTTTGTAGTCGAGGTCTCTAAGCTGTTCGTTGTGCCATGTATTTCTTACACACATTATGCAGTTTAGGTTGCACTTGTTGGTAGGCTCGATCTGCAATACCCTTGGATAACTCATACTTATAAGACGTCTATAATCTCATAAATAAATATCTATATGTCATATTTCGAAAAAGCGATTTAGCGAAAGAAAACAGGTGTTTCCTAAGTTAGAATTAAAGCGTTCAATCTCTAAAGAGTTCGTAAAAAAGACTACCTAGTAACAGTCACATTGTTTCTTATAGATAATACAGTTACAATGCTTTTAGAAACAAGCACTGGTCTAAGGCAATGTAATACAACTATGACTTCTTTCAGACACATTACCGTGTAGTGTATAAGAATATAAGTATCGCTATTAGCTATAGATAATTCTACGACTATCGAAAAATTCTACAAATGCAAAAAGACAAGCATAATTACCACACATTCCACTAGAACAAGGGGTTCTTCCAGTGGACGACCGAATTCAAGTAGATAATATAGTCATCCTAAAACCAGACCCCCTAGAAGACAGATATCACCACGACCACAAGTTCATAGTATCTTACTATCAAAGAATTAGGAGACGTGAAGCCGTAGATGGAAGAATAAAGTCGAAAGTGCTAAAAGTTCTTCACATCGCAACATTCGAGACATTTGAAGAAGCCCTCAAATATGCCTTCTCTCTATCCGTCGACGAGATCGTCGAGATAAGACTTCCTAAAAAGAAGAAAGTAGACTTAGTACAGCTATACAAGACTCTGCGGAATCTCTTCGGCGAAGAAAAAACAATAAGAAAAGAAGTCCCTCAACCCGATGTATCAGGTCACATATCACTCCAACCACTGCTCGTATAGGCTAGCCCAAGCTCAGCTCAACAGCCTTCAACGCGTGAATCCTTGTTGTATCAAACAAAGGAATATCAACTTCAGCGTTTCTCAGGATCAGGGGTAGCTCGGTACAGCCTAAAATCACACCTTCCGCTCCCATCTCGACGAGCCTATCTATAATGTCGACCAGCCTTTTCTTAGAGGTTTCTAGAAACTTGCCCACGACAAGCTCCTCGAAAATAATCCTATCAACCTCAACCCTGTCCTCCCTACTAGGCACTATAACCTCAATACCGTGCTCTGCGAGCCTATCCCGATAGAACCCCAGCTCCATAGTAGGAAGAGTTCCCAAAAGACCAACACGTTTCAAACCAACTTCTCTAATTTTTTCTGCTGTAGCATCGGCTATGTGAATAAAGGGTATGCTTACCGATCTAGAAATCGCATCAAAATACATGTGTAATGTATTAGCACATATAAGCCCAAAGTCCGCACCACCCCTCTCCAGCTTTTTCGCTGCATCCACCAGGATTTTCTCGACATCTTCTCTTCTTCCCTGGTTTTGTAGCTCCTTGATTTCACCTAGGTCAAGGCTGTAAAGGAGAATTTTTGCAGAATGAATACCGCCAAGCCTCCTGTTTACCTCCTCGTTAATGATCCTATAGTAGTCCAGGGTCGAGTGCCAGCTAACCCCTCCAATGAGCCCTATTATTCTCATCAATAGAGGAAAAGACATAGTGCTATATAAGGAGTTTAGCATTAGTTCCAGGGCTTATTAACATATATAACCTGTAACGGGCTGAATCATATAGAACCAGGTGGAGTTATGGCTGGATGGAAACAGGAACTAGCCGAAATATATAAAACCATAGCCCCTGAGGCTGAGGTCAAAAAGATACTCGAGATAGGGACAGGGTGGGCGACAAACCTCTCTATACTCATAGAGACTATTCCAAGAGAGTTCACGATATACAGCATAGACCCCGACGAAGCAGCCATTGAAACTGCCAAAAGAGTCTTCGCCTCGCATGTCGAAACTGGGCGTCTGATCCTACAGAAAGCATACGCTGAGCAGTTACCATTCGAGGACTCCTTTTTTGGGATGGTTGTCACAGCAACAACACTTCATCATCTCTCGGACATAGAGAAAGCTATCCACGAGGTTCATAGGGTCTTGGCGGATAACGGCTTCTTTATAGCAATGGACTGGACGCCAGATTCACGTTATAATCCGCATCCAACAAGCCAGATGAAGGAGAGTATGCACAAGGTTTTCAACATGGTGCCACAACTCTTTGCTGTCGAAGATGCTAGGATATACAGGGATTATTATATAATAGTGGCAAAGAAGACGGAATGACCAGATACCTCCTAACAACGATCCTCGGGCTAGAAGAAGCTCTAGCCAAAGAAGTATGCACAAAAAACATAAAAACAATTACTTTACTCCCTAGCCGAGTAATAATAGAATCAGATAAGCCGCCAACAAACCTGAGAGTAGCGACTAGGGTCTTAGAACTTCTCGAAGCTACAACAATTTCCAAAATAAATACACTGGAAATTCGTCACACAATAAGAAACACCCTACGAAAACACTCACTACAAGAAAACAATCTCGAAACGCATGTACACGGAAAATGCTACCCCAAAAACAAGCTAAAAATGATAGCAGCTAGGGAATATAAGAGAGTGACAGGCAAAAATCCACAGCTCCTAGCACCAAAGCTTGTTATAGACCTCTTCTGCCGAGAAAACCTCCTAATGGTATCTCTGGAGAAAGCAAGGCTCTGGACAGGAAAAAGAGAATATTATAGCTACAGACACCCAACACCATTAAACCCCATAATTGCGGCAGCCATACCATACATAGCAGACATAAAAGACGAAACACTACTTGACCCAATGGCAGGCATAGGAACAATACCGATCGAAGCATCCTTAGCAACAGGCAACCCGGCACAGGCCTCAGACATAAACCCAATCTATATCCAATATGCCATACAGCACGCCAAAAACGCCAATATACAGATAGACGCCTATGTGGCAGATCTCAAAAAACACCCAGCTACAAACATTGATGTAATAGCAACAGACCCGCCTAGAAGAAACTTACAAACATACTTGAGGCTTGTAAAACTACTACAAGATATAAGGTCTAAACTGATAGTGCTGGTTACTCCGTACCCGGGTATCGCTAGAAAAGTGTTAACCAATTATGTTTTGGACAAATTTGTGGCAACCTTTCAGGGCGGGGAGAAAGTTGTGATAGAGGTGTTTAAGTTTTCTATATAAGTATTGTTTACAGAGATGTCCCTGAGCATATTTTTTGATTCAAACTATGCTTCAATAATCATATTTGAAGGGGAATAAGTTGTAGCGAGTTGAACGATGCTATAAAAGGGGGTTATATAGGAAAAATTTTGTGCGATAACACATAAATGCTTGCTTGTGGTATGGTGTGTGATGTCTTGGAATAGTAGTGGTGGTTGGGGTCAGGGTAGAGGTCGTGGGAGAGGACAGGGTAGAGGCTATGGCGGAGGTGGCGGTGGTGGGCGAGGCTTTGGTAGGTGCGGCGTTTTTGGCGGTGCATCTTTGAAGGTTCCTACTCCCTCTCCAGGTGGTGTCAGGGTTGTTGCTAGTGTTGAGGGAGATGCTGGGCTTGAATCTGCTGTGTCTATGGTTGCTGCTCGTTCACCATTTATAGCCGTTGTTGACATCGTCGATAGGAGGCCTGTATATGTGGGTGTTTTTCCTAATCCTGCTGCTGGGGGTGGTGGTGCTGGTAGGATCTTTGCTGAGCTTGTTCTGAGTCTGGGGGCTTCTGTGGTGGTTGTTCCTCAGCTTGGTACCAATGCTTTGTCTATGCTTAGTGGCTTAAGGGTTGAGATGGTTCCGCCTGGAACAAGGTTATCAGACGTTTTGAGAAGGTTGGGTCTGCTTGGCTAGTTTTTGAGTTTTCTTTTTCTTATATATTATGTAAATTATTGCTGCTGGTATGTATAGAGGTGCCAGTCCAATGATTATAATTATTATGCCTGCGGTAATCGTTATCGCCACTAATATAGCGTCTCTTATTATCTTTAACATGTTAAATTTCGGCCACTCTATAGGCTCTTCTGGCTGATACTTGGACGTAATTGTTACAGATATAGTTGCATAGTCGACTCTTCTCTCGAGATTTTTGAGCTGAGCTTCTAGCCACTCTATTTGTCCGCGTATCCTAGCTAGGTGGTCTTCGACTTGAAGTATCTCGCTGATCGTCTGGGCCTTCTCCAGATATTCTAGGAGTCTCTCCTCTTCTGCCTTTAGGTTTCTCAGTCTGGCTTCAAGGTCCATGTAGTAATCTGTGACGTCTTGGGCGTTTTCAGAGAAGCTCTTTACCTCTCCGAGTTTACGCAGATCGTCGAGTGCCTGCCTGTAGTAGTCTACTGGAACCTTTATCGTGACCTCGGCTTTCTCCACTCTATCCTTATAGTAATGTGTCCACGCAACGTAGCCGCCATATTTCGAGGCAACACCATAAACAGCGTTTACAGTTGCTTCAACGTTTTCAACCTCTAACGTCATGCTTGCGGTATAGACGATCTTCCTGGGAGGTATCTGGTATTGCTGGTTTTCGCCGCCGTAAGTGTCTACAGTCTTGGCTGGAGTAGAGGGGGCGCCCTGTGGTGTGCCTGGCTCAGCGGCCTTGCCTTCACGTGAGACAGGTAACGGTGCTGGTGTCGCTGGACGGGATTCTGGATAGGATAGTGTTAGTGGCTTGAAGTAGATTGTGCCTACAATATATCCAGCCGCAAGAAGGACTACAATCGCTATCGCTGCTATAACTTTTTTATCAATTGTTATGGTTATCATCAACTCTTTTTACCAAATATGTTATTATGAAACGATCTTATCCCTGTAACGTATTGGGGATACGTTACAGAAAATGAAAACCTTTATAGAATTAGCTTTCCCATGAAAGCTGTGAGACACATATCGTTTGACGTCTGGATGACGCTCCTCGACACAAGAGTATTCTATAGGGAGATAGCCAGACATCTGGCCGAAATAAAGGGCGAAAATCCAGAAACTGTCTACAACATTATCCAGAGAGGCTATATTGCCGTGAAGGAAGCCAGGAGAAGGGGAAAAATAGATCCTCAAAATGTTCTCGAAAGCTCTTTTAAGATAGCCCAAAAGGCCACGGACGGGTTCCTCGCCTTCGATGAAGTGGCAGAAGCGGTATCAAGGGCTGTGAACACGATTGATCCTCAGAGCCTTGTGCTAGACGAAGCGCATGTTCTACTCGAGAATCTGTCTAAAAAATACAGCTTGTCTGTAGCAAGCAACGTGGTTTTCTGGCCAGGATATATCACTAGAACCATTCTCGCCAAGACTGGACTCTCAAAATACTTTGGAGTGCAAGTCTATGCCGACGAGGTTTGCTGTCTGAAGCCTGAGCCATGCATGTTCGAGAAACTGTATGAAAAGACTGGCGCAGAAGTAGAGGAGTGGGTTCATGTTGGTGACAGCTTTAGGGAGGATTTTCTCGGAGCTCTAGCCTATGGATTATCCGCTATACTCATTGACAGGAACAGAGTCTATGCTAGAGGATATTTCAAGGGCTTTAAAGCATGCATTATAGGAAGCCTGAAAGAAGTACCTGCTTGCCTAAAAATATTTTTTGGAGAAAAAATCTAGTCTTCTTCATAAAGCCTTCTGTAAAAATCCCACTTGGAGAGCTGGAGTACAGGTATTGTCTTTCTAGCCTCTTCGACTTCGCTTGGTTCTAGTGTAACCGTGAGGCTACGTTCCCCCTCACCAAGGTCTACTAGAATGTGTCCGAAAGGTGTAGCTACCAGGCTGTGGCCCACAAAATACTTTCCAGTCTGGTTTACGGCGACGATGAAGCTTGTGTTCTCGTGTGCTCTGGATGTGAGTATGGCTTTCCACTGCTCTACCTTATATGAACCCTTATACCATGCTGCTGGTACGATGAACAGGTCTGTGCCTCTTTTCGCCATAGCCCTGAAAATCTCGGGGAACCTTATGTCGAAGCAGACGGCAAGCCCTACAGTGAAGTCGCCCAGCCTATAGACTACTAAGCTGTCTCCAGGCGAGAAGATGCTAGACTCGTTGAACCCGAATGCGTCGAATAGGTGAATCTTCTTGTAGACTCCTCTGACTGTGCCCTTCTCTATGAGTATGGACGTATTGTAGACCTTGTCTCTTTCCTTTAGGTATGCCGAGAATACAACGGACACGCTCTTTTCCCTTGAGGCATCTTTGATCGATGAGACAAAGTTTCCGTTTAGCGGCTCGGCTAGCCTGTGTATATATTCTTTTGAAAGTTTTTCGGAATTCACGCCCATAAGGTATTCTGGAAAGACTACTAGCTCAGCATCTGTCTGCCTGATATACTCCAGGACTTTTCTCAGATTTTCTTCCTTGTCTGGTCCAGCCTCAAGCTGTATCAACTGTATCTTCATACTACCCAGATATCTAATAGAGAGGTTGCTGATAAACTTGAGAATTTATATTTCCTACACACTTAAGTGCATAATTCTTAAATGAATGAACGCTTGCCAGCCTGTTTAAGTTCACCCGTATATCTCGAAACTATAAAGTAGAGATAATGGGAAAATATTTTTATTTTCGGATAATTCAAGGCTATATATATTTCCCAAAACCCTGAAAATATAACCAGAAGAAAGTTTCAGAAACTCAACGTAGAGCCAGGACTTTGCCTCAAATGTAGAGGCTCAAAGCACCTGTGCGGTAGAGCGTACTGTCCACTTCTCACACACAAGACGGCAACATTAACGCTAAGCAGGTTCGGGAACAAAAACCTATATGGCTCTAGCCCGCCATCTGTGTTTATCGGAAGATACGGTTATCCGCGAGTCCGTATTGCTCCCCTGGTGCCGCCCATGACAGGCGATACAAGTATCTACGATTTTCCTGAAAACTGGATCAGACTGCCTATCGACTCGATCTTGTCAATGAGGTTTTCACTTGTGAGAGCCTACATGCATGTTGATGTGAGAAGACCTGAGACCGGGGAGGTCGAGGCCGTAAGGGAGATTGCCTTAAGCTCTAGCCCGGTAGACGTTGATGTTTTACTCAAGAAGAAGCCTTCTGGAATTATGTTTGATGAACATGTTCCACCGCTTGGACCTGCTTCGCCTGTAGAGAAGTTGAGGGTGGAGGACAATCCTAGGATCGAGAGACCTGTAGAGAAGGTTTTTGGCGACGTGGATATGAAGGCTGTGGAGGCTGCGGTCTACCTGTATAGATCTGGTGTGCCCGTGTCCAGAATTGCGAGGATTTTCTCTGTAGGAGCACTGGGTTTAAAGGGAAAGAGAAGGCTTGTCCCGACACGTTGGTCTATAACAGCTGTAGACGATATACTGTCAAGGTATTTAATAGAAAAGGTAAAAGATCTTGAAGAGTTGGGAGAAATATTAGTATACACCCGTAAAACTATTAGAAACTTCTTTGCTGCCATACTTCTCCCTGGAAGATGGAGCTACGAGTGGATTGAGGCTTGGTTTCCCCACACGGTTTGGAACCCGACGAATACGCTCGAGGTTGAGGGGGACTGGGAGGGCTACTGGGGTAGAAAGACCTATGCGTCGCTGGGAGGGTGCTATTACGCTACGAGGCTAGCCGTAGCCGAGCACATGTACTTCAGGTTGAAGAGGCAAGCCAGGGTTCTCGTGTTGCGGGAAATATATGAGGGATTTTTCGCGCCAATAGGCGTGTGGTTCGTGAGAGAAAACGTCCGTAAAATGTTTGAATCGAAGCCCTACAGGGCGTCCAGTGTTGCCGAGGCTATAAGGTATGTGTCTCGTTTCACCAGGCTGAGTGCGGGAGACTGGGTCAAGAGTTCAAGGCTGTTGAGGGAAACGTCCCTTCAAAAAAGTATACTCGAGTGGGTGAGAAGCCTTGGTTAAGTACGTGAGAATTAGGGTTAAATCGGCTCTCCAGAGATCAGGGCTACCAGACATAGACTATGCACTGAACCCTTATGCTGGCTGTTTCCACTCATGTCGCTACTGCTACGCGCCCTACTATACGCCATACAGGGAGGTGTCCGAAAACTGGGGCGAAGTGGTCTACATAAAGGAGAATATAGTGGAGCTTCTACAGAAGGAGATTAGATCCAAGAAAAGAGGGGTTGTCGGCGTTTCAACTATAACGGACCCTTACCAGCCGGTGGAAAGAGAGGAGATGCTTACAAGAAGGTCGATAAAGGTCTTGTTGCCAGTGGGATTCCATGTAAGTATTCAGACGAAGAGCGACCTCGTGCTAAGAGACGTAGACGTCCTGACGGAGCATTCATCTAGGGTTGACGTGGGGTTAACAATCATAACCATAAGAGACGAACTCGCTAAAAAAGTCGAGCCATACGCCCCTCCCCCCTCCAGGAGGCTTAAGGCTCTCTATGAGCTTTCAGAGCAAGGAATAGAAACGTGGGTGTTTTTAGGACCTATAATACCGGGATTTAATGATAATCCTAGGCTTATCGAAGAGGTTATAGAAGTAGCTAGCGAGGCTGGTTCGGAGGTCATGTACGACTACTTACATCTCAAATCTGGGTTGGAAGAAAAACTCGCCCTTTCAGGCATAAGCGCTACATCTATAATGCTCTCGAGGTCGAAGGCTTGGAGGAAGAAAATCAACAATACGATAAGTTTCCTCTGTAAAAAATATTCTGTCAAGTGTAAAACAGCTTTCCCAACAAAAAACAGGACTGAAAGAAACATTTTAAACTACTTCAGCTAAAAACTTCTAAAAGAGGCTTTTATGAGCACGTTGGAACTAGTAGAGAAAATATACAAGGTTGGATGCGAGCTTGCTTCCAAGCTAGGGTTTAAATGCAATGTCACCCTAGAAGAGCTCCACACATATTTATCGGCACCTACCTATGAGGAAGATAGAATAACCTTGGAGGAAATATCTTCTAACAGGTATCTTTGCCTGCACGAAGTCCTAGAATGTTCGATACTAAAAAGCTATGGCTTGAAGATTACTGAAAAAATCTTTTCTGAAAAGAACATCTCTTTGATTTACAAAGCCCACTTGGAAGCCATGAAACTAGAAATTTTCGTCGCCTTTAACGAAGGAGATAAAAAATGGGTCAAGAAAAGATTTGAAGACTTAAGGTCGTACCTAACAGATCCTAATCTTCCAAAAGAGCTAGTTACGCATGTCCTCGAACTGATTTCTCTCATCGAGCGTTTGATGATAAAAAACATTTAGAGAAGTCGTTTTTGTCCAGGCGCGTCACATGTATTGTTGGTAACAGTAGAGTGGGGTAATAGCACTATTTAATCAAAAAGAGCCTAGTTTTCATTTTCCAGTGGGAGAGAACTTAATTTGAAGGGAATAAGCTTAGGTTAAAGGGTCATAATATTATTCTAAATACCGATAGAGAGGATTTTTATTCTAAACTTTGTGATTGATTATTCTGTGTTTTA
>Ga0164318_10007347_pt1 | contig 10675 bp, 11 predicted proteins | sample GuaBasSedimGuay9_FD_113734 | JGI IMG/M metagenome (GOLD analysis project Ga0164318, IMG submission 113734) | Subseafloor sediment microbial communities from Guaymas Basin, Gulf of California, Mexico - Guay9, Core 4571-4, 0-3 cm | ecosystem: Environmental > Aquatic > Marine > Hydrothermal vents...
CCGTCGGATTCAATATTGCCGATGCGGTCAAGCCTATTGCGCAGCTGGCTGGCAGCCTCGAAGGAAGGCGCATATATCACATGATGAACCTTGCGTGTACGTCCATCCTTTTTGTAGATCGTCGAAATTTCCACCTGAAGTACAAAAAGCACATCCCGGACGCTACGCCCCTCTTCTCGACCATCCGCTGCGGCCAGATGCTTTTTCAGGCGGAACAGGCCGGGGCTAGCCGGTTCGAGTCCCTCCTGCAACTCGCGGAACCACGCCGGATGAGTAAAGTCCCCGGTACCCAGCACAAGAATGCCCTTACGCGCCGCGGCGCGGGCCAGATCTACGAGATTGCAGTCGCGACTGGTAGCCCGCGAATAACGGGAATGAATGTGCATGTCCGCGAAGAATTTCATGCTCAGAACATTGCAGCCGGTTGCAAGACTTATACACAGGCGAGACGCAGACCGCCAGCGCCGATCCCGTCAGATAGCATAATCCTCCGGTGACTCCCAGGGAACACGGTGCGGCGCAGGTTACGGGGGCGCGTCCTTGTGGTGAGCGGCAACCTCCCTGCGGAAGCCGGAATGAAGCCGTCGGAGTAACTCCAACAGTGAAGCGCAGTCCCACTGGCCCGGCGCCCCCGGATCGTCCAGGTACCCGTAGGTCAGGACCGACCCCAGACAGGGAAATACGACCCGCGTGCCTTCACCGAGCGGTCCCATGCCCATCACGCATACCCGCCCCGGCTGCGTCCGCAGCAGAAGTCCGGCGAGAATACGAATATCGCCCTCCGACCGCACCATGGTAGCCACCTTAGCAATCACCCCGCGGGAGCTGAGCATATCGTTCACCAGCATCTCGAGCGTGGTGAGCGGCGGTGTACCCTCAAAGTCGTGGTAGGATAAAATAACCGGCTTCCGGCGCGCCTCCGCCGCGGCCAGTATTCTGTCCCGGAGCGGACTACGGAATTCGATATCAACCGCTGAAGCCTCTTCCAAGGCGGCGGCGAACAGAGCTTCCCGTTCAGCGTCGGTGTCTTTCCATCCTCCTCCCTCGGCGGCGAGGCGCACGGTGACAATCACCGGACACAGCTTTTCTTCGATCACCCGGCAAGGGGCGAGCCATTCGTCTTTCTTGGCATTGATCCGGTCCAGGCGGAGCTCAACTACATCGCAGGGAATATCGTCCCGCGAAAGAAGCTCGTGCAGTGTCTCCTTGCGACAAACGGTACCCACCACCCGGGGAATATCTCCCAGAGCTACACTGCCGATTCTCATGGGTGCCTGCATTATCCCCGATTCCGCCGGCAAGTACCACCCACACAAGAAGCGCATTCATTCCTCCACCGGCGCCCCACCGATATCATACCGCAGGTGCCGGCTCAAGCTCTGCATGGGCTGGCTGCCGCGCAAAGCGGACGGGGTACCTTGACAGCATCAGCCCGCAGGTCTAATGTGTCGGCGTGACATCGGGACATCACAGCTTTCCGTCAATGAGTCCAGCAACCGGTCCGCTGCTGCTCGGCCTTAGCCGGGCCTGCGCGGCGGCGGATGTCTGATACGGATAGCGACCGCGATCCCGGAATCAGTATCCCCCTCCCCGCCCCCTGAAGCTGCGCAGGCCCTATCCAGCGGTTCGCCGGGTGGCGGGGCCCGGTTTCCTGCTTGCCAATGAACCTGTTTTCCGGAAACTTTGCAACTTGAGCCATAAGGAGAGCAGTTATGAAACGGAATCCCGATCGCGTGGTGATCTTCGACACTACCCTCAGAGACGGGGAGCAGTGCCCCGGGGCCAGCATGGGAGTGAGGGAAAAACTGGAGGTCGCCCGACAGCTCGCCCGGCTGGGAGTAGACATAATCGAAGCCGGCTTCCCGGTAGCCTCCGCGGGCGACTTTGAGGCCGTCAAGACGGTCGCTTCAGAAGTGAAAGGCCCGCGGATTGCGGCGCTGGCCCGGTGCGTTCCGGCGGACATAGAAGCCTGTGCCGCGGCATTGGCCCCGGCTGGTAAACGGGCTCGGATCCATGTCTTCCTCGCGACTTCGGAAATCCACCGGAAATACAAGCTCCGCAAGGCGCGCTCGGAAATTATCCGCCAGGCAGTCGCCGGAGTGGAGTACGCCCGCCGGTTCTGTGAGGACGTTCAGTTCAGCCCGGAAGACGCCTCGCGGACGGAACCGGAATTCCTCGCCGAGGTAATCCGTGCAGTGCTGGATGCCGGGGCGACGACCATCAACATACCGGATACGGTGGGTTATGCCATTCCCAGCGAGTTTGGATCACTCATCGCATACCTTTTCGAGCATGTCGAGGGTCTCGACCGGATTACCGTGCACGTCCACTGCCATAATGATCTGGGTCTTGCGGTAGCCAACTCGCTGGCCGCGGTGCAGAACGGCGCCCGGGGCATTGAGTGCACTATAAACGGCATTGGAGAGCGCGCCGGCAACTGCGCGCTGGAAGAAGTCGTCATGGCACTGAAGACCCGGCAGGATCTGTTCCGGGTGCAAACCGGAATCAATACGCGGGAAATCTACCGCACCAGTCGCCTGGTGAGTCAGCTCACGGGCATGATGGTACAGCGCAACAAGGCGATCGTCGGGGCCAACGCCTTCGCCCACGAGGCCGGCATCCATCAGGACGGCATACTCAAGGAACGTTCCACCTATGAAATTATGAAGCCCGAAGATGTGGGCATACCCGGAAGTGAACTGGTCCTCGGCAAGCATTCCGGCCGCCATGCGTTCCGGCATCATCTGGCCAAGCTGGGGTTCGACTTGGCTGAAAAGGAGCTGGAAGAGATCTATCAGGCGTTCATCGCTCTGGCAGACAAGAAAAAGCATATCTATGACGATGATATCGTGGCGCTGGTGCAGGAACACCTGCAGGAAATTCCTCCGGTCTATGTCCTTGAGTACATCCATGTGATCTCCGGCAACACAGCGATTCCCACCGCAACCGTCCGCTTGCGCAAGGAAAACGAAATCCTGCAGGACTCCGCGTGCGGGGACGGCCCGGTCGACGCCGCCCTTAAAGCCGTGGACCGCATGAGTGGGATCAGCGGACGCCTGGTGGACTACAGCCTGCAGGCAATAACTTCCGGCAAGGACGCCCTCGGCGAGGTCTCTGTCCAGGTCGAATTCGGAGACCGGGTGGTCAGCGGCAAAGGCTCCAGCACTGACATAATCGAGGCCAGCATCAAAGCGTACATCAACTGTCTCAACCGATATCTGTTCCTGGAAGGCCAAGGCCGCAAGTCACCACGCAGGCGGGCGGCTTCGGGGACCGGGAAGACTAAGCGCACCTCTTCACGGAAGCGGGGTACCCAGGTCCGCAGGAAGAAAAGAAACGGGTGAGTGACGCCGCAACCAGAGTCTTCGCGATCCTGGGGCATCCGGTAAGGCATAGCCTCTCCCCGCGGATGCACAATGAGGCGTTTCATCATCTCGGGTTGAACGCGATCTATGTGGCCTTCGATGTCACGGCGGAGGAATTTTCCACCGCGCTGAACGGTGCGGCGGCGCTGGGATTCGGCGGGCTTAACATTACTATTCCACACAAGCAGGCAGCCTTCCATCTGCTTGAACGACGTGATTCCAGCGCCGAGCTGACCGGTGCAGTAAACACAATCTGCTTCGGGGAAGATGGCCCCAAGGGCTACAACACGGACATGCCCGGCTTTCTCGCCGCCCTGGAAGAAGCATTCGGAGCCGGTCCCCGGGACAGGAAGGTGTTTCTGCTCGGCGCCGGTGGCGCCGGGCGCGCGGTCGCTTTCGCCTGCGCCACCGCGGGAGCCTCGATGCTGACGATATGCGACATCGACACCTCGCGGGCCCGGCATCTCGCCCGGGAAGTAGGTGAAAAGACCGGCCACCCGGCGGTCCTTAGCGTTCAACCACAGGAGAAAAACACCGCGGTTCGCGAGGCTGATCTGGTAGTCAATGCGACCCCCGTGGGAATGCACAAGGACGATGTTTCTCCGATCGAGTCCCAGCTCTTCCGCGAGCAGCAGTGGGTGTATGACGTGATCTATGTCAAGCCCGTTACGCCGTTCATGCAGGCCGCCGCGGCGGCGGGCGCGCTCACCGCTAACGGCCTGGGAATGCTCCTCCATCAGGGAGCGGAAGCTTTCCGCTTGTGGACGGGTCGCGAACCGCCGATCCCCATTATGCGGCGGGCCCTGGAAGCTGCGGTGTACGGGAATGACGGGGCGGAGACATCCGGATGAGCGCCACTCTGGATATTCCTGATTGGTTCTGGTCGGCGGCTGTTTTTGTGTTCGGCTCCTGTGTAGGCAGTTTTCTCAATGTGTGCATCTATCGGATACCCCGAGGAGAGTCCATCATCACGCCCGCATCACACTGTCCAATCTGTGGAAACCACATTGCATGGTACGACAACATTCCAATCCTCAGCTTCCTTCTGCTGCGAGGACGATGCCGCCATTGTTCGCAAAGGATTTCCCTGCGCTACCCGCTCGTGGAAGCACTCACCGCGCTTCTGTTCCTGGCGGTCTGGCTGCGGTTCGGCCCCGGCTGGCTCACCCCTGTCTACTGGCTGGCGACCGGCGGGCTGATCGTAGCCTCTTTCGTTGATCTGGAACACATGATCATTCCCGACCGGATATCTATGGGCGGGATTCCGGCCGGTCTGCTTCTCAGCGTTCTCTTTCCGGAGATGCATGCGCAGCAGAGCCGTCTGGCGGCATTGGGGTGGTCGTTGGCCGGAGCGGCTACGGGGGCGGCAGCCCTCTGGGCAATCGGTGTGCTCGGCAAGCTGGTCTTCCGCCGAGAAGCCATGGGTTGGGGAGATATCAAACTTCTGGGGGCGATCGGGGCGTTCCTTGGCTGGCAGGGAGTGGTGTTTTCCATCATCGCTTCCTCGATTGTAGGATCTATCGTCGGGATTTATCTGGTTCTCAGCGGCAACAGCGAATGGCAGGGCCGCATACCCTACGGCCCCTATCTCGCTCTGGGAGCGATGATCTGGATTCTCTGGGGACCGGAACTGGCGGCCTGGTATCAATCGCTCGTATCATTCTGAACCGGAAGATGAGGGAACCGCTCAACATCGTTCTCTTTGGATTCATGGGCACCGGCAAGAGCACCGTCGGCCGCGTGCTGGCCCGCAAACTGGGCATGGATTTCGTGGACATGGACACAGAGATCGAGCGGCGCACCGCAAAGACCATACCACAGATATTCGCCGAGGATGGTGAGGCCCACTTTCGAAAACTCGAAAGAGATCTGGTGCGCGAACTCAGCAGGCGAAAAGGGACGGTGATTGCCGCCGGCGGGGGTGTGGTACTCAACCCTGAAAATGTCGCTGACTTCGCCCGCAACGGCCTGCTCGTATGCCTGAATGCAAGTCCGGAAACCATCCTTCAGAGGGTCCGCGAGGAATCGCACCGTCCGCTTCTTGAACAGGGGGAAAAAGAGAGGCGGGTGCGTGAAATACTTGAGGCCCGGCGTCCCTATTACGGCGCGTTGCCCCACCAGGTAGAAACTGATAATCGTACCCCGGACGAGATCGCTGAGGAGATCATCACCCTTTTCCGCCGCGAAGAAAGGGATTGACCGCGCATGCCACGCGAAGAAAATGCAGGTTTACCGCTTGGCGGCAGGAAACACAGATGAACAAGAAGGACCAAACTAGGCCGGCAGCTTCCCGGGGAGTAACCGCAGCTCACGGTCCGTCGCGGGATGAAATCATCCGTGCGGTCCGGGAATACCTTCTTCCCGTGGGAATAGGCCTCATTATAGGGCTGGCGATATTCCTCGGCCTGACCGTCTACCGGTATCAGCGTGAGCGCCGGGCGGAAATCGCTTTCAGTAAGCTCTCCCAGGCCCGCGATGTCGCCGCGCTGGAAGAGATCGCCCGTGACTATGCGCATACGCCGGCCAGTTTTGTCGCGCTGCTCGGGGCGGCAGCCACCTACTACCATAGCGACCAGTTCGGTATGGCCCTGCAGAAATACAACGAACTACTCAGACAGTTCCCGAAGCACCTGCTGTCGCCGCTCGGCAGACTGGGCAAAGCATATTGCCTCGAGGGGTTGGGACAACTGGAACAGGCCCGGGCTGCATTCGAGGCCCTGAGCAGTAATACTGCACCGCTTTTTGTGCGGGATCCGGCCGCCATCGGTGCCGCCCGCTGCCTGGAAGAAATGCAACGCCCGGATGAGGCCCGTCAGGCCTATCAGCGGTTTGTGGACTCGCACGCGGACAGCCCCTGGGCGCCGCTGGCTCGAACCGCCCTGCTCTACGTTGATCAGGATCTTCGCGTAGCGGACCGCCAGGAAACTGCGGCCCCCTGGGCGCTGCCCCCTCAGCCGGGCGATCTCTCCCCTTCTCCAGCAGAGCCGGACTCCGGAGACTGAGGCCCGCCCTCCGGGCCCCGGGCATCATCCTCCCGGTCGCTCTCCTCATCCGACAGTACCCGCAGGCGGGCGTTGATTACCGGCCCGGAGAAAAGGCTCCGCAGCATGCGGGTATGCGGTTCCTCACGGAAAGTCTCGCAGATAGCCCGATAGGCCTTATGCTCGAATTTGAGAACTCCTTCCAGCCTGCGGGTCGGAATATCCTGTATGACGAACCACAGCGCACGCTCGTCGGAATCCTCCGCGTTGAAGAGCAACTGCTTGCTTCGCGGGTTCACCTTCCCCGCATTACGGGTATAAATAAGGTACTTGATGTACTCTATCGCCAGCAGGTCGTATCCTTTATCAAGAATGAAAATCCGCTCGATCAGCTCCGTACGGCTGAAAACCAGTTGTACTTCCGGTAACGGCTCGGCAGATCCGCCGAATTCCGCCAGGTAATTCACCAGAAGGCTCTTGACTATTTTCTCTGCCTCCCGCCAGCGTTCCCCGGCGCCCGGCATTAGGTAAATCATCAACCGTCGCTCCGGATCCCGGTAGAGCAGCTCGGACTCGACCAGAAACATGTAGTCACATTGGGGGCAGGTCACCCGATTGAGCTCGTTACGCAGCAGCCTGCTTTTCAGCTCCGGAAACCGGGAAGCATCCACCACCTCTACCAGGAAAGCCTCGAATTCTCCACCGCAGTGCGGGCATTTCAGTTCACAGCGCTGTCCCTGATCTGCCGCGGATTCCTTCTTCTCCGTTGGATTCATGGTTTCCTCTTGTGCGACACGGCCGCATCTGTGCTATATTGAACGTAGACCGCAGGCCCACTATAGGGCAGGCGGCCCGGTGAAACAAGGAGCCCGATGTGATCGGCCTTCCGTCTGTCACATACGCGACAGCAGGTACCCTCTCCGGCGGCAGGGTGCCGAACATGCCCGGCCGCCGGCCGGAATTATGCCGATCAGCATCGCCGAATTGGCGTGATGAGAGAGTTCGCTATGTTTCGACGGACAGGAGTAACCATGAAGAGCTTTCTGAAAAACATCCGGATGTGGTGGAAGCTGCGCCGCTCCGTCAAAGGGGCACGCAGCACCTATATAGTGGACGGAAGCGATCTCAATCAGGAACTGCGGTCGCGGCGGCGCATGGCGCCCCGCGAGCAGCTGGCGCTGCTGGATCGCGTGTCCCGGTTCGCCCGCCGCGAAAATATTAAACTGGTTGTGGTCTTCGAGTCACGGCCTCTGCGTAAGGTCCCCCAGGGAGCCGAGTATCGCGATGTGGCCGTCTACTATGCAGGCATGCGGGACAACCTGGCGGATACCATCCTGAACCTGATGCACAAGCTGCGCGGTCGCACCGAAGTCACGGTGGTCACCTCCAACAATCAGTTGGAAGACCGTATACGCCAGTCCGGAGGGCGCATCATGCGCTGCTCAACGTTCCGTAAGGCACTGGAGTCAACCAGCGGCCGGGAGCAGCGACGGGAACGCCGCCCCCCGCGCAGGCGCTCAGCCGAGCAACCGGCGCCGTCCCGCCGGGAAAGCCGCGGGCCGGGTGATACCGTCGAGAGCATGATAGACGTTGTCCGGTAGCGAACCGCACCGTATCACGGCTGTTCGTTTCCGGCGGATCTGTCGTCGGTGAAGGTGAGCTCCGCAATATAGGGAAGCTCGCGGTAGTAACTGTCGTAATCCAATCCGTAGCCGACCACGAAAACATCCTCTACGGTAAACCCCACAAAGTCGGCGCTGATGGGAGCTATGCGGCGCGACGGTTTATCCAGGAGCACACAACTTTTCACCGAGCGCGCCCCCTTTGCATACATACGCTGCACCGCAAAGTGAAGCGTGCGTCCGGTATCCAGAATATCATCCACCAGAACCACCTCTGCACCACGCACGTCTACGGATATGTCTCTTTCTACCTCCACCTTTCCGGAGGACTCCGTACCGGCCCCATAGCTCTGCAGAAGGGTAAAATCAATGCGGGGATGCAGATGGTGGTAGAAGAGTCCGCGCACCAGGTCGGCGAAAAAAATGAAGCTGCCACGCAGAATTCCTACCAGCACCAGCGAGCCGGCCTCACATGTGCGTCCGATCTCACAAACCAGAGCATCCACCCGCCCGGCAATCTCCTCGGCGCTGAAAAGAACCTTTCTTATGTGATGCGGGCGCATACCGGCTTTTCGACCCACCGCATTTTAGCGCTCTGGCGGGGAAATGCTAACCCGGATTGTTCCGCAGCAGTTGCCACCTTGCACCCATCTTTCAGCCGTGGCGACCCAGCCGGCCCGGGATGATGGAACTTTTCTTGCCACTACACGTTCCTTGGCTAGAATAGCAGCATTCCATATGAAACCTGTAGTGCAATCCGTCAGTTGGAAGCTGGCTCGCGGCACACTGGCCGCCCTACTAGGAATCGTCATCGCCGGCTGCGAAGTGGATTCCGCCGAAAAGGCACATCGCGACGTGCCCATTTACGTAGCGGGCGTATACCGCCACCCTTCGGCAGGTTCCCTGCTGGTAGCCGATAATACCGGCGAACCGATTGAACAGATAGACCTCCGCCAGGATGGCGACGCACTGGAAGGCATAGATAATAACGGGTCCATCTTTCGGGGACGCATAGACAAGGTGGACGGCAGCGTAGCCTCATTCACCATTAAGGGCATCAACACGGCGGGTAATGAGGGAACCATCGCCGGAACTATCAGTGTGGACGGATCCACCGCGGTGATGCGGGGTACGTGGATTGAGGATGCCCTCTATTCAGTGGTATATGGGCAGGCCACGGTTCCCAGTAATATCACCTGCAATCTGGTGCTGACTATTGCCGACACTACCCTCACCAACGGACAGAGCACCACGCTCAGCGTTGCCAACGGGACTGCACCCTTCACGTGGGATGTGGACGGCCCCGCCAAACTTGATGATGAGGTCACCACCAGTCCATCGAACAGCCTTACCTATACCGGCACCAACACCGAAAAGGTACTCGTTACTGTCATAGATTCCCGGGGCTGCGGCGCCACCGGCACCATCAACTGACGCCGGGACCGGATCGCGCCGGGAAAACTCCCGCTTCGGGGCCGGGTAAACACAGCGCACCATCCGCCCGGCACACTGTCAGGGTGAATGCAGCTTGCTCTTGAGGAACCGCATCTCCGGCGACCATTTCAGCAGATCGCTGACAAGCCGCGGGAATCCCGGCAGCTTGTCGTAACGAGACACATCGTGGAGCTTTTCCCCGGTACGTGGCAGCTCGTAATCCGCCAGATTCACCCCACATGATGTGGCACACTGGCAAAGCCATTCTTCAAGGCGCGGCTTCAGCACTAGAAGGAAACGACTGCCCCCGGCCTTATGCCGCAAGACAGATACCGAACCGCACGATGCAACTTCCCGGAATTCGCTCAGGGCGCGCGGTTGGGAAGCAAGGGGATCTTCATCAATCAGGCCGACCGCCGACCCAGCCTTGGCGACCAGCTTCACTACCTCACCCTTGCCGCGCAGATGTCTTATCCGATGGCGCGGTATGTTCAGAGCGTGGACAAGGGCCGTATCGGGATTGCACTCGACGTAAATCAGCACGAGAGACTATTCCTTGAGAGACTGGAGTACGTTTTCCACTCCCAGGATGGGATCCTGATCCAGCAGTACCGAGACCTGTTCGTCGCTCAACCGATGAACCACCGTCTCGTAATTCTGATAAACAGTAACAAATATCGCCACCTGCTCTGCGGGGGCTTTCTCCACTATTGCCGTCAACAGATAGGGGTTGTGGGTGGCAATGAAATACTGGTTCGTCTCGTCCCGTGCTATCCGCTCTCCCAACTGCTTGGTGTAAAAAGGAAAAGCATGCGCCTCGGGCTCTTCGAAAATCAGTACTGAGTCCCGGTTGGATACCATCGCCGCATGAAAAAAGATCGCCCGTTGCAACGTATCCGACACAACCGAATATGGGTAAACTACTGCAACCCCCTCCTGCTCCTTCTGGATTTCCATCACCCGATCCTGCGGCCTGAATACCAACCTGAGCCCGAAATCACGGAAAAGGGCGGCACTCCACTGCCTCAGCTCCCGGTTGGAAAAAAGTACTGCAAACAGATTGCTGCCGCTTGGCGGAGATAACGCTCCTGGCTGGGGCTTGCTCCAATCCGAGGCACCATCATAGCGATAGAACTGAATATGTTCTGCTGGATTATCCCCTCTAGAAGTCCACACCTGCACCGTCCCTTGGGCAACCAGCTCACATTCGAATCTGTCACCCAGTAGCGCGCGGTATGCTTTGCCGCTGAACTCGAGACGCGCGTTCAGGACA
>Ga0164318_10007348_pt1 | contig 10674 bp, 16 predicted proteins | sample GuaBasSedimGuay9_FD_113734 | JGI IMG/M metagenome (GOLD analysis project Ga0164318, IMG submission 113734) | Subseafloor sediment microbial communities from Guaymas Basin, Gulf of California, Mexico - Guay9, Core 4571-4, 0-3 cm | ecosystem: Environmental > Aquatic > Marine > Hydrothermal vents...
AAGAAAACTTGGACTTAAAGTAAACCAAGAAGATGTAAAAAAAGTAGCTGCTGAGATGGCTAAAAACCTTGCTTCTAAAAATATCGATACTGTTGTTTTCGACAGAAATGGTTACCTTTACCACGGTGTTGTTGCGTCATTTGCTGATGCACTTAGAGAAGCCGGAATTAAGTTTTAAGGAAGCATGATGCAAAATAATAATCAGAATGAAGAAATCGAAAAAGAATTCGAAGAAGTAATCGTAAATATCGGTCGTGTTACTAAAGTTGTAAAGGGTGGTAGAAGATTTAGATTTACTGCACTTGTAGTGATCGGTGACAAAAAAGGTACAGTTGGATACGGATTTGGTAAAGCCAAAGAAGTGCCAGATGCGATTAAAAAAGCGGTTGATGATGCACACAAGAATCTTGTGAAAGTAAACATCAAAGGTACAACTATTGCTCACGACATCGAGCACAAATTCAACGCAAGTAGAATCGTGCTTAGACCAGCGAGTGAAGGTACAGGTGTTATCGCCGGTGGTGCTGCTAGACCAGTACTTGAGCTTGCAGGAATACAAGATGTTCTTAGCAAATCAATCGGTTCTAACAACCCAAATAACCTAGTAAGAGCAACGATTCAAGCACTTACTAGAATTAAAGCGTAAGGGGTAATTATGGGTTTACATAATTTACAACCTGCTCCAGGATCAACGAAAAATAGAAAAAGAGTTGGTCGTGGTCAAGGTTCAGGAACAGGTAAAACAGCTGGACGTGGTAACAAAGGTCAAAAATCTAGATCTGGTTACAGTAAAAAAAGAGGTTTCGAAGGTGGTCAAATGCCACTTTACAAAAGATTACCTAAAATTGGTTTTACTTCTACGGTAGAGAAACCATATGTGATCAATGTAGAAAAGATCAAAGCGATCGCTGAGCTTTCTGAAATTACTCTTGAGAGTATCAAGTCAGTTCATAAATTGCAAAAAACAGTAACTAGAGTCAAGTTGATCGGTGCAAGTGCAAAAGACCTTGCATCTAAGATCAAAGACGAAGCTGTTACAACAAGCGGAAAATAATCATGGGCAATGCTTTAACTCAAAAAATCCTTATCACATTAGGATTCCTTTTTGCGTACAGAGTTTTAGCCTATATCCCAACTCCAGGTGTTGACTTGGCTGTTATCAAAGAGTTCTTTGATGATAACTCAAGCAATGCCCTTGGGCTAATGAATATGTTCTCTGGTAATGCCGTTGAACGTTTAAGTATCATCTCTTTAGGTATTATGCCTTATATTACTGCTTCCATCGTTATGGAACTCCTTTCAGCAACTTTCCCGGCACTTGGACAAATGAAAAAAGAACGTGACGGTATGCAAAAATATATGCAAATTATTCGTTACTTTACTATCTTCATTACTGTAGTACAGGCTATTGGTGTTTCTATGGGACTTCAAAGTATGACTGGGCGTGCAGGTCAGAGTGCTATCATGATTGATCCAATGATGTTTACATTGATCACTACCTTCTCTATGTTGACAGGTACAATGTTACTTATGTGGATAGGTGAGCAGATCACACAAAAAGGTATTGGTAATGGTATTTCACTTATTATCTTTGCCGGTATTGTTTCTGGATTGCCATCAGCGATAGGAAATACGATCAGAGCAGTAAATGCAGGCGAGATGAACTTCTTGGTAGTACTTGGTATTTTAGCGATTATGCTGATTACTGTTTTGGCTATTATTTATGTAGAACTAGGTGAGAGAAGAGTACCTATCTCTTACTCAAGAAAGACCATTATGCAAAACCAAACAAAGAGAGTGATGAATTATATCCCTGTGAAAGTAAACCTTTCAGGTGTTATTCCTCCTATCTTTGCTTCGGCGATATTGATGTTCCCACTTACAATGTTACAAGCGAGTACAATTCCTTGGGTCACAGCTATTGCTGATTCATTGGCACCAGGTGGTATTACTTTTAACGTGGTTACATTTTTACTTGTAATGTTCTTTGCCTTTTTCTATGCATCGATCGCATTTAATGCGAAAGACATTGCAGACAACTTGAAACGACAAGGTGGTTTCATCCCTGGTGTTAGACCAGGCGAACACACTAAAGAGTTTTTAAATGAAGTTGCAAGTAGACTCACCGGTTCAGGTGCTGTATATCTTGCAATTATCTCTACAGTACCATTTATGATCATCTCTGGAATGGGTGCATCTTTCTACTTCGGTGGGGTTGCTGTACTTATTATTGTTCAGGTTGCACTTGATACGATGAGAAAAATAGAGGCACAAAGAACAATGAATCAATATGATACATTAGGAAATGTAGGTCTATAATGGCTATTGCTATCAGAAAACCTGACGAGATCGCTAAGCTCAAAAGAGCTGGCGAGATCGTTGGAAAAACACTTCAATATCTTCAAAACCTCATCAACCCAGGTATGACATTACGTGAAATTGATGCTTTAGGTGAAGCATATATTCGTGAGCATGGTGCCGTACCATCGTTTAAAGGATTATATGGTTTTACAGGTTCTGTATGTACCTCACTCAACACAGTATGTATTCATGGTGTACCAGACGATACTGTCATTAAAGAGGGCGATGTACTTGGTCTTGATATTGGTACGAAGCTTGATGGCTACTTTGGTGATGCAGCTATCACAATGGCTGTAGGAAAAATATCTGTAGGAGACGAAGCTTTGATCGCATGTTCAAAAGGTGCACTTTATCATGCAATAGATTCTATCAGAGAAGGTATGCGCTTTAAAGAGTTAACTAAAATTCTTCAAGACTATATTGTTGATGCCGGGTTTGTACCATTGCGTGACTACTGTGGTCATGGTATTGGGACAAAACCACATGATGAACCAAATATCCCTAATTATCTTGAAGGTAAACCTAACCAAGGTCCTAAAATTAAGAATGGGATGGTTTTTTGTTTGGAACCTATGGTATGTCAAAAGAGTGGAACCCCTGTGTTGCTTGAAGATCAATGGTCAGTGATAAGCGAAGATCAGCTTCATACGAGTCACTATGAGCATCAAGTAGCGGTAGTAGATGGTAAAGCTGTCATTTTGACTGAAGCATAAGCTTCACGATCTTTCACAGTTTGGAACTATATATAGAGAAAATGTACAAAGGAAAATAATGGCAAAAGATGATGTAATTGAAATTGACGGTAAAGTGGTTGAAGCATTACCAAATGCAACATTTAGAGTAGAGTTGGACAATAAGCATATCGTGCTTTGTCACATCGCTGGAAAAATGAGAATGCACTACATTAAGATTCTTCCTGGAGATACTGTAAAAGTAGAGCTTACTCCATACAGTCTTGATAAAGGTCGTATCACTTTTAGATACAAATAGAACGAAGTTTTTACTTCGTTCTCGCAAGTATTTATAGCATTTTGTAAATACTCTCTTCTCTCAAATAATCATACAACTTCAGAATTAATATAGTTTAAGTATTAAATCACTATATCCACAGCATTATGCTCTTCAAAATATTTAAATATTCTATTTCGCTCTTCTTCGCTTTCTACTGTACAACTCGCATTATAGGTACGAAATTTACCCGTTCTTGAAGCATTGCCAAGAGAGCAAAGGTGTTCTTTTTCTCCCATGGCTTCTTTGATACATGCCAGAAGAGCTTCTTTATCTCTACCTATGAGTTTGAATCCCCAGTTGGTTGGGTATTCGATTTTTGGTTTCTCTTGAGTTTTATCGTCTAAAATCACCACTGTTACCTCCTGATTTGGCTTCTAACTGTACATTTCTAATAATCATGCCTTTATCGATGGCTTTGAGCATATCATAAATGGTGAGTAGTCCTACGCTCACACCGGTGAGTGCTTCCATCTCTACGCCTGTCTGTCCGGTAAGCTTTGCTGTGACTGTAAGTTTAAAGCCTGGAAGTTCAGGAAGCTCTTCTATGTCTGTTTTTACAGAAGTGAGCATGAGAGGATGGCACATAGGGATAAGTGTGCTGGTCTGCTTTGTTCCCTGGATAGCTGCGATGACAGCTGTTTGAAGTACTGGTCCTTTTTTTGCAATGTTAGCCACGACTGCATCAAATGCCTCTTGTCCTACTTCTATGATACCAGAGGCAGTTGCAATACGTGTAGTCGTTGCTTTGTCTCCAACATCAACCATTTTTGGTTTGTTTTGTTCATCTAAGTGTGTTAAGTTCACAAATATTTCCTATTTATTAGTATATGTCTGCCATTTTAACATAATATATGACGTAAATAAAGTAATTATGACGAAAAAAGAACTAAGTTGACGTAAATATATCAAAAATACTTGACTTTTATCATCAATATAGGTTAAAATTATGGAAATGTTAAAGGGGTAATATGACATATGCGTATTTGAGACAAATGCCAGACAATAATAATATGTCTGAGCAGCAGCGTAATATTCTCTCATTTTCATTGACTCAAAATATAGATATCGATAAAGAGGTCATAGAGTATTCAAGCAAAAATCACTTGATAGAAGAGCGAAAAAAGTTTGAAGAGTTTATGCACTCTCTTGAAGAGGGTAATACTCTTGTTATAGATACTTTGTCTGTGTTGAGTGATCGTGCAGAAGAGCTTATAAAGATCATTAATTGTATGTTAAGTCGCAGCATTGATCTTTATATAGCCAGCTCAAAAACACTACTCAACAAAGAGACAACCATTGTGGAGATCTTTCCTCTGCTTAACGATCTGCGTGAAGCACAAAAGGCAAAATCAAACCAGATCGGTCGTCCTAAAGGAAGCCGTTCTTCTTCTAAATTTGATGTGTATCAGCCGCAAATTATCGCTTTGCTTAAAGAGGGGTTGAATGTGAGTGCTATTGCCAGAGAGTTAGAGGTGAGTCGCAGTTCTTTAAAAGATTATATAGAGTCAAGAGGTATTAGAGAATTGGTAGAGGGATCTTGGATGGAGATAAACCAACCGCAAAAGATTTCAGGCGTGGACAATACTTTGTTAATATGTCCATTTGAACAGGAAAAACAACAAAAAAGGATATCGTAATGACAGAAACAGCGATAAATACAGAAGACAAACCGAAAAAAAATCAAGCAAAAGAGTACCTAAAGGGGTGGGTGCCTTATAGAATTAAACGTTATTGGGCATATGTAGCGGCTACCATCATAGCACTAGTTATGCCATGGATCACTATAGGAGGGAATCACCTCTTTCTACTTAGTTTTGACCAAAAGAAATTACACTTGGCGGGAACAGCATTTGATATGCAAGAACTTTATCTTATGCCATTCTTACTGATGTTGCTCTTTTTGGGGATCTTTGCAGTAACTGCTGTCGGTGGTAGAGCATGGTGTGGTTGGGCCTGTCCTCAGACTATCTTTAGGGTAATTTATAGAGATGGGATAGAGACAAAACTTTTAGGTTTACGCAAACGTATTAAAAATAAGCAAAAAGAGCCGGATATGTCTAAGGCGGAAAATCAGGTTAAAAAAGTGATTGCTATTTTACTTTGGTCTGTATTGGCACTTGTGGCTGCTGCAGACTTTTTATGGTTCTTTGTACCACCTGAAGATTTCTTTGCCTATTTGGCAAATCCAAGTGAGCATATGATGCTGGTTGGTATACTTCTTAGTATCGCAGCGTTCATTGTAGTGGATGTTGTTTTCATTAAAGAGGATTTCTGTATCTATATCTGCCCTTATAGCCGCGTACAGTCTGTACTCTATGATGATGAAACAGTTATGGCCGTGTATGACCCTATACGTGGTGGTGATATTTATCAGGGGCATGGTTATGAAAGAGAAAAGAAATTTGATAAAACAAAAGATCTTTTAGCTGCTGATCCAAGTGCTGAGTGTACAACATGTGAAAGTTGTGTAACTGTATGCCCTACACACATTGATATTCGTAAAGGGTTACAACTTGAATGTATCAACTGTCTTGAGTGTGTGGATGCCTGTACTACTGTTATGGGTGCATTGGGTAAACCAAGTTTGATACGTTGGTCAAGTGAAAAAGAGGCACTTAGGCATGAAGGAAAAACAAATTACTTCAGGCCAAAGATCGTTGCTTATTTTACTGTATTGGCGATCGTATTGGTAGCACTTTTTGCCATGGGAAGCACGAAGGAACATATGCTCCTCAATGTCAATAAAAATACAAGACTCTATAAAGTACTTGATGGTGGAGTGGTGCAAAATGATTACCTCTTCTTGTTCCAAAATACAGACAGTAAAAAGCATACATATTATTTCGAGATCGTTGATAATGATAAAATAGAGATCGTTAGACCAAAAGAGTCATTTAGTATTGCTGCAGGGAAAAAGAGAAAAAAAGTAGTTATCTTGCAAACCAAAGAGAAGTTAGCAGATGATGCAAGAAAAGATGTACCGATCCCTGTGACCATCAGAGCATATGCAACAGATGATAAAGAGAAGATCGTGGTAGATAGACATACGGTATTTGTTTATCCTCGTGCAGATCTAGTTAATAAGTAAGACCATAAAAATGAAAAATTTAGAGCCAACATTAGATGCAATAGAAGATTATAATGACCAAGAGAGCAAAGAAAAAAGAATGACTGTTTGGATAGTGATTCTTTCTGGGCTTCTTATAGGTGCTGTATATGGGATCATTAGTGCAAACTCAAGTGTATCTGATGACCTTGGTACCTCCCATATTACGGGTATGTATAAACATTAATTGAGATAAAGGAAATAATATGGTAAAAGTTTTAGTATTGGGTGGTGGATTTGCCGGTGTTGAAGCGGCGATCTATCTTAGAAAACAAGAGCTTGATGTAACTCTGGTAAGCGATAGAGACTATTTTTATATTTATCCTACTTCTATCTGGATCCCTACAGGTGAGGTGACAAAAGAAGATGTGTCTGTACCTCTGGATAAATTGGCTTTTGCACATGGATTCAAAGTGATCATTGATCCAGTAACAAAGATAGAAGCTAAAGAAAAAAAGATCACACTCCAGAGCGGACGTATCTTGGATGAATATGATTATATTGTTGTAGCACTTGGACAAGGTAAGATACAAATGAAAGGTATGGAACATACACTTTCCATCTGTGGAAAACCAGAAGAAGCTACAGAACTCTATGAGCGTTTAGATGCACTGATGCTCAAAGGTTCCGGAAAGATTGCCATGGGCTTTGGTGGTAATCCTAAAGATGCATCTGCCGTACGTGGTGGTCCTGCATTCGAAGTACTTTTCAATGTGGATACGTATCTGAAAAGAAAAGGAATCCGTGATAAGTTTGAACTGACATTCTTTGCACCTATGGAAAAGCCGGGTATGAAAATGGGCGAAAAAGCACTGGTAATGATGGATAAGATGTTTAAAATGATGGATATTCATAAACAAGTAGGCTCCAAGATCACAAGTTTTGAAGCAGAATGTATCAACTTTGAAGATGGTACAAAAATAGAATCTGACCTTACAATGTTCATCTCTGCTGGAACAGGACACAATATCATAGAAGCTTCTGATCTACCATTGTGCGATACTGGTTTTGTTGTTACCAATGAATATAACGAAATAGAAGGCTTTGAAAATGTCTATGCTATAGGGGACTCTGCAGCTCTTATGGGACCTGACTGGAAAGCCAAGCAGGGACATGTGGCTGAAGTGATGGCTAAAAATGTAGCGTATAATATCTTTCAGCATGCACAGAATATACATTCTAAGCAGAGTTATATGGAGCATCTCAATATCTTATGTGTCATGGATACAGGGAATGGTGCAGCTTTTGTTTACCGCGATAACAAGGGTGGAAAGATGATTCCTTTACCTGTGATCGGACACTGGATGAAAAAAGGTTGGGGTTGGTATTGTAAAAACTCTAAGTTAGGGAAAATACCTCGTATCCCTGGAATGTAATTTACCTCTTCTTTTCATTCTGCCTGGAAATAGGTGGAATGAATTTCTAACAGAGAAAAAGATTATAATTATTATAACCTCTACTTTTATATAAAATCGGTAAAATAGCAAAAAAAGAAGGAAAAAGAAATGAAACAAACTATTGTAATGGAAAAATATCCGGTATTTGTATTGGAGATAGCAAAAAGTGAAACAAGTTACAAAAATGTAGATGAAATCCTCGTCTATCTGGAAGAGCAGGTCCAGGCACATCCAGTAGCCACTTATATCGGTAAATTTGATCACTATGCACATACATCAAGCCTTGCTGAGGGTGAAATCGGTGAAGGGATCAAAGATGCTAAGAATATCATTTGCTGTTTTGGTAAGAAATTACCAAAAGCGGTTGTCTTGGCGGTAAGACCAAGATCAATCGGTGTAGCCGAGATGCCAGAGAGCTTTGTTGTCAGTTTCCTTGAAGCGCCAAATCCTGATGCAAATACAGCAATGGAAAAATGGGTTAAAGGTATTGCAAACACATAATGCAATTCTTTAGACTCCTTCTATCTCTTCTTGGGCTCCTGCTCGTTATAGGATGTCAAGAAGATTTCCCCACCTATTCTACTTTTTGTGATCAAGAAACTATGTCTCTTCCTAAATGTCTCCACTATGCAGTACTCAATAAACAAGATAAAGATGTATTGGAAAAGCATTTTGGTGTTATAGATGATCCTCGGTGTGCTTATAGGGTAGAGTTAACCAAATATCATGTAGGATCTTGCAATAACCCTATAGTGAAAAGTACCGGAAGTGATTTTTATGGGTATGTACGCATAGAGATCAAAAAAGGGTTCAAGTGTTACTATAAGGTACAGAGTGACTATAAGAATGACGTAGATGCTGCATTTGAGAGAGTTCTGAAAAAAGTAAAAATTGATTTAAATCAATAAAAAAAGACTAATTAAGACTAATTTTATCCTATTTAGATTATAATACGTCTATCAAACAAAATTAAAGGAAATTAAATGGCAACAGTAACATTTAAAAACGACACAGTATGTAACCTAGCAGGTACAGAGATCAATGTAGGTGACACAGCACCAGTAGTAACAGTAGTAAACTGTAACCCAATGCTTCAAGATGAGCAAGTTGGTGGAGAAGGTAAAGTTCAACTTGTAATTGCAGTACCATCACTAGATACAGGTGTATGTGATGCTGAGACTAGAAGATTTAATACAGAAGCAGCGTCACTTGACGGTGTAGAAGTAATTACAGTATCTATGGACCTTCCATTTGCAGCTGCAAGATGGTGTGGAGCAGCTGGAATCGAAAACATCAAAGTATGTTCAGACTTTAGAAACAAAGATTTCGCAAACGCTTATGGTGTTCTTTTGGCTGACGGTCCTTTAGCGGGTGTTACTGCTAGAGTTATCTTTGTTGTTGGTAAAGACGGAAAAATTGCTTATAAGCAAACTGTTCCAGAAATTACAGAAGAGCCTAACTACGAAGAAGCGCTTGCAGCAGCTAAGGCAGCTTGTTAATTTTTGTATTACCTCTGGTAAACATGTTTCTTTGAAGCATGTTTACCTTTCTTTGTTCTATTCTCCCTCTTTTTTCTAAAACTTATCAATTATCATTATTTTATTTGTGCTAAAATACTTCATATTACTTTTACAAGGAATCAAGACTAAATGAAATATATCTTACTTCTATTTTCTCTGCTATTGACCGGATGTGGGTTTGGTCCCGATACTCCAAAAGACCGATACAGTCTTGAAGAGTGTAAAGAGGAGTTACTTGATGCTGAAGATTATGCTGAAGACGGTGGTATAGACCGTATTCTTGTTGTAAAAAAAGATCGTAAGATGTACTTGTATAAAGATGGTAAAGTACAGAGTGTTATTCCTGTTTCTTTAGGTAAAAATCCTGTGGGACATAAGCAGAAAAAGGGAGATAACAGAACGCCGGAAGGTGAGTTTTTTATACATAGAAAACTCTGTTCTCCTAAGTATTACCGTTCACTTTGTATCTCTTACCCCAGGCCACAAGATAAAGCAAAGGCACAAGCCAGAGGTGTGAACCCCGGTGGTGATATTACTATACATGCCCAACCTAAATGGAATGCAGATGGTAAGGGAGACGGATATACGCTTTCACATAACTGGACCCAAGGTTGTGTTGCTGTGACAAATTCTGCAATGAAAGAGCTATGGTATGCAGTACGCGAGGGTGTACCAATAACTATACGATAAAAGGGTTCTCATTAGATATACACAAAAACAGATCGATAAATTTAATCGTCAGAAATATATTACAGAGCTGGAGAAGATAAGTAAAAATCTTTTTCGTATGTTACGAGATGAAAATGTCTGCTCACAAAGTTTTATGGTAAAATTTGAACAACTTAAAAAAAAGTTTGATGAAAAAGCAGAAGTGCATCTCGATTCAGAGTATCATCAGCAACTCAAAGTATATATAGAAAGACTTTATCAGCAAACATGTTCAGTAGATCTTTTTTGTGACAAGTCCTTTAATGATATAAGAGAAGCAGAGATGAGTAATTTAAATCGTTTGCAGAAGCTGAAAAATGCTACATCTTATAAAAAAGATAAACACAAATCAAAGCGCCAAAATGAAGATTGGGGTTAAGAATTTATTCATAGGAGAAATAATGAAGTTAAAATTAGGACTAATGGGTGTTGCCTTGGCACTTTTAATAAGCGGATGTAATGAGCCAACAGCTTATGGTAAAGTAGATAAGACACCGTATGCAACCAAAGAGTGCATTAATGAGTTATCAAGAGGTGCAGAGATCGATCACAGTAACAAGATAGATAAAAT
>Ga0164318_10007349_pt1 | contig 10674 bp, 6 predicted proteins | sample GuaBasSedimGuay9_FD_113734 | JGI IMG/M metagenome (GOLD analysis project Ga0164318, IMG submission 113734) | Subseafloor sediment microbial communities from Guaymas Basin, Gulf of California, Mexico - Guay9, Core 4571-4, 0-3 cm | ecosystem: Environmental > Aquatic > Marine > Hydrothermal vents >...
CATGACGCAGGTACTGGACAAGAGCGGACGGACGAATGGAAAAGTCCAGAGGCAAATCGCGCAAGGACTGGAGTTCGGATGCAAAGGCCATCAGACCTCCACGACCTTGCCCGAAAAAAAGAGTCTTTACGCCCATACGATCCCTGGCAGCAAAAAGGACCTGTTCTTGCCTGTCCCAAACTGCAAAGGCAAACATGCCGTTCAGATGTTCAAGACAACCGGGACCATACGTGATGAAGGCGGCCAGCAGGACCTCCGTATCTCCTTTTGTTCTAAAACGGATTCCACGTTTTTCAAGGCCTGTACGGAGCTCCAGATAGTTATAGATCTCACCATTGAAGACCAGGATGTAGCGGCCGGTCGGGTCCTGCATAGGCTGGATACTCCCTGCCAGATCTATTATGGAAAGGCGGCGGTGCCCCAAGGCTACACCAGGTTCCTGCCAGAAGCCTTCAGCATCCGGTCCGCGATGTACCAGACGGTTGGCCATGCGGTGCACAGCGGATGGAAGATCAACAGCGCTCTTATGGTTATAATTGACTAGGCCGCAGATTCCGCACATATTAAAAAAATTAGACTATCATTAGTTCTCAGAGTAGCAAGATCATCAGTTTTGGAAAAGACTGTCAAGGGATTGTGCGTTATTGCAAGAGTATGAAAAAAGGTTTCCCCCAATTCTGACGGCAAATGATATCTGCCCACTCCAGAAAATTCACATCCTGTCCCTTTATTAAGGCATTGGTGTCAGATTTCTTAACAAAAGGATTAAACCTGTCTTGATTTATAATTAATAAGCTTGATCCATTAACAAACGCATTCCACAGCATGACAGCTTCAAAATATTGTTCTCTTAAAATGATATTACTATCATTCCATCCTGTTACTATTTTCTTGCCGTTATCAAAGACCGGATCGACTGAAGATAAATTAGAAAGAATTAGATGCTGGACCTGCAACCTTTCCTTACTTTTTTTATTAACATAAAAGAGATTGTAATCAGGATCTTGCGCCTCAATTCCTGAAGTATCTTGATTATAGACATTCAAGAAAGTATGGCTTAAAAAACTTGATCTATTATCACTGTAAATTTGAACTAAGTATGATTTAATATTCAAAAAACTTAGAATATATTGCATACATTTTGCACGTGGACCACATGTTAAATGTGGTCTAGCATTCGTGTCATTTTTATTGAATGATATCATCTTTTTTAACATTAAAATTGTCTTCCACTTATCTTTGTCCATTGGTTCAGTATGAAGGGAAGAATTATATACAAAGATCCTGACTGCATCTATCTTAGAAGTGCAATTAGGAAATTTTTTAAAATGATCAAGAAGATATTGCTGTTCATCAGAGGTCAAACTAGGATTGCCCGCAAATGAAAAAGGCGGAGATAATAGAAATATTACAAAAAAACAGCAAACCAGAATGGACAGATGGACAGAGGAATGAGTTGCGAAATTACCTGACCTCATCAGCTTATGGTCCGTGCCTTGTTGATATACGGGATAAAGACTGCGACCGCCTGTCCTTGATTCATTTCTTCTCATTTTTATCGCCTCGATTACGGTAACATGGCCATCAGTTCTGGGCAGAGATCACCAGGATTCGGTATTTGGAGACCCATTCTTCACTTTCAAGCCCAATCCGCAGATTATACTGATTTCAATGCCTCCGCATACATCTGACTATACAATTTAGCCGTATTTTCCCAGGTAAGCCCTTGTTCCTGCATCCACTGGCGACCGGCAAGACCGGCTGCCGCAAGATTTCTCTTACCTCCAATGAGATCGTCAAGCGCGCCCGAGAGTGCATCTACATCTCCCGGAGGCACCAACCAACCGGTTTGACCATGTTGTATCATCTCGCGTGTTCCTTCGATATCAGTAGCCAATACGGGCAAAGCAGCCGCCATGGCTTCGAGGACTACGTTTGGCCTGCCTTCTCGATAGCTGGGCAGAATGAGGAGATGGTGATCATTCATGAGCTGTGGAATTCCGTCAGGCGATACGCCTCCAAGGAAGCGGATGTTTGTATTAATCCCCAGCTCTATTGCAAGTGATTTGAGATGATCTCCTTCAGGACCGTCCCCGACCACAGTCAGTGTCCATGGAGGCAGCGAGTTTACTCCAGCCAGGGCCTTTAAAAGCACGTCCAAACCTTTTAGAGGAATCAAGCTTCCGATGAAAAGCAGCTTGAATGGAGATAGGACTGAGTGGTCGCGTCCAGCTGGCAAGGCATAGAAAGCATTATCCACACCATTTGGAATAAATCTGATCTTGTCTGACATGCCGGGATGTTGTCGCCTGAGATCAGTCGTTATTGCCTGGCTCACTCCTGCTATGAATATTGATTTCTGCATGGCCTTTTTATGCAGTAAATAAAAAATCCGGGATTTTTTGGCATGATTAACATCCGACCCTCTCAACGTGGTTATAACGGGTTTTTGGTGAATTGGCTGTGTCAGCACGGCCAGGGCACCACAGATAGACCAGTGGGCATGTATAATATCATGTTGCCCGGCCAGCCGGATAAGGGACAAAGCCATACCGGCCAGAAAAGGTGGAAGCAGGCCATACAGCCAGGACTGTCCGGCCAGTGCTGCGGGTATTCCCCCAGGCTGCTGAGCCAGGCGTTGACAGGACCATGGCGCATAACGGAAACGGCGAACTATATAGTTTTGCGGCCAAGTTGATGGCCGGGTACCGGCAGGAGTAAGCATTGTGCATGCAAGGCCTTGTCTGATTTCCGCCAAGGCAAGCCTGTGGATGAACGGGCCTGAAATATTACCAGGGTTGGAGGGAAATGACGTTGTAAGGTGAAGTACATGTAATGGCATTATCGAAGATTTCGATTGTAGTCCATGTCAAACCACATAGCGAAGAAAAGGGACTGGAGCCCTGATATATAGAGAAACGCGGCAAAGAGAGCGCTGGTTTCACTTACAGGGCCGTCCAGAATACGGTAAAATAGAAGATAGAGACCAAAAAAGAAGCCGCCTGGTGTAAGAGTCAGTCCCAAAAGATAGAAGAAGACCAGTGGATGGAAGTCCGCAATAACATATTTGGTGAACAGACGTCTGAAGAATCCCTTATTGAGAAGCCATGGGATGGTGAACAAAACCTTCCTGAGCTGTATCCCTGATTGTTCACCCACATTATATACCGGACGAATAGGCACGTCGCGCACACGCAAGTTGATCTCATTCAGACGAATCAGGATATCATTCGGCATGCCGTAGCTTTTGTAAATGCGGTCAAGATCCAAAAAATCCAGGGCCTCCAAAGATATGGCCGTGTATCCTGTTTGTGAATCAGCTATGTGCCAGTATCCTGAAGCGATTTTTGTAAGCAGCGAAAGGAATGAGTTGCCCAAGTAACGGTATTTAGGCATGATTTTCCATGCCTCGCCGTGAAAGAGACGGTTGCCCTTGGTGTAATCCGTTTCGCCTGTTGCAACCGGCCCTACGATATTGGGAAGATCCGCAGGGTCCATCTGAGCGTCGCCTGCCATTACTACGGTAACCTCTATTTTGTGATCCCTGGCCCACTTATAACCGGTCACAATGGCAGCTCCAACGCCTTCATTTCGTTTATGGCACAGTAATACCACTCTGCCTTCCGGCTCAATATACCCACGAGCTACATCAACTGTTCGATCCTGACTGCAGTCGTCCACAACTACAATATGATCCACAAGGTCGGGCATGGTTTCAATGACCTGACTGAGCAAATGCTCTTCGTTGTAAGCCGGGACAACTACAGCTACTGATTTTTCCTCAAACATATATTAAATCCTGCTGGACCTGAAGCGTCCTATTGTAGTCACAAAACAGATAGACGTTCAAAGGTTCAGAGCCTGTCACCCAGCACCTCCCATAATTGATATGATGGGGAATTCGTGGCTACAGGTCTGAAGTACTTTGGATTAAAAGTGTGCCTTAAGAACAATTTATTAAAAACCGACTCGGAAATCTGCGAATCCATTATAGCCCCAAATTTGCCAGGGACCAGCATTTCAAACTGTGATCCGCGATCCCGTTTATAATGTCTGGTTTGCAGCCCTTTTCCCGTACGTTCAACCAGTTGTGTGAGGCCTATTATGCGTTTACCTGTGCGCAACTCTCCCTTTTCTATGTCTATATCCAGCCCTTCGCTTCCTTTAATATGCCCGTTTTCCTCATACACATCATAAAAGGCCTTGTACATTGGGTGTATTCCCTCTCTCTTTTCCAAGTCCCACGTACCAAGCCAATACCACCAGTAGTTAGTGATTGTGAGCCGCCAGTCAAGAAAGAGGTAGACAGGACGCGTCTTTTCAGGATAGAAGAAGCAAAGCCACTGATCCACATTCTGCAAATTTTCCACAGACGCGAGTTCGGCTGAAGCCAGCAATTCTATCGCCTTTTTAGGACCAACAGAAAGGACTTCTTTAATAAGATTTACACCTCGGGCAGGGTCATTGCCCACAGCCTGGTAAACATTTGCAATACCATCCATTCCGGAACTGACATAAAAGCGCATGAAGTTGGCTGCCAGGCGTTCGTCGTGCGTGGCAAGGGGGAGGCCATTGTAAAATGACCTGTGACCGCCATGAAGCGTACCATCACCCACGGTCCCCCTTCCGGCCCAGTAATTCAGGGGATATCCATGGTCCCACCACGCCCAGATCACAGCATCTTTGGGCGTTTCTTTTGATGCCAGATCCATCCCTGCGATAAGGTGCGGAGGCTCCTTGGGCCAGAATGTCTTGGCCATGTCCTTGCTTAGGGCCGGCCAGACAATTAAAATAACTAAAACCGGTGCTAACAGGGAAAGCACGGCAAATCTTCGACGCCAGTGCCAGATCTCGGATATTATGTATCCTATCCCAAGGGCTGTGACAGGGGCCAAAAAGATCATAAAACGTTTTGCAAAAAGAAATGATAATGCAGCCAGGATCAATGGAACTGATATAAACAGGCTCTCCTTGGGACGGCGATAGAACAGCCAAGCAAGACCTGCGCCGGCCAGAATGAAGGCAGGCAGGCTGTCAGTTGTTTTGGCGACAATCTCGTTGAGTGATGGTATAGCCTGTTCTGAAATTGTGGCCCCTATGGGAGGCCATATACCGATTACTTCCTTTGTAGATATGTAGTGAAAGGTACCGGCAACATGTCTGAAAACCTTGAGCGGAAGATCCAGTCCCATCCACAAGAGTATTACTCCGATTCCCAGCCCTACTGTTCCGAAAAAAATACATGCCTCTCTTCGTTCAGGACGATAAAAAAACACCAGTGCCACAGCCAACGGTAACATCGAGACAACCGTCACTACCTGAGGCGTTGAATCCCACCACCACAGGAAGAGCAAAAAAATAGCCATACCGCTGGTAAAATATAGATACCGCTTCTGACCGGCCTCAATGCCAAACCGCAGAAAGCAATAGGCAGCCCCTGTAGCCCAAGTGACATTCATACAGTCTGTGTCGAACCACCCTAAACTGCTTCTATAGACATAGTAGTGTGAAAGCAGCCCCATTAATGCCGCAGTGAGGCCCATGGCCGGACCTCCGTAGAAACGTCCTAGTGCATATAGAGGCAGGGCCAGCAAAAGACCAAGTAATGCTGGGAGGACCGCTCCAATCCAGTTCAGGGAAAAGGGCGTTATCTTGGCCAGGCCCGCAGCTATTACGGAAATGAGCGGTGGTGGAAATCTCCTGGACATACCTTTGGGCACATCACGATTGTTGTCTATAGGTGTATAGGTGCCTTCAGCAATATCCTTTGCTAGGGTCAGATAGAAATAACCATCAAAGGTGGTAAGCAGGGGTTCTCCCTTGTAAAGGGCCATCTGAGGATGGGCATTCCAGTCCCGAATATCTTCAATGCGCACAAGCAACCCTACCCCCAGGATGAGTAAAAGTGCCAGGGCCTCTATCCATCGGTGGTATGGGGTAAGGCGTTTGGCCTTATCCTTTACGGAATCCCCCCACTCACGAATTCGCAATCCCATACCTTGAGAGCTTGTGCTCGGGACGGGAGTGCTGGGAGCTGGTTTCTTTTTGGTTTTGGCTAAAGGATTTTTTCTTTTACGGCTCACTATATCTCCACCTCATCCCATTACCTCATCCCAGATTTTCCTGACTCCGGACCTCAGGTCCGTGAGATCGCCGACCTCCACATAAGTCGGTCTTTCTTGCAGGCTGAGTTTGTTTATTGTTTTTCTGTAGCTCACATATGCTTCCAAAAGTATGTCAGTATATTTTTTTCGTATCAGGTCTTTCTGTTCAAAGGCCTCAAGCAGTCTGATACTATTACTCCATTCAGTGAGGTCCGGATGCCGGAAGGCATTTGCCAATACCATATAATGGATCAGGAATTCTATATCAGTCAGGCCGCCGGGATCATGTTTAAGGTCAAATTTGCCGGGATGCTTGTTCCCATATTGGCTTATCAATCTTTCTCGCATGGAGATAACAGAATTCTTTAAAATATCAGTGTCACGGGACTTGGCAATTACTTTTTTTCTCAGTTCATCAAACTCCTTACAGACCCTGATGTCACCCACGATCGTCCTTGCCCTCACAAGGGCCTGGTGTTCCCATGTCCAGGCCTGGCCCATTTGATACTGGAAAAAGGCCTCCATGCTGCTGACCAGGACTCCTGACGCCCCGCTGGGACGAAGGCGCATATCTACTTCATACAGGATTCCTGCCTGGGTATGGACTGTCAAAATATGAATCATTCGTTGTCCCAGACGGGTATAAAACATAGTACTATCCAGAGGCTTGGGCCCGGAGGTCATCCGGCCCATTTTACCGGTATGGAGAAAAACCAGATCCAGGTCCGAGCTATAGCCCATCTCCGTTCCTCCAAGTTTGCCATAGGCAACAACCGCAAAGCCACAGTTTTCTTTTTCATCTTGGCCGGATACGCATGGGGGCATGCCGTGTCGATCTATCAGGTGGTCCCGGGCAATGGCAAAGACCCTATCTACTACTACCTCGGCAGTGTCCGTAAGGTGGTGACTCACATCCTGGACCGACAGGGCCCCTGAGATGTCAGCCGCAGCTACTCTCAGCATATTTGCCTGTCTAAATCGCCTGAGTTCATCCATCTGCTGTTCCAAGTCGCCCGGCGATACTCCGGAGAGCATTTTTTTTATGTCTTTTTCCAGACTTGGCCTGTCAGGGGGTGAGTAAAGAGTCAGTGGGGCAAGGAGTTCATCCAGCAGGACAGGCTGTCTTGATAGAAGCGTCGCTATCCATGCCCCTCTTGAACAGAGCCTTATCAGGTGTGACAGGGCATCAGGATTTTCCAGGAGAAGAGATAGATAGCAGGTCCGTCTCTCAATTGATTCTATCAGGTCAAGTGTCCTTTTGAGAGCAAGATCCGGCTGGTTCGCCCCCGCGGCTTCCTTAAGCACAAGAGGGATCAGGCGGTCCAGCCGGTCTCGTCCTGATGAACTGAGGCTCAGGCTCGTCCTGGAGTCCTTAAGGCCCTGGAGAAAGTTCAAAATCTCATTGGTTTTATGAAAACCCATTGACTGAAGGGCTTGTACAGCCCGGTCTTTGTCGACTGTTCCAAACCAAATGCCGGACAGGAGCTGTTTCGCTGAGTCTTTATTTTGGGCATCTTCTCTGGAGAAAAGTTCCTTAAAGTGATAGTGGACTGTGTTCATGTGCCTGCGGAGCGTATCTATATATTTTTTCCAGGTCTGAAAACCCATAGAAAGTGCGAGGCGGGTTTGAGAAATGGGCTCAAAGGGCAGCTTGTGTGTCTGTTGGTCAGCGTATTCCTGCAGGCGGTGTTCAGTGTTGCGCAAGAATATATATGCATCCCTTAATTTCCGACATTCGTCTTGGGGCAGGAAGTTATGGACAGCCAGGAATTCCAGGACTCGAAGAATGCTCCTTTCCCGAAGTTCCGGCATCTTGCCGCCCCTAATGAGTTGAAAGATCTGGCCTATAAACTCAATCTCGCGTATCCCTCCTGCGCCCAGCTTGATGTCGTTTTTAATGTTTTTCTTTTGCGCTTCCTGTTCTATCAGTTGCTTCATTTCCCTTAAGGAGTCAAAAGCCCCGTAGTCCAGGTAACGGCGATACACAAAGGGCCTTAATGTTTCAAGCAGCGTGTCTCCATCAGTGCCACCGGCAACCGGGCGGGCTTTAATCATTGCGTATCGTTCCCACTCCCTCCCTTGGCTTTGATAATATTCTTCCATGGCATCAAAGCTCAGGACCAGGGGTCCATTTTCCCCATATGGCCTAAGTCTTATGTCCACACGAAACACAATACCTCCGGCGGTAATCGTGCCTATAACACTTATCAATCTGCGGCAAAGCCGGGCAAAAAATTCTTCGTTAGTGACGGATTTTGGGCCGTCTTTAGTATGTCCGGATTCAGGGTACGCAAATATCAGGTCAATATCCGAGGAGAAGTTGAGCTCTCCGGCCCCGAGTTTGCCCATCCCGAGGATAACCAGGGATTGGGGCTTGCCTTCCTTGTCGGCAGGACAGCCAAGTTCCTGACATTGCCAGGGATGGAGGAGGCTGAGGGCACCCTTTAGACATGCCTCTGCCAGGGATGAGAGGTCCTCCATGGTCTCTTTGAGATCTGCCCGTTGGGCAAGGTCTCTCCATGCTATCCTGACCATCTCTCGCTTTCTCAGCCGGCGCAGAATTATTCCGAGCTGTTTATGGTCTTGGGCTTCTTTAACTGAATTATTGACTATTCGGTCATAGTTACCGTTCGTATAGGAATTTATAAGATCACCACTTCCTAAAAGATCCAATAGCAGCCCTGGTTCCTTGATGCAGCTTTTTGCGACAAATTCACTAAAGGCCCACACCTGTTTCGCCGTATTTATTATATGAGGATCATCAGGAAACGGAAGTCCGGATGACAACGCAGCCTCCGCAAAATTTTTCCAATAGTTATCAGCCTTTAACAGGAGTTCTTCAGGTAGTCGTGTTTGGGGCAACATTTTTTCTAGAATTTTGTGTCCAGTGTATTATGTTCTTATGGTCTTTGCAGTGAAATTGGAAATTGGAAAAAACACAAAGATGTAGATGCGTTACCTAATTTCGAAGTAACTTCTCAATAAGTCCGGGCAATACACTGTCACCGGCGCCTCCTGTCATTGCGAGGAGCCTTGGCGACGAAGCAATCTCCTTGCTATGGAAGAGATTGCTTCGCTTCGCTCGCAATGACAGCCCCCAATTTATTGAGAAATTACATTTCCATTTTCGAATTTCCAGTTTCGACATCGGCATTCAATTTGATAATACATGCTTTTTCGAAAAAAAGTGTAAACTGGTGAATGAAGGATGCTGTCTTTTTTATTTCTATACTATAGACGTTGGCATTTAAACAGATCAAAGAACAGAACACAGGTACATCCTTGAGCATTGAAAATAAATTAGGGTCAAATCCCCGGATATTGATTAGATCCACCAATTGGATCGGAGATGCCGTCATGACTACACCGGCAGTGATGGCACTTAGAAAAAATTATCCAAAAGCCCATATTTCTATTCTGGCAAGACCTTGGGTAGAACCTGTCTTCTCCGGGAATCCCGCTGTAGATGAAGTTATATCTTGCGGCAGTACGGGCCGTAACAGCACGATCTTGGAAAAATTAATCCTCGCCAAATCTCTTAGGAACAAAAAATTTGATCTTGCTCTCCTGTTCCCAAACTCCTTTGAGTCAGCCCTGATTACGTGGCTTGCCCGCATACCCAGGCGCGTGGGTTATGCCACCGACGCAAGACGCCTGATTCTTACATTGCCGGTATCAGTACCTGAGGACCGCAGGAGTAAACACGAAATATTCTACTATCTAAACCTTGTTGATCATATGGGCCGCTTGCATTCTAATACCCATTCAACAAATGAAGCAGGCCGTAAGGAACAAACCGGGCTATTCCTTAAGGTCCCGGCCCAAGGGGAGTCAGGGGCCAGGCAGATACTTGCTCAAATGGGGTTGGATCAAGGATCGTTACTCGTGGGGTTTAATCCGGGCGCCGCATATGGGCCGGCAAAATGCTGGCCGGTAGAGAGATTCGTATCTTTAGGAAAGGCCCTGGTCGAGCATTTCAAAGATTGTCATATATTGGTCTTTGGGACCAACAAGGAAGAGTCTGTGGCAGAGGATATTTGCGGTCCTATTGGTGAAAGGGGCCGCAATCTGGCAGGAAAGACAAGCCTTGCTGAGGCCATGGGGCTTATATCAAACCTCGATTTGCTTGTGACAAATGATTCCGGTCTTATGCATATCGGCGCAGCATTAGGAGTTTCTTTGGTTGCGATTTTTGGCTCTACAAATCCGGTTACAACAGGTCCATGGTCAGCTGATAGTGTTATAATTCGCCACGAACTTCCATGCAGCCCGTGCCTTAAACGCAGTTGCCCCACGGATTTTAAATGTCTGCTCGGGATTGAAGTTGAGGAAGTTTTACAGGAATGTTTGAGACAGTTGAATAGGAAATGAAGTGAAGTGAAGGGGCAAGGGGCAAGGGGAAGGCTCGCAAGAGCAATCAACAATCATAAATCAACAATCATAAATCGTAACCGTTCACGCCCATATTGTCATTTCGACCGAAGGGAGAAATCTTAAATGCCCATGACTGTGACATATTATGTGTATCTGCTCACAAATCGGAACAATAAAGTGATGTATCTGGGGGTAA
>Ga0164318_10007350_pt1 | contig 10673 bp, 7 predicted proteins | sample GuaBasSedimGuay9_FD_113734 | JGI IMG/M metagenome (GOLD analysis project Ga0164318, IMG submission 113734) | Subseafloor sediment microbial communities from Guaymas Basin, Gulf of California, Mexico - Guay9, Core 4571-4, 0-3 cm | ecosystem: Environmental > Aquatic > Marine > Hydrothermal vents >...
TAGGTACAGGAAGTAATGCTGCTGTATTTATTGAAGGCCAGTTTGTAGATTCTATATCATCACTGGGTTATATACTTGGAGACGAGGGAAGTGGCAGCTATCTTGGGAAAATATTAATAAGAGATTATTTTCAGAAGAAAATGCCCATTGAACTTGAAGCTAAGTTTAAGGAGAAGTTTTCCATTGAGTATTCTCAAGTATTGAATTCAGTTTATAAAAAACGTTTCCCCAATAAATATTTAGCAAAATACACAGTGTTTTTGAGTGAGAATAGGGGCAAATTATATATAGAAAATGTGCTCACTGAAGCTTTTGAAGCTTTTGTAAAAAATCAATTATCAGTATTGAATTTTGATAAAGAAATACTTAAAGTTGGCTTTGTGGGATCTATTGCCTTTTATTTTAAAGACGTATTGGAAAAAGTGCTCATAATAAACTCTTATAAAATTGGAGATGTTTATAAAGAGCCAATGGATGGTCTTATTAAAAAATAATTACATCATTTTCTTTCGTTTAAGAATATAAGGAAGTAATATTGCATCAAAACCTTTCTCTATATCTACTTCCACAAAATCAATATTATATTGGCCGCATTTTAGCTTAATATTATTATTGTATTCCTTAATTTGTTCTATATACTTACTCTTTATATCTTTAGGATTTAGTTTTAGAATCTCACCAGTTTCACTATCAATAAACTTATAAGGGCGATTTTGATAATCAAAGTCCACTTCTAGTTTTGTTTGTACTACCTGAAAGAGTATTACTTCGTGCTTAAAATGCTTAAGATGTTGCAATGCATTAAAAATAGCTTCCTCATCTTCATTACTTTCAAACATATCGCTAAATATTACTATTAGCGAGCGTTTATGTGTCATTTCAGCAAATTGATGCAATGATTCTGCAATACTTGAGTTAGTATTTACTTCGGGCTTTTTATTCTCCAATAATTTTTCTAACTCATTGTAAATCATCTTCTGATGAGCAGAGTTGTTTTTAATAGTACTACTATAATCAATTTTGTCGCTAAATACACTAAGTCCAAAAGCATCGCGCTGTTGTTTTAGTATTTCTATAATAGCAGCAGCAGCATAAACAGAGAAAGTGCTTTTGTTTGGATTTGATATGCTAGGTTTTTTATCAAAAGGGAAGTGCATACTTGCACTATTATCGATAACTATATGGCAGCGGAGGTTAGTTTCCTCTTCATATCTTTTTATAAAATATTTTTCTGTTTTGGCGTATAGTTTCCAATCGATATGGCGAGTAGATTCACCAGGATTATATAGCCTATGTTCGGCAAACTCAACTGAGAAACCATGGAATGGACTTTTGTGATGTCCAGTAATAAACCCTTCTACAACTTGCTTTGCAAGTAGCTCTAATTTGCTATAAGCTTGTATGTAGTTTCTATTGATTCGGTTCGACATATTTTTGTATACAATATGCTATTAGATATATTATACTGTAATTCTAATAAAAGAAGCTATCTTTAATATATAATAAGATAGCTTCTTTATAGTTTCTTTATTTTAGATTACAATAATGCATCTAATTTTTGAGCTAATACACTCTTTGGTACAGCGCCAACTTGTTTGTCAACTAGTTCACCATTTTTGAAGAATAAAATTGTAGGAATATTACGTACTCCATACTCAACACTAATATTTGGGTTAGCATCTACGTCAATTTTGCCACAAATAGCTCTACCTTCATATTCTACTGCAAGTTCGTCAACTAATGGTCCTACCATACGACATGGTCCACACCATTCTGCCCATAAATCAACAATTACTGGTACTTTTGAATCTAATACCAATTCTTTGAAATTGTCATCTGTTAATACTACGCTCATATCTTTGTTTTTTAAAATGTTACTATTCTCTATTTATGTCTACAAAAATAATAAAATAATTGAGCCATAGTGCTTGTTTTATATATCAAAAATAAAGCCCTGAAATAATAATAATCAGAGCTTTATTATAGAATGTAATTCTTTATATCTTATTTATCATACTCTGTGTCAAGTATATCCATTACCATATCTAGGCTTTGAATACTTGAAGTAGCTTTTACAACTTTCCCGTTCTTATAGTAAACAGTAAATGGAAGACCCATAAATCCTGCACATTCAGGAAGATTACGTACAATTGCTGCCTCAGGGCTATCAAAAAGCATATCTACAAAAGTTATGTGGTCATATTTACCACTTTTTTCTAAATCTTCCATTATAGCATATACTGGTACACACATTGGACCCATACGTCCTAAACATACCATTATATTCTCCTCTTCGCTAATACATTTCTCAGCTTGTGCAGATGTTTCCCAGTGTTTCAAATTTGTTTGTAAAGTCATTATATTGTTTTTAATAGTTATTATTCAATTATTATGTGGATGAGCTTATCATTATTTATGCCATAATGCTATTTTGTGTCAAATTGACATAGCTGTATTTTCATTGCTTTTTATGATGCAGAAATTTAAGTTACTAAGAAAGTTTTTGGAAAGTGTAGGTTAGTTTTAATCAGATTATTATTTATAAATTCTTTGTTTATTTAAATATCTATGATAAGCATTTGCATTATTATTATGCTGTCGTAAATTTCTTGCAAAAGCATGGGAACCAGAGTTATTAGGTTTAGCACAGAAATAATAATACTTATGCGATTCGTAATCAAGTACTTTATCAATTGTAATAGGATTAGCCATGCAAATAGGCCCTGGAGGTAATCCTTTGTATACATAAGTATTATATGGCGAATCAATTTTTAAATAATCATAAGTCACTCTTTTTACAGAGAAATTACCATATGCAAATCTTGCAGTAGGATCAGCCTGTAGCAGCATTCCTACCTTTAGTCTATTAATATAAACGCCAGCAATCCGCGACATTTCATTAGTTTTATTAGTTTCCTCTTGTACTATGGATGCTAGAGTTATAAGCTCGGTAGGAGTGAGCCCTATTTTTTTGGCCTTAGCAAGTCTTTCTTCGTTCCAAAAATCATCATGCTCCTTTTGCATTCTAATAATAAACTTTTCGGGAGTAGTATTCCACCACATTTCGTATGTATTTGGTAGAAAAAGTGAGATTATGGTTTCTTCATTATAACCCAACTCTTTAATAAACTCTTTATCATTTAAAAGTGTAATAAGCTGCAATGAATCAAATTCAAATTTCTCGCTTACTTTCCCAGCAAATTTTGGTAGAAAGCGGATATTATTGAAAGTAACTCTTATTGGCGACTGTGCTCCTGATCGTAATAGTGATACAAGTTCATTTGCTGTCATTTTGTTTTTTATAATATATCTTCCAGGCTTTATATTCTTCTTATATGACTTTATGTCTGCCATCATATCAAAAGTAGATTTATTGTCAATAATACCTTCTTTATATAGATTATCTTTTACATTATTAAAATCAGATCCATTTGCAATATAAAAAACTGTGCTATTGCCTTCTATTGTAACAAGCGGCTTATTTAATAATTTATTAATGAATATAAAAGCAAATGCTGTAATAACTAGTACTACAGCGGCCAAAAATACTAGAATAAATTTTTTCTTGTTCATATAAAGTCTTAATCTCAAATTGTGATTTTATAATTTTTTCTGATAAAAAATTTCATCATACCATTTTTCATTATACTTGGTCCATTGTTTACGAACTCCAGTTTCTATAAACCCTTGTTTTGTAAATAATTTAATACTATTCTTATTATCAAGCATAATAGAGCAGTATAATTGATTTAGTGTGAGTTTTTTAGTGCAAATATGAATAAATTTCTTAAGGGCTATAGTAGCAATTCCTTTATTCTGAAAATCGCTATGAATAACTATTCCGATTCCAGCTCTAGCATTTTTTTTGTCATATTCAAATAAGTCTATACAGCCACAGGCTTTTTTATTATTTGATATTACCCATCGTTTTTGTCCATTTTCTATAGTTTCTATTGTGTTTTTTGTTATAAAGGTTTCAATTTCACCTCTGGTAAAAGGAGTGCTAGTATGGCTTACTTTCCATATATCTTTATTGTTCTCTATTTCAAGAATAAAATCAATATCAGATAATTCCAATTCGCGAATACGAATTCTCATAATAGCTCTTTAATTAAATTGTGAATACTCCCTTATAAACCATTTTTGTTGGTCCACTTAAAATAATGTTGGTAAAAATCTCATCCTTATATTCAAAACTAACTCTTAAAATACCTCCCAATGCTTTAAGCTTTATTTCCTTATCAAATTTCTTATTTTTTATGGCAAAGGCAATGGCTGCAGCAGTGGCACCGGTGCCACAAGCATGAGTTTCAGCCTCTACGCCTCGCTCGTATGTTCTTATTATTAAGTTATTATCACTTTCTTCAACAAAATTTACATTTGTTCCTTTACTCGATTTATATTTATCAGAGTATCTAATCTCTTTGCCTTTATTATGAACATTAATTTCTGATACATTATCAACAAACTCAATATGATGTGGCGATCCAGTATCTAAGAAAAACGTATTATTATTACCTTTAATATTAGATACATTATTCATCATTAGGCTAATGTCGCATTCGGTTTTATCTATTCTGTTTATAGTAGCATCGTGTAATCCATCAACTGCAATAAACCTAGTTTGGAATTCAATAATACCTAATTCTTTGGCAAAAGATACAATACATCGACCTCCATTTCCACACATGCTGCCTTCATTGCCATCAGAATTATAATATTTCATTTTGAAATCATAGTCCTCAGAGTTCTCAATAATCATTAATCCATCAGCACCAATACCATATCTACGACTACACATAAATTCAATATCGTTATTGCTCAAATTATATACCTGCTCTCTATTATCAACTAAAATAAAGTCGTTACCAGCTCCATGGTATTTAGAAAAATGAATTTGCATAGATAGTGATTTACTTATTTAAATGCAAAGATACAAACGTATCAGTACATTTCAATATAAAAGTATTGCTTTTATACTTAAGCTCAATGAAACCTTCGTTAGAATACTTATAGTTTGCTTTTTTGTATTCGTATATTCCAAAAAGAATAAGAGTATTACGGCTAAGTTTGTATCCAGTATAGTTTATTGCAGATTCCCAATATTCAATATAAATACCTTCTTGATTATTATCTACAGTGTTATTTACCAGTAAACTATCGTAATTGTTTTTATTATTACAATCAAAATTATCTTTTACACCTTCAGGAATAACGTAGGTCGTATATATTAATTTATCTTTGGAAAGTGTTATTTCTTGCGTGCTTTCTATTATGACTGAAGTATCAATTATGTCGTCATAATAAACAAGCTGAGTGTCGTTATTAATATCATTAGTAGTTGAATCTTGCATTAGAGTATCAATAGTTTCAATGCTGTCAATACCAATACTATCCACTAAAATAAGGCTATCTATTAAATCATCTTTAATTATAGTGTCAGTAATAGAAGTGGTAGCTTTAGTCTTTTTTTTCTTTGGCTTAGTTTGAGTAACAGTTTTAGTAATAATATCTGTTTCTTTAATAGTGTCTTTAGATAATAATAAATTAGATTTAGTATTTGCTTGTAACTCAATAGAATCAATTTCTTTAATATCTTTTTCAACACTATTTTTATAATTATATAGTATAACAAAACCAAGGGTAATAATTATCCCTATTATAAAGAAGGTTGTTGAATATGTTTCTCTTGTTTTCAAAAAATATATATAAGAGTTTAAACGTAGATGCAAATATATGAATTTATCAATATTAAACTTCATAATATTGCTATAATTTAGTTTCATTCTTAAAAAAATCCATCTAAGTTAACTTTATAATTATTTATCAATATATATATCACATTATCAGCTTATTAATTTCAAATATTTATTATTTGAATTCACCTAAAACCATGAAATATCTGTAATATTTATCAATAATAGTTTTACTATTAGGGTAATGATTGAAATATTATTATATGTTTATCATCAGTAAATATGATTCAAATTGATAATGAAATATTAATACAAAATAGTATGTTTTTAAGGTGATTGTTTTTAGAGCCAAATTGGGGGATATTTTTTTACATATGTATTGCGTTTTTTTATATTTTTGTAGGTTGTACAAACTATATGCAAGAAAATAATAAATATATTCAACGCTTTAAGAGAATCCTAAAATGGATGCTGTATTCGGCTGTATTGCTGATTATTACGGTGTTTTTATTGTTTAGATTATCTAGTGTGCAAACCTTTGTTGCTCAACAAACAGCTGAACATTTTAGTAATATGGCTGATATGGATATATCCATTGGCTCTATTGATATCCACAATTTTCTTAGTGTTGGTATTAAAGATCTTAAAGTACGAGATCATCATGATAGCTTATTTCTTACAGTTAAATCTATAAATATAGATATAATTCCTTCTTATTTATTTGAGGATAAAGTATTTGTAAAAAATGTTTGTATTGATAGTTTGTTCTTAGCTCTTATTGAATATCAAGGTGAGAAAGAGCTCAATATTATGAAGATTGTTAACAGCTTTATTTCTGATAATAATGATACAAGCTCCTTAGACATTGGAATTAAGGCCAAGGAAGTATGTATTACAAATAGTTATTTTGCTTTAGATTTGCAGAACTCTGAGCATTTTGATGGAATGGATTATACTCATCTTAATGTTGATAATATTAATATTCTAGTTCACGATTTTACTATTAAAGGTGATAGTCTTATTGGTAACATCAAAAAATTATCGGCTCACGAAAAATGTGGTTTTGATTTAAAAAGCTTTGTGGGCAATGCTCTAGTTAGTCCTCGTGAAATTGAGATTCCAGATTTAAAACTTTATACTAATAATTCGAAAATAGAATCTGATTTTAATCTTAGATATAAACAATGGCCTGATTGGTTAGATTTTATTGAAAAAGTTAGATTTGATAGTAAAGTTGAATCCATAATTATTAATTTAGACGACATACGTTACTTTGCCACTTCATTGGAAGGGATGGATAATGTATTTTCGGGAAAGGCTAATGTAAGAGGAAATATTGCAAATATTAAGATTACATCTGCAGATATTAAATATGCTAATGAGAGCTATTTTAAAGGAAAGGTATCATTAAATGGTTTGCCAGATATTGAGCAAACATTTATTAGGATAAGGGTAAAAGATGCATATATAGATGCTAAAGATATTTCGACTTTTAATATTGCAAGAGATAAAAAAATTGATATTCCTAAAATATTTGATAAGTATAAATATATGAAAGTAAACGGAAGATTTACTGGATTTTATTATGATTTTGTGTCAAAAGCAAGTTTTAACTCTGCTTTAGGAAGATTCTCTACAGACATTTCATTACAGCCCACTGAAAATGATAAGAATTTTAAATACTCGGGTAAATTATCTACAAAAAACTTTAAAATTCAGGAACTTATAGGTACTTCTTATATCTCTGATATTACTATGAAAGCATCAATTAAGGGTGTTGGTTTAAATGAAAATGTGGATGCTGATTATAATATAATGATAGATAATGTAACCGTATCGGGTTTTAAATATCAAGATTTGGGATTGCAAGGTAAGATTGCTAATAAAAGATTAGAAACTGAGTTTATTTCTAATTCTGACTCCTTTAGGTTAGCGGTAAATGGATTCTATGATTTTTCTGATTCTTTGCCTCATACTTCTTTACATGCTTCATTAATAAATGCTAGAGTTAATAGATTTGTTATGGTAAGCGAGGATACTCTTGGCCATGTTTCTGCAAATATAATTGCTGATATTCATGGAAATGATATTGATAATATACAAGGTTATATCAATATTTATGATGTAGAGTATAGTCAGAATGATAGAGCATTCAAAACAGATTCTATAATTACAAAGTCTTATCTCGATAATTCATTTCGTGAGCTAACAATACAAGGAAGCAATATTGATGTTAATATAAATGGTTTTAGACGATTTAGTGATTTTCCCGTTATGCTTGATTTGTTGAGAGAAGATGTGTTTCCTAATCTTACTAGCTTAACTAAGTTTTCTAATCATAATGCTATTGAATGGAGTAAGGAAAAAAATATTGCTGATGAGCAATTTAATTTTGATATTAAGTTTCTGGAAATAAACAGTATGGTAAGTGTATTCTATCCGAAATTTAGGATATCTAAGGACTCAGAAATAAAAGGAAGCTATACTTTTAGTAATGACTCGTTGATGCTTAATGTAGTGTCGGATAGAATAATTTATGATGAATTTAGAGCTTCTGAAATAGATATGGAATTGCATAAAGATTTATCGGAAGTAAGCATTGATTTAACTAGTGACTATATACGTACTGCTGGAGGAATCTATTTTGACACACTAGAGGTTCATGGTGATTTAGTTATGAATAAGGCTGATTTTTATATCTCTTGGGGTGGAGCAATAAATACTAAAAACAAAGGAGATATTGAAGGCTCATTTACTTGGCTCGATACTAATAGTTTTGAATTAGAGTTTACAAAAGGAGAGTTATATGTGCATGATTCATTATGGACTTTAAACTCCAATTCAAAAATTGATTATTCATATCATTCCTTAGAGTTTTCAGACTTTAGTATTACTCATGCTGATAACAGTTTGAGTATTACAGGAAAGGCTACTGATGATGCTAATGATAAAATAATATGTAATTTTAAGGATGTAGATATATCTTTCACTGATTTTTACTTAAGAAGATTTGATACTGATTTTGACGGATTTATTGATGGTAAACTTGAGTTTTCAAGCCTATGGTTGAGCCCAAGTTTTACGGGTGATATTGATATTAGAAGCTTTATGGTCAATGATTTTGACCTTTATCATATGAGACTACATTCTAAATATTCTAGATTTAGGGAGGCTTTTATTCTTGATGCTGTTATTGGTTCTGATACTTTAGGATATAGATACGTAGATTTTGGAGGGTTTTACTATCCTTATAAAGCTGATAATCAATTAGACCTAGAGGTGCGTTTGGATAAGTTTCCACTACAATCTTTAAATGAGTATTTATCAAGTTTTACATCTAATATAATTGGTGAAGCAACAGGGCATTTAATGTTAACAGGTAATGTAAAAAAGCCAATACTACTTGGTCGTCTAAAAACTAGTATCGACGATATCTTAATAGATTATACAAATGTTCATTATTCTATTAACGATTATTTTTTATTTACTCCTCAATATTTTGGTTTTGTTGATGCTGAGGCAAAAGATAGAGATGGCAATAGATTAAAATTGACTACTAAAATTAATCATAGCTACTTTAGTGATTTTTATTTTGATATTGATGTAAAACCAATAAATGCTGAGGTGTTAAACACAACAGCTGAAAATAATGATCTTTTTTATGGTAAGGCTTCAGGTATTGGTTATTTTAAACTTAAAGGTACTCCCAATGATATGTCAATTGATCTTAATCTGAAACCAATTAATAAATCATATATTGCTATACCAATTTCTGAACAATCGAGTGCTGAATATAGCGACTTTCTTACTTTTGTAAATAAAGATACAATAGTGATAAGTAGAGAAATAGAAGATATTATTATTGAGGATGAAGAGGAAGAATTTGCTTTTAGCCTTGATATGACTATGGATGTTGATCCCTCAACTACTATTGAACTAGTTATGAATGAGAAAGTTGGTGATGTGATATCTGCTAATGGTAATGGTAGAATTAAAATTGAGTATAATAATGATGGTACTTATAAAATGTATGGTAAGTATATAATTGCTCGTGGAAATTATTTATTTACTATGCAAAGTATTTTAAATAAGCGTTTTATAATTAATCCAGGAAGCGAAATAATATGGGATGGTGAGATGGAATCGGCAAAAATAAATATGAAGGCTATTTATAGGGTTGATGCTAAGTTATATGACATATTTCAATCAGTGGTGGATTCGGCAAACTCAGTAGTGTATAAAAAACCATCGCGAGTAAACTGTATTATTAATATTACTGGTGATTTATTTGACCCAACTATATCTTTTGATATTAATATTCCTGATGAGAGCATTGCAGATCAAGAGTTGTTGAATCGATTATTATCCGTTGAATCTACAGGTAATTCTGAGGAAATGAATAAGAATTTTGTAAGTTTATTGATTTTGGGGAGTTTTCAGCCACCTAGTGGTTATGAGTCTGGCTCCAACCCTAATATGCTACAACATAATGCCACCGAAATACTTGCTGAGCAGGTGGGTAATATAATGAATCAAGTATCTGATGATGTGGAAATTGGCTTGGAATGGAACCCTGGCGATGAAGTTACGACCCAGGAAATAGCAGTTGCACTATCGTATACTATGCTTGATGATAGGCTTTTACTTGATGGTAAGTTTGGACAAGGTGGTGGCTCTACTGATGAAAGTTCGGTTAGGATAGTAGCTGATATGGAAATTGCATATAAGCTAACTCCTGATGGTAGAATTAGAGCTAAGGTGTTTAATAGAACTAATTATTATGACCCTCTTTCAAGAAAAGCACCGTATACTCAGGGTGTTGGTATCTCTTTCAGAAAAGACTTTAATAACTTGGAACAGCTCCTTACTAAAAAAGATAAAGTGAAAAAGAAGAGCGAGTCTAAAAAAGAAGCTGACAAAAAGCAAAAAGTTGAAGAAGTGGAATTTGAAAAATCAAAAACCAACGAAAAACCTACA